>Ga0326597_10007852_pt1 | contig 14453 bp, 11 predicted proteins | sample RVTome_12_FD_203789 | JGI IMG/M metagenome (GOLD analysis project Ga0326597, IMG submission 203789) | Soil microbial communities from uranium-contaminated site in the Upper Colorado River Basin, Wyoming, United States - RVT100D185 | ecosystem: Environmental > Terrestrial > Soil > Contaminated >... | reverse complement strand
ATTTAGCGTGGACAGAGCACTAGGTTGCCAACACGGCCGTGGCCCAGGTTGAGGGGTCTACGTACCAGTAGAGGTCGTCGCCGACGGTTAAGTACTGTTGGCCCAATTCTTTATCTTCCAGCATGTAATAGAACCCGATTCGAGGGTGGTCGGCCGGGTCGAATCCGCTGAGGCACTCGGCTGGGATATGGGTTTCCAGCGTGTATCCGGACTTGGAAACACACGATGCCACTTGGATGCGGGTGGTTGGTATGCCGTGGGCGTCTTCTCGGGCTCGTTTGAGTTTGTTGACCCCGGCCACCGGGTCTAGTTTTTTACGTCCGCCGCCGGTGGGGAGGAAGAAGAATTGTTGGCAATATCGGGTGGCGCGCTTGTTGGACCGCGCGTCGCGCATGTCGGTACAAATGCGCAGGTTGTCGCTGGTCCAGAATTTCTTGGGGTCGCAGCGGAGGGGCTTGTGTTTGCCGGTTACGCGACAGGCGACCGAGATACCCGAATCGTTCCAGCAGGCCCACACTTCGGCGAAGTCGTCGGCGCCGTCGATTTCCCCGAGATTGGGGATCAGCTCGTCGTCGGTCCAACCGGCCAGCTTACCGTCGATGGTAGGTAGGGTAGCTCGATGACGGAGGGTGAACTCGAAGTCGAACAGGAATCGGTTGGGGATGAGTGGGGTCATGCCGATTGCAACTGCTCCTTTTGGTTATGGGTTCGGCACTTTTGCCACACGGCGAGAAGCTGCTTGGAATCATTTTCGTTCAGCGAGCGGAGCCAAAACACGATTCGATCGTATCGGGGGTGCCGCTTGATGTCGGCGTCCGTGCCGAGTTGGTCGATTTGCGTGGGCGTGAAGGTGCCGCTGGGCGCACGTAATTCTATTCTCAATCCTCGACCGATGTTGGTTACGATTTTCCCCGCCGGGTGCGGCTCACCGGGCACGGAGACCTGCACGGCCGTTTGGCTATTCCAGTCGACGGACAAATCGGGCTGCATGGCCTTAAAGCGTCCGATGAGCGCAAGGAGCAGCGTGGGTTTCCAACGAGCGGTGTGTCTCACGGAGAGCGCCTTTTGTGACAAATGCCATTTCTGGCCGTCAACGGTCCAGGGTTTGGCTTGTGCGGGATCGGACCGGACGTCCGCGATTTTGGTGGCGTATGCCTTCGCGGCTCCACTCAGGAAAGAACGAAAGGCGGGCTTGGAGACGTCCTTGAAGTCGCGGAGGTAGAGCCGCCATTCCTCCCAGCCGGTGCTCGGCTTACCGTGGCGGAGGCGGTCCCATTGGCCATAGATGGGCAGGTCGGTTCGCTCGTCGAGCGTCTTGATTTTGAGTTTTTGCGCCAGCGAGTCCGGCGTGAAGGTATTCCAGGGGGTGCGGATGGCGACTTCCAACAGATCAGATCCACCGGTGATTATGTGACAGAACCACGGCACGGTACCTGGTGCCTTGATTTCGATGCGCGTACGGTGTTTCCAATCAGTTCGGGCGAACGAGCCGATTGATTCCATGGTATCGACCAGCCAATTCAGCACGTCGGCGTCCCACTCGACCGATTCGCCTTTATGGTCAACGTGATTGACGGTGTGCCATGCGCGACCGTCGCGGTCCCAGGGCATCTTGACATCCTCGCCGAAATCAATGGCTTGCGTTGGTGCCTCGTAGGTGACGTTCATTTCCACTGCGCCGCCGGCCTCAGCCTGCCCGATCGTCAGGTCGCCGATTGGTCCCGCGCTGAGCACCGATTTCAACGCCTTACCCGTGTAGGAGTGTTTGGTCTTGGCGACTTCCTCCGGCGTACCCGCGACGACAATCGTGCCGCCCGCGGCGCCGGCCTCCGGACCCAGATCGATCACCCAGTCGGCCGTCTTGATGACATCGAGGTTGTGCTCGATACAGATGCAGGCGTTGCCCCGCTCGACGAGTCGATGCAGCACGACGAGCAGCTTTTTCAGGTCGTCAAAGTGTAGCCCGGTTGTAGGTTCGTCGAGGATATAGAGTGTCTTGCCCGTCGAGGGTCGGCCCAGTTCCGCCGCCAGCTTAACACGCTGCGCCTCTCCGGCGGAAAGCGAGGGAGCGGATTGTCCGAGCTGCACGTAGCCCAGCCCCACGTCCTCCAGGGTTTGCAACATCTTGTGGACCTTGGGCACGTTCACGAATAGGTCGCGCGCTTCTGATAAACTCATGTCAAGCACGTCGGCGATGCTCTTGTTTCGATACATTACCTCCAGCGTCTCCGGCACGTACCGCGCTCCGCCGCAGTTTTCGCACTCCACCCACACGTCGGGGAGAAAGTGCATCTCGATGCAGCGCTGCCCCATACCCTCACAGGCCTCGCATCGACCGCCGGGGCGGTTGAAGCTGAACCGGTTCATCGCGTAGCCGCGAATCTTGCTCAGCGGCAATTTGGCAAAGAGTTCTCGGATGGCGTCGAACGCGCCGGTGTAGGTGGCGGGGTTGCTCATCGGGCTGTTGCCGATGGGAGATTGATCGACGTTAATCACCTTGTCGACCTGCTCGATTCCGCTGATCCGGTCATGACCACCGGCTACCACGCGGGCCCGATGGATTCTCGCGGCCAGGGCCTTGTAGAGAATCGATGAGACCAGCGAGCTTTTTCCGCTTCCCGACACGCCGGTGACACACGTGAACCGACCGAGTGGAAACGCAACGTCGATTTCCTTGAGGTTGTTCTCGCGCGCGCCGTGAACCGTCAACCATCGATCGCACGACGTCATCGACCTGCGGTTTGTTGGTATTGGAATCGCTTCCTTACCGGTGAGGTATTTGCCGGTAAGTGAGGCTCGCTTGGAGCGCAGACCCTTCGGCGTGGCTGCGGCCGTTACCTGCCCGCCGAAGCGTCCCGACCCCGGGCCGAAGTCCATAATGTGATCCGCTGATTCGATGAGCTCGCGGTCGTGCTCGACCAGCATCAGCGTGTTGCCCAGATCGCGGAGACGTTTCAGCGCCCCAATCAGGCGGTGGTTGTCACGAGGATGTAGCCCGATGGTGGGTTCGTCGAGCACGTAGAGGACGCCGGTCAGGCCCGTGCCGATTTGTGAAGCCAATTGAATACGTTGCGATTCACCGCCCGACAGCGTGGTGGCCGTTCTGTGTAACGAGACGTAGTCGAGACCGACCTCAACCAGGAATTGCAGGCGCGACGTGATCTCGTGGAGCAGTTCGCCGGCGATTTTTCGCTGTCGGGCGTCGAGTTGGAGCGAGTCGAACCAGGTCAGCGTTTCGCCCAGCGGTCGTAGACAAGTTTCGTGGATGGTTGATCCGCCGATTTGCGCCGCCGCCGATTCTGGTTTGAGCCGCCCGCCCACGCACGCATCACACGCCACCTCCGTAACGAGATCTTCCAATCGTTTTCGATATTGCCAACTCGCACGCGTGGCCCGACTGATGGCCGGGAAGAACCCGCGCCAACGGAATCGGAACGGGCTCGTCCGGCCCTCGCTTTTTCCCCGCGCTGTCTGTTTCAGCTTGTGCGCAGGCAAGTCGGCGTTGATCCAGTCGTCGCCGCGACCGTGCAGCATGGCCAGGCGCTGCGGTTCGGTCAGTTCGTTCCAGGGCGTATGAATGTTGAAACCGATGTGCTCGGATAATGCCTCCGCGATGGCATGAAGCTTCGATCCGCTCTTGAGTTCGCCCCATGCGCCGATGGCGCCGTCGGCGATCGATTGCGTGGGGCGGGTCACGATGGCAGAAGCGCCGGCGCCCTGTTGCACGCCCAGGCCCTCACAGGCGGCGCACCATCCCATGCGGCTATTGAACGAGAAGTGGTGGGGCGTCAAGGTGTCATATCCACGTCCACATTGCGGGCATGAGTTGTGCTTGGAGAAGCTGTGTTCCCGCTCCCTTACGGTTGCGGCTCGGAAAGATGTTGCGGCTCGGCAAGCGGTCGCGGCCTGGGTAGATGAGGTGGCTCGGTTGGATGGCGTGGCTTGGTTGGATGGCGTGGCTTGGTTGGATGGCGTGGCTTGGTTAACGGTGGAAACGACTTCGGCGATCATTACGCCGTTGCCCACGGATAGCGCCTGTTCCACGCTATCGGCGATGCGGGCGATTGCAGCCTTGCGAACCATGACGCGGTCAACCACCAGCTCGACCTGATGTTTGCGTTTTGCATCGAGGCGGATGGGTTCGTCGAGCGCATGGACGATGCCATCCACGCGGATACGTGCGTAGCCGTTGGCCCGTTCACGCTGGAATAGGTGTTCGAAGGATTCTTGCGTCGATGGGGCGATCGGTGCCAACAGCAGCACCTGCTCCCCTTCGCCCAATGCCATGATCCGCTCGACAATATCGTCGCTGGTTTGCGCCGTGATCGGTACGTGGCACTTCGGACACCTCGGCGTGCCGATCCGCGCCCAGAGCACGCGCATGTAGTCATAGATTTCGGTAATCGTGCCGACCGTGGAGCGCGGCGACTTGCCGGCCGTCTTCTGTTCGATGCATATCGAGGGCGACAGCCCGTACACGTGATCGACGCGCGGTGGTTGCAGCCGGTTCAGGAATTGCCGGGCGTAGGAGCTGAGCGACTCGACGTAGCGGCGCTGGCCTTCGGCGTAGACGGTGTCCACGGCGAAGCTGCTCTTGCCGCTTCCGCTGGGACCGCAGCAAACATTCATCTTGCCCCGTGGAACATCGACAGTGATGTCTTTCAGATTGTGTTGTTTGGCTCCGACAATCCGTATGACGTTCTTGTGCTTTTGTGGGTGACTATCCCGCTCCCTCACGGTCGCGGCTATGATTCTTGCGGTGGGGTCCGCGTTTCGCTCGCTCGTTCGTCCGTTGAGTACGTCGCGCAGCGCTGCGCCGGTGTATGATCGTTTTGATTTTACGATCTGCTCAGGCGTTCCCTGCGCGACGATGCGTCCACCGTCCGATCCGCCTTCCGGCCCCAGGTCGATCACCCAGTCGGCGGTTTTTACGACGTCGAGATTGTGTTCGATCACCATGACGCTGTTGCCCTCTTCCACAAAGCGATGCAGCACGTCTAGCAGTTTCTTGATGTCGGCGAAATGCAGTCCGGTCGTTGGTTCGTCGAGCAAATAGAGTGTGCGTCCCGTCGATTGCTTCACCAGTTCGCGAGCGAGTTTGATGCGTTGGGCTTCGCCGCCGGACAGTGTGTTCGATGGTTGACCGAGCTTGAGATAGTCCAGGCCGACCTCGTGCAGCGTACGCAGCATCTTGGCGATTCTGGGAATGTTGTCGAAGTGGTCGAGCGCTTCCTGCACGTCCATCTCGAGCACGTCGGCGATGCTTTTTTGCTTGTAGAGGATTTGCAGGGTTTCGCGGGCGAAGCGATGACCGGTGCAAACCGGGCAGGTGACCCAGACGTCGGCCAGGAAGTCCATCTCCATGCGGTTGCTGCCGTTGCCCTCGCAGGCTTCGCAGCGGCCGCCGCCTTTTTTCCCGGTTTGCACGTTGAAGCTGAAGCGGCCGGGCTTGTAGCCGCGGATTTTCGAGTCCGGAAGCCTGGTGTACAACGCCCGAATTTCGTCGAAGGCTTTGATGTACGTGGCCGGGTTGGAACGCGGCGTTCGGCCAATGGGGGATTGGTCGATGTCGATGATTTTGTCGAGCTGTTCGATGCCTTCGATCCTGTCGTGATCGCCGGGGCGCACCTTGACGGCGCCATTGAGATCGCGGGCAAGGGTTTCGCGGATGATGTCATTGACCAGCGAGCTCTTGCCCGACCCCGACACGCCGGTGACACAGACGAACCGGCCGAGCGGGATGGCGACGTCGATATTGCGCAGATTATTCTGCCGCGCCCCGACGACGGTCAGCCAATTCGTAGGGTGGGCACTGCCCACCGATTTTTTGTCTGCTTGCGGAACCGACTTTCCAGTCGGTCTATCCGTACGCACCGCCTTCCGGCCGGTAGGCTTCGTACGCCTCTTTGTCTTCTTGTTTGACGTTGTCGTGCGCTTCTTACCCATCTATTTTATCAATTCGAAGGAAGCCGACGATTCTTACACGTCGGTTATGCCGATGCGGAAGGAAGCAACCGCTTCTTACCTTTCTGTTATGCTAATTTGAAGGAAGCAAACGATTCGTGCCCCGATGGGCATCGGAATCCGATCCATGCCCTGAAGGGGCATTATAATCCAGCCCAGGGCAACGCCCTGGGATAGAGGGTCACAATTCGATGCAGCCCTGAAAGGGCGCAATATTGGCACAATCAACTCAATCCCAAACATATCGTTCATCGAAATCGACGTCGCAATTGACCAAGAAGCGGCGGAACTCTTCCTGGAAAGAGACCTTTCGATGGTGTACCACCTGGTTCTCGAAATACCGACAGACCGAGTCCGCCTGTGACGGACTCACCGAGAACGCGCCGTACCCACTCTGCCATTGGAATTTCTCCAAACCGGCGCCTTTCGTCTTGAGCCACTTCGATGTGCTGGTTTTGATCTCCTGGACCACATCACAGATGGCACCATTCTTCGATAGCCGATAGAGAATATGCACGTGGTCATCGAGGGCGTTGATAACAATCGCGGTTGACTCCAGACTCTTCAGCACGGTTGCCATATAGCGGTGCAATTCCGGCCGGCTCTCTGGTGCCAGGTACGGATGCCTTTGCTTGGTGCTGAAGATCACGTGTACCAGGATTTTCGCCAACGATTGCGACATCGGATGAATGCTCTAGCTCGCCCTTACAGGGCTCTATTCCATTCTTACGTTCATGACCCAGGGCGTTGCCCTGGGCTGGTCTATTTGGCCCTTTCAGGGCCGATTTTGCCTCGGTTTACTTTGGCGCTTCTTACCCATCGGTTGCGGACTCGCGCTCCTGTCGCCAAGCTTCATTGAATCGATTCACTGCCTCCTCAATCACGCGCTTCGCCACCTGGTCCACGGGTTGTCGATGCATCTCGGCGAGGTGTACGCTCATCATGCAGTCACGCTCGTATCTGGTGAGACCGTTCAACAACTCAGACGTTTTTCGACATAGTTCCTGGAATCGATGCTCAAATGTCATTTCTTGCCACTTCATTTGTTCAGATCCGTCGTTGAGAATTGATGCGGCCCGCGACCCATCGTTCCGAGGATTCGGTTCTCAAGTCGTTTTCGTAGGTCATCTAGATTATCCCAGCGAACATGGTTGATGCCGGAAACATCGAAGTGGGGTTTCTTTCCTTTGTCGTTTGGAACACAATAGATCACTTCAATGCCCTGCCCTTTTGCGAATCCTGCTTCGAAGTACACGCCGGGATTGTTCTCGGTAAGTTCGGCCACAACGAACGGTGCTTTGCGGATATCCTCAATGACCCTGTCCATGATCGGCTCATTATGCTCATCGGTGTCTGCCCGCTTTCCATGATATCCGGTGTCGTTGATGGCTAATAGGATCGCATCGTTGTAAAGCTTGCTCATGTCATCACATTGCTCTTTTCCTCCGAACCACATCGCGACAAACGCAGGATTCAGGCGCCGTTCTGCCCCGCCTGTCAACTCGCCAACACGCGCCCATCCTTCGGGAGTAATCACTAATTCGTAAGGATTCATTTGACTCCCGTCGAGCGTCACCCAGCCATACTCCTCTAGTGCCGTTATGTAGTACCTTGATTCATCATGACCTGTTGCGAAGAGCAGAGTATCCCTTCTCTTGTCCTCGCGTAACTTGATAACCTCACCTGCACCTTTTTTGTAATTTGATAGATTACAGAGACATCTGTCGATGCGTTCCGGAACCGTTTCGGGCCACTGGGCCAACAAGTCGTCCGGAACGATTGAGTCTGCAAACGTGACATTCTCTTTGGCCTCGCGCAGATCCGATTGTCGGAATACTAAAAGTGGCGGGGAATTGCCTCTTAGCGATCTTTCGCACAACAGTGCCGGCAAGTGATTGTATTTTCCGGCCTGGATATCATCACCCGCCATGTCCAACGCTAATTTGTGAGCATAATACGCGCCGCAGGCACATTCCTCGTAACGATGGATGTCGCGATGGTCGGGAGACGGTGTACATTGTACGTTTTCCCTGCACAGACGACATTTCTCGTCTTCATTTTGCATTATTATTTCTCTTACGCTTTGTCTGAGATATGCGGGATCCTCGGACCCGTACAGGCCGGCGCTGTTTTGGTATTTCAATTACCTCGTCGCCGCGTAGGTACTTGCCGGTGACGGAGCGCTTCGAATTCATAATCTTGTTGATGTCGCCGCGGGCTACCACTTTTCCGCCGCGAACGCCGGGGCCGGGGCCGAAGTCCACGATTTCGTCGGCGACGCGCATGGTCTGTTCGTCGTGTTCGACGACGATCACGGTATTGCCCATGTCGCGCAGGCGGCACAACGAATCAAGTAGACGCTGGTTATCACGTGCGTGCAGCCCGATACTCGGCTCGTCGAGAATGTAGAGCACGCCGACCAACCCCGCGCCGATCTGCGAAGCCAATCGAATCCGCTGCGATTCGCCGCCCGACAGCGTCGGCGCGGATCGATCGAGCGTGAGGTATTCCAACCCCACGTCGCACAGAAACTTCAGCCGTCCGCAGATTTCTTTGAGCACGTCCGCCGCGATGTGCTGCTGGACTTCGGTCAATTCCAGTTTTTCGAAAAACACCGCCGCATCGGTGGTGGCTAGGGCGGATATGCCGTTGATGTTCAATTCTCCGATGCGAACAGCCAGAGCCTGAGCATTGAGGCGGGCGCCTTGGCAATCGGGGCATGGCCGCTTCCGCATGTATTTTTCGTAGTACGCCCGGACAAAGTTCGACTTGGCCTTGCGATGCTTTTCCCGTAGTTCGGAAATCACGCCCGGAAACGTGCCGCCGTGACGGTAGACGCCACCGGACCATCGCCATTCGAATGTCACATGCTCATCACCCAGACCGAACAGCAGGGCTTTCTTTGCCTTGGCCGGTAGTTTGCTCCAGGGTAATTTCAGATCGAAGCCGACTTGATTTGCCACGCCACGGAAAAGATGCCTCCGCCATCGCCCGATTCTCGTACGCATCGGGGCTACCGCGAGATTCAAGAACGATTTTCGCGGATCGGGCACCATGAGCTCGGGGTCGAAGTCGAAGGTGGTTCCCATGCCGTCGCACGTCAGACACATGCCCGCCGGCGAGTTGAAGCTGAAGAGTTGCGGTGAGGGCGGCTCGAAGCTCAGGTCGCACGCCGGGCAGGCGTAGTGCGACGAGAGGAGGATGTCGTCGCTTTGCCTTTCGCGTTTTGCGGCTGCATTGCTGCGTCGCCTCGTCGCTTTGTCGCTATCATTTTCCGCTCCCTTACGGTCGCGGCTCGGTAAGATTTGGTCGCGGCTCGGTTCATCAACCATGTGTACGATCAGCGCACCGTCACCGAGTTTGAGCGCGCTTTCAACGGCCTCCGCCAGGCGCGGGCGTATGTTCGGTGAAATAGTGACTCGGTCGATGATGATCTCGATGTTGTGACGCACATGCCGCATGAGCGGCGGCGGGTCGGAAAGGGCGATGACATCACCGTCGACGCGCGCCCGGGCGTATCCTTGACGGATCATGTCGTCGAACAAGTCCCGATACTCACCTTTTTGTCCACGGACCACCGGCGCGAGGATCATGGCTTTGGTGCCCGTTGGAATCTGAAGCATCCGGGTGATGATCTGCTCGCGCGTTTGCGCACTGATGGCCTTTCCGCAGCCGGTACAATGTTGCCGGCCAACTCGGGCGAACAGCACGCGCAGGTAGTCGTGAATCTGCGTGATCGTTCCGACCGTGCTGCGCGGATTCCACCCGCCGGACTTTTGCTGAATGGCGATGGCCGGGCTCAGTCCCGTGATTTGGTCCACGTCAGGCTTGACCAGTTGCCCGAGGAATTGTCGAGCATAGGAACTCAGCGATTCGAGATAGCGGCGTTGGCCCTCCGCGAAGAGCGTGTCAAAGGCGAAGCTGCTTTTCCCGCTTCCGGATACGCCGGTAAAGCAAATCAGCTTCCCACGGGGCAACGTGAGCGACACATTGTCCAGGTTGTGTTCGCGCGCCCCTTTGACTTTGATGGTAGTGGGTTCCATGAGTGTATCGCGTGTGGCACCGGATGATTCTCAAACGCAAGGCAGTACCACCGGCCCGAGTACCACCGGTCTCCGCGCCGGAATGGGTGTGGCACCGGCATCTTGCCGGTGGATTCACGGGCTGGAAGCCCATGCCACACAATCCAGCAGGGACGCCGGCCGTACTTGGCTCAATTGCGAATCGCACGCACACTGGTTGCAAATCCCAAGTGCGTCGCGCGCCACAGCTTCTGTTCCTGGGTGAGATACACGGCCAAGACCACGCGTGCGTTGGGATCGCCGCTGGGGTCGTTCACTTCCATGACCAATTGTGTATCCGACCCTTCGTCCCCGCCGGCATTCTTATTGCTCACTGCGACCAGTCGTTTCTTGGCAGTCTCCCAATCGGTGGGGAAGTCACCGACGTAATGCGAGACCGTGGGCGTCCAGCGGTGGACCACTTGGTAGACCGATTCGTCGCGCGTTTGGCCGAAGCGATACTTCTGTGCGATGATGGTTGGGGCGCAGAGGTCGAACTGTTTGTCCAGCGCCGCCTCTCGCTCCATTTCGTTGGCAGCGAGGAAATCATCGCGGATGGCCATCAAGACGGCAAACGCCACCTGTTTGGGCGACGCCGTTTCGTCAAGGGTCTGCCCGTAAAACGTGACCGGTTTGACGGAGACGTGCTTGCGGACGTTCTTCCCGGCGAGGCGCACGTCACGACTACAACCCAGAGGGGTCGCGATCAAAAAAGTGGCCGCGATCAGATTCACAATGCACATGGTTGATGATCTCATGCGGGGAGTTTACCGCGACAGAGGCCAAGTGGGAAGGTATCGGATACCTGATGGAATCGGCGGGGGCAGTTTTCAGAGCGCCGGTCGCAGACCCGGTGACATGATGCCACACACGGTCCGCGGGCTTGCGCCGGCGGCTGTGACTTGGCGCACCCATTCCGCGAAATGGTCACGCGCCCGCAGGAACGGCGCTTGTCGCAACGACGGGCAACGGATACACTCCAGGCACCGGGAAAAGTCGTAATGGCCGATTACAATACTAATCTGTGGGCACCCTGGCGGATGGAGTACATTCGTTCGTTGGGGGATCAAAAAGCTGAGGAGGGGTGCTTTCTTTGTCGCTATTGGGATGGCCCGCAGCACGACCGAGCAAACCACGTCGTCTGGCGCGGAGAGACTGTGTTCGTGGTCATGAACCGATTCCCTTACACCAACGGGCACTTGTTGATCGCCTACGCCGGTCACAAGGGAGACATGTCCGAATTAAGCGATAACGAGATGAACGAAATGTCGTCAGCGATTCGTTCCGCCGTTGACATCCTCAAGAAGACGCTTTCGCCGCAGGGTTTTAACATCGGGTACAACCTGGGTATCTGTGCCGGGGCCGGTTTGCCGGATCATTTGCACGCCCATATCGTGCCGCGCTGGACGGGCGATACGAATTTCATGGCCGTGGTCGGTGATAGCCGCGTCATTCCCGACGCGCTCGATACGCTTTATGGTGAGCTGGGAGCAGCAGCCGAGGCCTCGGGATTGCGATAGGGCGCCCATGCCCAGGGTCCGCCGTGCGGACCGCATAGCGAGCGTGCCCGTGGGCTTGCGCCCACGGCTCTGATTGATCGATCAGCGACCCTCGGCCAGTGAGTCGTTGGCGTTCAGAGCACCGGGCGCCAGCCCGGTGACATTTTGACCCAGGAGGTCCGCAGGCCGGCGTCTGTGGCTCTGACTGTAGGCGTAATTGCCACCGGTCGTACTGGTTGAAGTCGAGTCACTGCTCGGTGGGGTTCAATGCAAAACATGCCAGCCGTACATCTCGCACCGTACGCCACTCGATCCGACGAGAACGTGGCACGCGCCAACCGCGAGCCGGACGATCCGCTACGAACACCCTTTGAGGTTGACCGCCACCGGATCATCGGCAGCATGGCCTTTCGGCGGTTGGAGGGCAAGACGCAGGTCTTCGCCCCCTCTCATCATGACCACTTCCGTACACGATTGACTCATACCTTAGAGGTTGCTCAACTCGCTCGAACATTGGCTCATGTGCTCAATGCCAATGCGTCTTTGGCGGAGACCATCGCATTCGCTCATGATCTGGGTCATCCACCCTTCGGTCACGCGGGAGAGGCCGCCTTGACCGAGGCCATGGCGGCATCCGGCGGCTTTAACCACAACCTTCATTCGCTACGTGTCGTCGAGTACCTGGAACATCCATTCCCGACCTTTCGTGGATTGAACCTGACGGCGGCCGTGCGTGACGGTTTGCGTACCCACGCGACAAGCTACGACGCCCCGGAGGATGATCGACCCCCAGCCGCAGACTTGAGTCTGCGAGAAGTTTCGCAGCGCGTGGGTGGTTCAGCTTCCGTCCCCTCCGTCGAAGCTCAAATCGCTTCGCTGGCCGATCGAATCGCCTATAACTGCCACGACCTCGAAGATGCCATCGGCGCCGGTTTCATCGGCAACGACGAGCTGCATCGGGTTTCGCTCTGGCGAGAAGCATCGCAAGAGGCCAAGGGGGGCGATGTCGCGGGTTCCATCCACGCCGTCAGGCGGGTGGTGCTCGACGTAATCATCGATCGGATCATCGCCGACGTCGCAATGGCTTCGGGCGATCGTATCGCGGCCATCGCCACGACCGAGCCGGCGCGCACCCACTCGACGGAACTCGTGGCCCCCAACGCAGAAATCGCAGAAAAGCTGGTCGAGTTGGAAGCGTTTCTATTTGAACAGGTCTATCGTCGTGAGGAAGTGGCCGAGATGGATGATCGGGGGTGCCGGATGGTCCTCGAGCTTTTCGCTGCTTACCGAGCTAAGCCCGACGCCCTCCCGGATCGTTTCGCGCAGCGTATCGAACAGCAGGGTCTCGATCGCGTAATCTGTGACTACATCGCCGGTATGACCGATCGTTTCTGTACCGATGAGCACGGACGCTGGGCCTAAGATCAGGCATGGCACGTGCAGCAGGGCTCCTTATAATTGGGTCCTATACGATGTTGAACTGCGTAATCACCAAGAACTTATTCAAAGGCATCAACCGATGAAAAAGACACGAATTCTCACACCCGGTCCGGTCATGGTTCCCGCCGAAGTTATGCTCGAGATGGCCAAGCCCATGGAGCACCACCGCACTGCGTGGTACCGCGACATGTACAAAGAGGTGCATGAATTGCTTCAGTACGTCTTTCAAACCGAGGGTACCTGTCTGGTCTTCACCGGCAGTGGGACGTCGGCCATGGAGGCCACGATAGTCGGTTGCTGCCCGACCGGGCATAAGGCGTTGGTCGTGCAAAACGGCAAGTTCGCCGAGCGTTGGGTGAAGGTATGTGCCACGTTCAACATCGCCCACACGGCGCTGGACCTGAAGTGGGGCACAGGTGCCACGCCGGCGGATGTTGAGAAAGCTCTGGATGCCGACCCCAAGATCGACACCGTCATCGTCGTACATAGTGAGACTTCCACCACTGCATTGTCCGATGTGGAGGGGATCGCCAAGGTCACACGCGATCGCGATATGCTCCTGCTGGTGGACGGGATCACGGCCGTTGGGGCCATTCCCGTGAAGATGGACGAGTGGGGCATTGATGCGTACGTCACCGGGTCGCAGAAGGCCATGATGCTGCCTCCGGGGCTGGCGTTTGCCGCCGTAGGCGATCGTGCCTGGGATCGGATCGATTCCGGCAAGACGCCCACGCTGTACAACGATCTTAAAGCCTACCGAAAATCGTTGGATACGTTTGATGCACCCTATACGCCGGCGCTTACGCTGGTGCGGGGATTGTTGCAGGTTCTTCGGGGGTTCAAAGAACGCGGGTTGGAGCGTATCTGGTCGGAGACGGCCATGCTTGCCCGCGCGACGAGAACAGCCGTTGAGGCGTTAGGGTTGAAAGTGTTCGCGAGCGACCCGGTCGATTCGGTGACGGCGGTGCTGCTACCCGAAAGCGTGGACGAAGGGAAGTTGCGGAAGACAATGCGTGGACGATTCGGTTTTCAAATTGCAGGTGGGCAGGGCGACCTGAAAGGAAAGATCGTCCGCTTTTCCCACATGGGCTACGTCGATGCCTTCGACACGTTGGGTGTGATTTCAGCCTTCGAGATGGCGCTGGCGGCGCAGGGATACGACATAACGATTGGCTCCGGCGTCGCGGCCGCACAGGCCGTTTTCGCGGAAGCGATGTAGCGCATCTCGTTCGCACGTTGCGACCTACGACATTCTCGTTTTAGCGGTGCGCCGTCATGTCAGAGCCCCGGGCGCCGGCCCTCGGACACAGTCGGCGTCACTATCGTATCGCGATTCCGCTTGTCACCGTGCTCGCGCACGGTTTTCTGATTGGACGCCCGTCGGTTTATGGCCACGGGCACCAGCCTTCGGACAGACTTGCGAATGCGCGGCAGGGCTGATATACGAACGACTATGGTGAATCGATCGGCAAGATGGTGCGTGGGGTAT
>Ga0326597_10007850_pt1 | contig 14455 bp, 15 predicted proteins | sample RVTome_12_FD_203789 | JGI IMG/M metagenome (GOLD analysis project Ga0326597, IMG submission 203789) | Soil microbial communities from uranium-contaminated site in the Upper Colorado River Basin, Wyoming, United States - RVT100D185 | ecosystem: Environmental > Terrestrial > Soil > Contaminated >... | reverse complement strand
GTGTGGATCGAAAGCTGCCGGCCTGGCGCGACGAGGTGACAGATCGGACGGGCCCGCGGCCAGCGAGGCCGGGGCGCCCCCCGCCGACATGCCAAGCGCCGAGGCGACCAGCAGCGCCCCGAGTGTGAGTTATCGGCGCGACATCGCTGTGACCTCGCTATTCTGCTCGCGGCGCACTCTACTCCAAGTGCAGCCTTGACGCTCCGCCCCGATAACCGCCACCGTGTAGCCCAGGGAATGAAGCGGAGGCAGGAATATGGAATTCGGCATCTTCAATCTGATGGGGGCGCGCGAGGGCGACAAATCGGCGGCGCAGGTGTTTGCCGAGGTCGCCGAGCAGACAAAGCTCGCCGACCAGCTCGGTTACACGATCGCCTGGTTCGCCGAGCATCATTTCTCGAACTATTGCCTGTGCGCGTCGCCCTTGATGATGATCGCGCATTGCGCCGCGATCACCGGGCGGATCCGCCTCGGCACTGCGGTCGTCGTCCTGCCGCTCTACAACCCGGCGCGGCTCGCCGCCGAGATCGCCACCGCCGACTCGCTCTCCAACGGGCGCCTCCTGCTCGGCGTCGGCGCCGGCTATCAGCCCTACGAATTCGAGCGCTTCGGCTTCGACATCAAGAACAACCTGGAGATGACCGAGGAGTTTTGCGAAATCCTCGATTTGGCGTTTGCCCATGATTTCTTCAGCTACAACGGCAAGCACTACCAGATGCCGGAGACCCACATCCCGGCCCGGCCGGTACAACAGCCGGTGCCGATCTATGTCGCCGGCCACACCCAGGCGATGTTCCGCGCCGCGGCGCGGCATGGCTACCGGGTCTTGTCGTCGGGCCGGGTCGGCGGCGCCAAGCTGCTCGCCGAGCAATATGCCGACATCGTCGCCGCGTTTGCCGCCGAGAAAAAGCCGCTCGCCAACGCCCACATCACCGTCAACCGGTTCTGCCACATCACCGACAGCAAGGACGAGGGCATGCGCTTTGCCGAGAACGCGCGCTATCAGTCGCGCCTCGCCTCGAGCCTCAGGCGCCGGCAGGAGGTGATGCAGGGCACCCAACTGGTCGATGTCCCGTTCCCCGACGAGCCGCCGCTCGAACAGATCTACGACGATCTCTTGATCGGAGATGTCGAGACCGTGGCCGAAAAGCTGGCCGGCGAGATCCGCGCGACCCATCCGGTCCATATCTGTTTTTCGTTCAAGGTCGGCAACACCCCGCACAAGGCGGCGATGCGCTCGATGGAGCTGATGATCGGCGAGGTCAAGCCCCGGGTCGAGCGCACGATCGGGCGGCTGGCGGCGGAATAAAGAGGCATTTGCCGGGTCGCACCGTTCGCCGGCGAGCGCCGGGCGGGAGGCGCTATCCCGCTTGGCGCTTCTCCGCGGCGGTCATGATCCGGCGCTTCAGCCGGCGGATCTCGGGAGATAATTTACGGTCGGGAGCGGCCTTCACGAATGCGTCGATGCCACCCTTGAACTCGATCGTGCGAATTGCCGCGGTGGAGAGGCGCAGCCGCACCGGCCCCAGCACATCCGACAACAGCGAAATCACCTGCAAATTCGGCAGGAAACGCCGTTTGGTCTTGATGTTGGAATGGCTCACATTGTGGCCGACCTGGACGCCCTTGCCGGTGACCGGGCATTTGCGTGCCATCTGGCACCTCTTTCAACAACGCCGATGATGCGGGTCGCGGTTTCTAGGCCGGCTGGGGCAGAGGGTCAAGAGGCGACGCACGATCATCCACGGGGGGATCTGGAACCACCTGCGGGGCTGTGGCATGATCGGGGCGGCGGATCGAGCCCGTCGAGCCGGTGGCCGATGACGTGCTCCGACATTACGCACGCTCGCGACGCCCTGTCCCATCCCCCGCTTGCCGGGGGCGGCGAACCAACGATAGAGGAGCCCGGCATGGCATTGAAACGCATGGTTTTGCAGATCGGCATGGGGACGGACATCCGCGGCGCCGACTACACCAAGGCGGCGGTGCGAGCGCTGCGCGACGCGCTCTGGCACAATTCGCTCTCGGTCGCTAATGCGCTCGGCCTCCCGGTCGATGCGATGCAGGTCGAGGTCAGGATCGGCGTGCCGCGTCCCGAGCTGGTCGACAAGGCCGCGGTGCTGGCAGTCCTGCCGCATGGCACCGGGAATGTCACCGTCGTCGAAGGTGGCCTCGAAATCGCCAACGACGAGGGGACCAACATGACGGTGGTCGCCAATGCCGCCGCCGTGGTTCGGCTCGATATTCCGGAAGCGAGGCGGACATGACGCTAAAGCGGGTGATCACCGAATTCGGCAGCGGCAACGATCTGCACGGCGGCGACTATACCAAGGCGGCGGTGCGCGCGGTCGAGGACGCCATCCACCACAGCTCGCTCTCCCTGATCCGCAGCCTGGCGCTCGATGCAAAGACCATGCAGGTCGAGGTCACGATCGGGGTGCAAAGGCCCGACCGGGTCGCGGTCGAGCGGGTCAAGGCCGCGTTGCCGCATGGCGAGGTCACGGTCAAGGTAGTCAAGGGCGGGCTCGATGTCCCCGACGACGCGGCGGGCGACGTCGCGATCATCGCCAGCGCCGCGGTAACGGTCAGGATCGACCGGGGCGCTTAGCCGATCAGATGATCCCGGACCGGTGCAGTTCGGCGATCTCGTTAGCGGACAGGCCGAGCCAGCCACCGTAGATCTCGGCATTGTGCTGGCCGAGCTTGGGGCTTGGCGTTGTCTCCACCTTGTCGGCGCCGTGAAAGCGCAGCGGCGAATTCGGCACGACGAGGCGACCGATCTCGTCATGCTCGATCCATTCGAGCATGCCGCGCTCGTGCATGTGGCGATCGTGCATCACTTCGTCGACGTCGCGGACCGGCGCCAAGGGGATGCGGAGCCGTTTGGCGATCGCGAAGACCTCCATCTTGCCGAGCGTCGAGGTCCAGGCGGAGATCGCGGCGTCGGTCTCCGCCATATGGGCGACCCGGTCGGCATTGGTGGCAAAGCGCGGGTCGCCGCGCAATTCCTCTCGACCCATTGCTTTCAATAGGTTATGCCAATGTTCCTCAACCGCGACATTAAGTGCGACATAGCCGTCATTGGTCGGATAGACGCCGAGCGGGGCGCGTCCGTGGCTTGAATTGCCGGTGCGCGGCGGCACCTCGCCGGTCTCGAAATAGGCCTGCAGCGGCGAGGTCAGCGTGGCGTAGGCGGCCTCCTCCATCGCCACTTCGACGAGGCGGCCTCGCCCGGTATGCTCGCGCTCGAAGAGCGCGGTGATCGTGGCGGCATAGAGGTGAATGCCGGAGAGAAAATCGACGACCGCAGGCCCGGCCTTGACCGGCGGCCCGTCGGGAAACCCGGTGGTGGCGATCAGGCCCGATACCGCCTGGATCGTCAGATCCATCGCCAGATTGTCGCGATCGGGGCCGGAGAGGCCATAACCTGAGCCCGAGGCATAGACGAGGCGCGGGTTTATTTCGCTCACCACGCTCCATCCGACGCCGAGCCGGTCCATGACGCCGGGCGCGAAGTTTTCCAACAGCACGTCGGCCTTCTCGACCATGCGGAAGAGGAGGGCCCGGCCGCGCTCCTCCTTCAGGTTGAGGGTGATCGCCCGCTTGTTGCCGTTGAGCATGGCAATGGGGAAGGTCGTGCTCTTGCCCGGCGGCGCGCGCCGGCGCAGCGGCTCGCCCTGCGGCGGCTCGATCTTGATGACGTCGGCCCCGGCCTTCGCCATCAAAAGGGTCGCATACGGCCCCTGATAGACCTGGCCGAAATCGAGGACGGTGATCCCGGCCAGCGGCCGGTTGGCGCGTAGCCTGTCGGACATCAGGGGCTACCGTCCCTTGAACGGAAGCGGCGCCCGCTTTTCGGCAAAGGCGCTCGCCGCTTCGTGGAAATCCTCGCTCAGGTAGAGCTGGAACGGCGCCGCGATAAACTGCGCCTCGCGGGTGACGCGCTCCAGATACCAGCGCCGCGTGCGCACCGTGGTCCGCACCGAGAGGGGCGGGTTTTTGGCGACGGCGCGGGCCAGGTCGCGGGCAACTTCGAGATGCTGTCCGGCCGGCGCGACCCGGTTGAAGATCCCGGCGGCGAGCCCTTCCTCGGCAGTGAAAAACCGCCCGGTCAGGGCAATTTCCTCGCCAAAGGCGCCGGCGTTGCGATAGTGGAACAACGCCCAGTAGCGCGACGCGCCGAGCCCACGCGAGGTCTCGGTCAGCTGAAACCGCGTGCCGGCCTCGGCGACGATCAGGTCGCATTCGAGGGTGAGGCCGAGCGCGAGGCCCAGCACATAGCCGTGGACCGCGGCGATGACCGGCTTCCAGTTGACCGCGCGGGTCAACAGATCGGCGGAATTGGTGCCCCAGCCCTGCGGGCCGCCGAGCTTTTCGAATTCCTCGCGGCTGCGCAATTGCCGCTGACGGACATCGGCGCCGCTCGAAAACGCGCGACCCTTGCCGTTCAAAATCGCGACTTCCGCCTCGGGATCGAGGTCGAACCGGCGCATCGCCTCGGCCAGCTGCCCCACCACTTCGTCGCTGACCGCGTTGAGCTTGTCCGGCCGGTTGAGCGTGATCGTCGCGATCCGCTCGCTACAGGAATACTCGACGAGGCTTGGTGCGTCCGTGTCCACCGCTCTCTCCCACTGGGCTGCCGAATGTCAATTCCTCAAGCCAGCTTGCGGGGGGAGGCGGGGGCTGTCAACGCCAGCCGAGGGTTACTGCATCGGCCCGGAACGCCCCAGCCAGGCGCCCCGGGTCGTTTCAGCACTAGATCGAGCGCCCGGAGCGGACACTCTTGCTCGGATGAAACGCCGGGAGAGGATGTCCGCGCGGTGGACCCGGTCTTCACTTCCTCAGTGCGTCCTTCAGACCGCCGATAGCGTTCTGGATCTTGCCGATCCCGCAATCCGATCTTGCCGGCCGGAATGCCCGCGTTTTTGCCCAGGCCATGAGGCCGGCGGATGCGTGCCCCGGCTCGTGGCGGCGCGTACGTTCAATGGAAAATGAGATACGCGATCACCAGAAGGGGAAGAGGAACACCGAGAAGCCACAAAAGCCCGTATTTCATCTGAATTACTCCTTTTTGTGGTGCGACCAACGACGAGGCGGCGCGCTTTCAGCGTCACGAGCGGGCGATGCAGGCGAATGCGTGTCCGCCAAAACCATCGCGCCTAGCGCGTGGTCTTTTCCGTCGTCGTCGTGGTCGTCGTCACGTTTCCGGCGGGGGCCGGCGCCGAACTCGTCGTCCGATGGGTCGTCGTTTTGCTGCCGAGGGAAGCGAAATTTCCTCCGGAATACAAAAAAGCGCCTAGTCCGACGACGACCACCAGTCCGCCAACAATGAAGTACAGGCCACCATTGCCGCCACGCGAGCCTTCAGCCATTTGGATCTCTACCACCGCTGTTGCGGCAACAACGCCGCTCGCGGAGAAGATGGTGGCAAACGACTTACCGGCCTAGGGTCGGAATATACGCAGAGCAAATCCCGTTGAAATTGAATCGCTATCCTTCCGCGCTATCTGGCTGATCGCGACGCTATGTTCCGTTTTTTCACAGACCGATTAGACGCCGGAAAATTTGCGCGCTTCAAAAACCCGACGCCGGCGCCGCCGGCACGTCGCAGATGGCCCCCCGTTCGCGATCACGAGCTTTAGCCCGGGCAGGCGCAGAGCGATGTCATTGCATCTGCGACAGCCAGCGCCGGTCGCGCGCCGAGGGGCGGCGCGCCAGTCGCTCGGTGAGCCGCGCCCTGGCCTTGTCGTGTTGCCCGGCGCGCAAGGCGGCGGCGATGAAAGTGTCCTCGAACACCTCGCGCTGGGCATGGCTGCCGCCGACCCGCGCCAACTCGGGGAGAGCGGCGCCGAGCGCGTCGGCGGCCGATGCGTAGTCGCCGCGGGCAAAGGCCGCGACCCCGGCGCACAATTCGGGCACGACCGCGCCCTGTGGGAGGAGCCCGCTCGCATCGAGCTTGCGGGCCTGCGCAATCCGCTGCTGGGCGCCCGAATCGTCGAAGGCAGCCTCCGCGAGGATTGCGTGGATGTCGGCGAAATGCATGCCGGCGCGCGGAAAGAATTTTTCCGCGTGCGCCGCCACCTCCTGCCACTCGCTGTCGAGCGGCGGCGTTTCGCCATAGACCCGCCAACGCCACAGGAACGACGCCGAATCCGCGAGATTGAACAAGGGCGGGGCGTGCGACACCGCGGGCCGGATGGCGTCGGCGTAGAGCGCACCGGCGCGCGCAGCGTTGCCGCGGGCCAGTTCGCACAGCGCCAGATGCCAGGAGAGGTGACCGTGCAGCTGGCTGCGCCGGTCGTAGGAGGGCAGCCAGCCTGCGATAAAGCCGGCGCCGCCGTCGGCATCGCCCGCCTCGTAGTAACCGTGGGCGCGGGCATGCGCAGCGTAGGCATTTGTCGGGTTGAGGGCGAGCGCTCGCTCGACCTCGCGGACACCCGGCGCGATGTCGCCCAACTCGATGCGCGCCCAGCCGAGATAGGTGAGGAACCACCAATCCTCGTCCCACCGCGGCGCCAGGCTTTCGAGGAGCGCCAGCTGCGCCTCGTGGAAATCGGCGCGGCCGCTGAAGCCGAGGAGGCCGAAGACGCCGAGCGCCAAGGACAGGACCAGCGCGTCGCGGGGAAATTCGGCGACATGCTCTTCGAGCATCGCCATCGCCTCCTTTCCCTTGCCGTCGATTAAAAGCGCGACGGTTTCGATGTGCCGGGCTTCCCGCGCAGTCAGTCGGTCGCACAACGCGCGCGCTGTGGCGGCCGCTTCCCTCGCCTCCCCGACCCGCGACTGGACCTGCAGCAACCGTGCCCGGGCGATATGGGATAGCGCGAATTCCGGGTCGGCAGCGAGCGCCCGGTCAAGCAGCGCCTCGGCACCGGTATTGGCGGACAGCATCAAATCGAGCGCGCGGACGTAATCTTGCGCCGCCGCCGCCGAGCCCGTGCTGAGCGGCAGCCCGAAGCGATCCGAGAGCGACATATCTGACCTCCGAGATGCCGCAATTCCGGCAAAAGCGGGACCCCCTGGCCGGCTCCGAGCCGGCTGACAGATAGGTCCCGGCTGCCACCGGGACTGCGATGTTATTTGACCTCGACCAGTTCAATGGCCTCGCGGCTCGGGCCTTCGATCATCACCGCGCGGGTGTCGCCGAGCCGGTAGGGGCCGTCGAGGAGGGTGACGCCCTCACCCTTCAGTTTCGCGATCCAGGCGTCGAGGTCGGCGACGCTGAGCCCGATATGGTCCTGCATCTGGCCGCGGCTGCTGGCGAGCGGTTCCCTGCCCTGGTTGGCGTACCAGGTCAAGACGACATCGCCGAACTCGACGCCGGCGCGGGGCGTGCGGAACATGCCTTCGCGGTTGAGCGCCGGCCAGGTGCGGTCGGCGCCGCGCTCGACCCGGCAGTTGGCCTCGTTGAGATCGGTATCGGGGAAACCCTGCCGCACCGGCGCGTTGAGGTGCTTTTTGTACCACAAGAGCGCGCAAAACGGCTGTTCGTGCCACATATGGACGTGGTTGAAGCGCTCGGCCGGGTAGTCGCCGGCGATCTCGAACAGCGCATCCTCGGGGCCGCCCGACATATAGGCGAAGCCGCCCTTGCGGGTCGGCTGCACGCTATTGGCCTTCGCCTCGGCGATCTGCACCTTGGTGAGGCCCAGCGTGTTGCCGATGGAGGGCCAGGTGTCGCTGCTGATCAGCACCGAGCCGCCTTCATCGCTTGTATAGAGCGGCCGCATCCTGACCTCGGGCCGGTCCTTGAAGCTCCGAACCGTCGCCTGCGAATCGCTGACATGCCAGCCGAAATGCCAGATCGCGCTTTGCGGCGAGGTCGGCGGCGGCGTCTCCGCCTTGTCAAACAGCACGAGCACGTCGTTCGGCGATTCGAGGGCGGCGATGCCAGCCCAACTGCCCTTTCGGGTGCTCGGAAACTGCCGGGTGTAGAAGCCGATCGCGGCGTCGGGATCGACCGAATTGAGATGGAGATGGTGGAATCCTGGGGTCGGGAGCATTTGCCGCATCCTCCGGAAATTTTGCGCCACTATGCGCGCCGCGCGGCGGAAATCAACGCCCGGGGAACGCCCGGGGCCAAACGCCCAACTAGCGCCCACCTTTGCCAGACAAAGGGACGTCCGCTCTATCGCGTCGTAGCCTCGGCATGGTATTCCTCACCCGGAAAACGTTCGTGAGGAGCGTCATGATTCATCATCTATCGATCGCCGCGCGCGACCCCAAGCAGGCTGCCGGGGTTCTGGCCGAATTGATGGGCGGCGAGGCGGTGCCGTTTCCGCCCAACCCGGGGAGTTTTTTCGCCCTGCAACTCGACGATCACGGGTCGGGCGTCGAGGTCTACCCGGCGGGAACCGAGCTCGAGCCGAACGGCGCGGTCGGCGGCAGCTTTGTCAAGCATTCGCGGGAGCGCGGCTACGGCTCGACGCATTTCGCGCTCAGCGTCGCGACCGATGCGAAGAAGGTCGGGGAGATCGCCGCCCGCGCCGGCTGGAACTGCTTCGTGTGCAACCGCGGGCCGTTTCACGTGATCGAGGTCTGGGTCGAGAACGAGACGATGGTCGAGATCCTGCCGCCCGAGTTCGCGGCCGAATACCTCGCCTTCACCCGCCCCGACAAAGTCCTGACCGCGATGACCGCAGCAGCGACGGCGGCCGGCCGCCATCAGCGATAGGCGGCTCGCGTGGGGCAGTTCAGCCTGTTGGACAGAATGTCGCGCCGCGCTGCTATAGCCGTTTCCTGTTTTGCGATCGCTGTTGCGGTCCTTCCGGGGTCGCAGCGGCTGCTCGCGCAAGAAAAAGCCGGGATCAAGCTGTTCAAGATGATTACCGCCAAGGACGACATAGTGATCGGCTTGAGCGAGACGGAGCTGCGCTCGTTCGGCCCCCGCCCCGATGTCGATAATCTCGCCGAGCATCTGGTCTCAGCGGGTCAGATCACGGCCTGGCAATACGCGGTCAAGAAGGCGGCGGACGGCTCGTTGGTGCAGGCGCCGCTGCGGCGCATCGCCGTCCTCAAATCGGATACGCTGCGCATCGAGCCGTTCAACCCCGCCCCCTTGAAGGCGCTGACGCCGGAGGCGACCGGCGCGCGCTGAGAGGCCTTATTGCGGCAGGCTGGAGAGCGGGCGGGCGACGCTTTCGAGCGGCTGCCGTTCGGCCCGGATGCCGATCGCCAGCTCGACGAGCGCCGCGCCGATCATCAGCCCGGCACCGAGCAGATAGCCGAGGAACACCGCGCTGCGCTCGCCGCTGCCGATCAGCAAGCCGAACAGCGACGGCGCCGCGACCCCGCCGATCCCGGTCCCGACCGCATAGAAAAAGGCGATCGCCAGGGCGCGCGCTTCGAGGGGGAAGCTTTCGCTGACCGTCAGATAGGCCGCGCTCGCCGCCGCCGACGCGAAAAAGAAGATGCCGCTCCAGCACAGCGTCAGGGTCGCGGCATCGACCAGATCCTCGCGAAACAGAAAGCCAACCGCCGCCAGCAGCACCCCCGAGAGCGCATAGGTCCCGGCGATCATCGGCTTTCGGCCCAGCGTATCGAACAGCGGCCCGAGCACCAGCGGCCCGAGGAAGTTGCCGAGCGCGAACGGCAGGATGTACCAGCCGATCGACGCCGACGGCACGGCGTAGAAGCGGGTCAGCACCAGCGCATAGGTGAAAAAGATCGCGTTGTAGAAGAAGGCCTGCGCGGTCATCAGCACGAGGCCGAGGAGCGCCCGGCGCGGATAGTCGTGGAGGATCGCCCGCAGCATGCGCAGGAGCGGCGTGCGGTCGCTGACGACGAGCCGGATCCGCACGGCTACCGCCGTCAGGCGCTCGATCCCGGCGGCGCCGGCGACCCGGCGCTCGACCTCGGCGATGACGATCTCGCACTCCTCCAGCCGGCCATGCAGCATCAGCCAGCGCGGGCTTTCCGGAACCCACCGGCGCAAGAGCAGGATGAAGAGGCCAAGCACCGCTCCGATCCCGAAGGCGGCGCGCCAGCCCCAATCGGGCGGCAGCAGGCCGGGCTTCAGCAGCACGACGCTACCCAGCGCGCCGAGCGCCGCGCCGACCCAGAAGCTGCCGTTGATCGCGAGGTCGGTGCGGCCGCGGTAGCGCGCCGGGATCAGCTCCTGGATCGCCGAGTTGATCGCCGCGTACTCGCCGCCGATGCCGGCCCCGGTCAGCACCCGGAAGGTGGCAAAGCTCCAGAAATCCCACGATAGCGCGGTCGCCGCGGTGGCGGCGAGGTAGAGCCCCAACGTCACCATGAACAGCCGGCGCCGGCCGAACCGGTCGGTCAGGTAGCCGAACAAGAGCGCGCCCGCGACGGCGCCTGCGAGATAGGCGCTGGCGACGAGGCCGATTTCGGCGGCGGTGAAGCGCAGCACCGGGCTCTCCTGGAGAGCCCCGGCGATCGACCCGGCGATCGTGACCTCGAGCCCGTCAAGAATCCAGGTGACGCCGAGCGCGACGACGATCAGCGTGTGAAAGCGCGTCCACGGCAGCCGGTCGAGGCGGCCCGGAACATCAGTCTCGATGATGATTGCGGCATCAGACATAACGGCGCGACACACTGCTGCGCGACGAGGAACCCATGACCAGCAGCATAGCCGGTAACGGCCCGAGGATTGCCGCCTACATCGCCGGCGTGCGTGACTGGCCATTGCCGCCCGAGGCGGCGCGCCCGCTCGCCAGATCACCGGCGGCAAGAGCGGCGCGCCGGCGCCCCGCTCGAAGGCAAGTTCGACATCAGATATTGCATCGCCCTCGCGCTGCATGGAAACTGCCTGTCGGCGGCCGATTTCGCGAGCTGTGGCACCCCGGCCCCGCAGTTTGCGCGACGGCGCGCAAGGTATCGCTCGCCATCAGCCCGGAGATGGGGTGTGCCGTGGCGCGCCTCGCGCTCGACTTCGCCGACGGGCACAGCGCCGCCGCCGCGGTCCCAGTCGCCAAGGGGCATCCCGGCAACCCGAGGTCGTGGGATGATATGCAGGCGCGGCGTCCTTGATGAGATGCGCGCGATCCTCAAGCGGCTATAGGAGGGGTTCTACGATGGCCCGACCGGATATCCGGCTCACCCCGGACGAACAGACGGCGTTTCTGCGCGAGTACCGCAAATGCGCGCTCGCCACCCTTGACCAGCACGGCTTCCCCCACGTCGTCGCGATGAATTTCATCGTGCGCGACGGCGCCTTTTACATGACCTCCTACGGCAAGGCGCAGAAGGTGTTGAACATCCGGCGCAACCCGAAGGTCGGCGTGATGGTCGAAACCGGCGGCGCCTATGCCGAGCTGAAGGGCGTCATGGTGCGCGGCGATTGCGAGATCATCGAGGAGCCCGACCGGGTCGCCGAGGTGCTCGGCTGGCTCGGCGAGGGCCGCAGCACACCGCGACCGATGGGCGCCGTCCGCAGCGCGCCGAAGCGGGTGGTCCTCAAGATCACCCCGGGCAAGCTCACCAGCTGGGACCATGCGAAGCTCGGCGGGCGGTATTGAGGGCCGTCAATCGGCGACCGGCAAGCTGAGGGGCGTGATCTCGGCGGCGCTGCGGCGGCGGTAGAGAGTGAAATGGCCGAACCCGGCCCGCGCAATCTGATCACCGACGTGCCGGGGCTGCTTGTGGGCCAGGCGGAAGACGCGGCCGGCATCACCGGCACGACCGTGGTGCTGTGCGAGGCGCCGGCGATTGCCGCGGTCGATGTTCGAGGCGGGGCACCGGGCAGCCGCGAAACCGAGCTGCTCGATCCCGCTGCGCTGGTCCAGCGGGTCGATGCGATTGTCCTGTCGGGCGGCTCCGCGTTCGGCCTCGATGCGGCGGCCGGGGTGATGGAGGGGCTTGCGGCGATCGGGCGCGGCTTTGCGGTTCGCGATGTGCGTGTGCCGATTGTCCCGGCGGCGATCCTCTTTGATCTCATGTTCCCGGGGCGCCGTCCGTGGGTCGCCGAGCCACCTTACCGGCGGCTTGGGCGTGAGGCGCTGGCAGGGGCCAGCCGGGATTTCGCGCTCGGCAATGCGGGGGCGGGGCTGGGGGCCAAGGCCGGCCGCCTCAAGGGCGGGATCGGCAGCGCCTCGCTGCGCCTCGGCGATGGCGGGACCGTCGGCGCGCTCGTCGCGGTCAATAGCTGGGGCTCGGTCGTGCGGCCGGATTGCGGGCGCCTGTGGGCATCAGAGCTGGCGCTCCCCGGCGAGATCGCGCCCCAGCCGGCGCCGCCCACCGCGCCGCTCGACCCGGAGGATTTCTCCGCCTGCGCCCATGCCGCGCCCGGCGCGAACACGACGATCGCGGTGGTGGCGAGCGACGCGCCGCTCGCGCGAAGCGGATGCCGCCGGCTCGCGATCATGGCGCAGGACGGGTTGGCGCAGGCGATCCGCCCGGCGCACACGCCGTTCGACGGCGACACGGTGTTCGCGCTGGCGACTGGCGCGGGTCGCGCGGGCGGCCCGGATGCTGCCGATGGCGACATCGATCCGGCGAGACTCGCCCGGATCGGCGCCGCCGCCGCAGCGTGCCTCGCGCGTGCAATCATGCGCGCGGTGATGGCAGCCGTGCCGCTCGGCGGCTTTCCAAGCTGGGGGCAGCGATGGGGCGGGGGCGGGTAATCAGGCGGCGTTGCGCGATTCCCGGGCGGCGGGGGCCATCCGATCGGGCTGAAAGGTGACGCCGAACCGGGTGCCGGCGCCAATCTCGTGGTTCCCGTTACGCAACGATCCGCGCACGGCACTCGCCAAAGCCGATCGCGGCAAAGCCGTCGCGCCGGCAATGGGCGCGGAAGATTGCCTCGTCGCCGTCTTCGAGGAACGTGCGGGTCTCGCCCGACGCGAGAGTGAGGGTGCGGGTGCCGTCCATGCTCTGCTCGCTGAGGCTGCCCCAGCCGGCCTCGGTCGGGCCCGAGATCGTGCCGGTCCCGAACAGATCGCCGGCCATCAGATTGCAGCCGCCGCTGGTGTGGTGGGCGAGGAGCTGGGCCAGGGTCCAGTAGAGGTCGGTCGTGTTGCTGTGCGATATGGAGTGCGGGGGGAGCCCTTTCTCGCGCATCTGTGGGGTCAGGATCAGCGCTTCGAGCGCAATGTCGAAAGCGCCGCTCGCCTGGTCCCGGTCGTCCCAGAGATGCGGCAGCGGGCGCGGGTCGCCGGAGGGGCGTGGCGGCTGGGCGACGCGGAACGGCTCCAGAGCCTCGGCGGTGACGATCCAGGGCGACACCGTCGAGCCGAAGCTCTTGCCGAGGAACGGCCCCAGTGGCTGCGATTCCCATTGCTGGATGTCGCGCGCCGACCAGTCGTTGACGAGGCCGAGCCCGAAAATGTGTTCGGCGGCGTGGCCGATCGCGACCGGCTCGCCCTGCCGGTTGCCAGGCCCGACCCACACCGCCAGCTCGAGCTCATAATCGAGCTTGCGGCACGGCCCATAGCTCGGCGCCGCCTCGTCGGGCAGCTTGCGCTGCCCCTGCGGGCGGCGCACCGGGACGTTCGATTCGCGGACCGAGGAGGCGCGGCTGTGATAGGCCACCGGCACGTATTTATAGTTGGGGCTCAGCGGGTTGTTCGGGTCACGCCGGCGCCCGCCGTTGGTCGCGTGGTGGATGCCGGCAAAGAAATCGGTGAAGTTGTTGACCGTGGCCGGCATGTGCAGCCAGCACTCGCTGGCGCGATAGAGGACGCGGTCGGCGAGCGGCTCCGCCTTGCCGCCGGTGGCCAACAGCGCGCAGACTTGGCGGCGCAATTCCCGGCGCGGCGCGGCGCCCAATGCCATCAGCGGGTTGAGGCTGGCGCCTGAGGCGGCTTCCGCGGCGGTCGCGGCAAGGCCGGAGAAGAGCCCAGCCTCGTGCGCGGCGCGCAGGTCGAAGATCCCGTCGCCGATCGCGATGCCGCCCCGTGGCCGTGCATCGGGCGCGGTCGAGCCGGGCGGACTGAACACCCCGAACGGCAGGTTTTGCAGCGGAAACTCGGCGTGCCCGTTGGCCGATGCGACCCAGCTCTGCCGGGCGCGATCATGGGTTTCGTTGATCATGCTGATTCCTCCCTGGTAAGCCGCAATGGGGGCGCTTCCGGCATCGAGCCGCTGCGCGGCCGATGCAGCGCGAACAAGCCGAAGCCCAACGCCAGCGCGATGAAGCCGCCGACCACCGCAATCATGCTGACGGCTATCGGATAGGGCAGCAAGGCGACGATGAAGGTGCCAAGTGAGGCCGCCGCCATCTGCAAAAAGCCCATCAGCCCCGATGCCGTGCCGGCGAGCCGCGGCCGAATGCTGAGGCCCGCCGCCATCGCCGCCGGCTGGCTGAGGCCATCGCCGATCCCGCAAAGCGCAATCGGCAGGAACACCACCCAGACGCCGAGCCCGGCAAAGATGTACCACAACGACATCGCCACGGCCGCGGCAAGCGCGATCGCCCGCCCGGTGATCAAGAGGCGCAGGCTGCCGAGGCGCGTCGCGAAGCGGGCCGCGGCGGCGTTGCCGAGCATGTAGG
>Ga0326597_10007849_pt1 | contig 14457 bp, 8 predicted proteins | sample RVTome_12_FD_203789 | JGI IMG/M metagenome (GOLD analysis project Ga0326597, IMG submission 203789) | Soil microbial communities from uranium-contaminated site in the Upper Colorado River Basin, Wyoming, United States - RVT100D185 | ecosystem: Environmental > Terrestrial > Soil > Contaminated >... | reverse complement strand
AAGCTCTCGTTGCTTTTCTTCACCGCGACACCGCAGACGCATCCATCTTGAGTCAGCAGTCTTTCGGCCGAGGCGTTGGTCATGATCGTTATGTTCGGCAGGGACTCGGCGGTCTTGATAAACGCCGCCATTAGGCCGAGACCGTTGTTATTCGGGCGGTGCCAGCGCAAAACGCGATTGCCTTCCTGAGCCTTCATGTCGATCCATTTGGCGCCGCAGCTCTCCGCCCAGTGATAAAGATCATGGAGCGTGTGTTCGAGATAGTATCTCGCCCACACTTCGTCCGCCGCGCCCCCGCCCCATTTTACCCAATCTTCAAAGGCGATATCCGGCGTATCTTCGATGCCCTGGGATTTCTGCAGCGGCGTGCCGACGATGCAACAGCCGCCGCCGGAGATCGCCGCCGTGCCACCGCATTCGCTCGCCTGCTCCAGGACGAGGGCTTTGCCGCCGGCCCGCGCGACTTCGATCGCCGCCGGAATCCCCGCGCCCCCCCCGCCGATAATCGCAACGTCAACTTTTAGACTGGAATTAGCCATGTGGGACTCCTCTTCATACGCGCGCTGTCGCTGATTGAGGATTTACCACCGTTGTGCGCCGCTGGTCAAACCAACGGGGAATATTTTGCGCTGATGAGAGAAGCGATTGAACGCAACTGGCGCATTCTACGAAATTTGGCGCAATCCATCACATCCATGCGCCCGCATGATGCTCGATTTGCTTGTGGTCGAGTCTCGGCTCTGTTAAAAACGAAAGTCACCTGCCGTCATGCGTTTTTCTCCGACACCTTGGCTCATCGCGTCGCTCGCTTTTCTGATTCTCGGTTTCACCCGCGGGATCCATTCATCCTTCGGCGTTTTTTACGTCGCGCTGCTCGATACCTTCGGTTCCAGCCGCGGCGCCACCGCCGGAGTGTTCTCCATGGTTCTTACGGTGGATGCGATTCTTTCGCCCGTGGTCGGTCACCTGCTGGATCGTTTCGGGACAAAAAAAATCGCCAGCCTCGGCTGTTTAGTTTTCGCCGCCGGACTTCTGCTGTGCAGCACCGCGACCAGCTTGTGGCAGTTTTACGTCTTCTTCGGTTTGATCTCCGCTGTCGGCATCACCTTCACCGGGATGGTGCCGCATGTATTTTTGATCTCGGAGTGGTTTGCGTCGAACCGCGCGTCGGCCATCGGTTTCGTCTACGCGGGCACGGGGGTCGGCCTTTTGCTTTTGGCGCCGCTGAGCGAGTGGTTGCTCTCTAACTGGGGTTGGGCCCGGGCGTTTCAAACTTTCGCCGCGGTGATTTTAATCTTACTCCTGCCGCTGGTTGTATTCTTTTATCAGCATGGCCCCTACGGCGAAAAACTACGGGTGAAGAAGGAACCCAGCGCGGATGCTATCCAGTGGACGGCGAAGCTGGCGCTGCGCAGTTTGCAATTTTGGCTGCTTTTCTTCGCGCGCGTCTGCGCCGCTTCGGGCACGACGGTGATCGTCACCCATCAGGTTGCCCATGTCGTCGACGTCGGTTACAGCAAACTATTGGCGGCCTCGATTTTCGGCTTAGCCGGCATCACCAGCAGCTTTGGCCGGGTGATTTTCGGTTTCATCGCCGATCTTCTTTCCAAACAGGCGGCCTATACACTCAACATCCTGATGACGATGGTGGGCGTAGGTGCTCTCATGATGCTCCGCGATTCGAGCCAAACCTGGCTCTTGTATATTTATGTCATTTTTTTCGGCATTGGTTTCGGCTCCCGCGCGGTGATTTTCTCCGCGCTCACGGCGGATATATTTTCCGGCAAAGGGTTCGGTTCGATTCTCGGTTACTCCACCGTGGCGGTCGGTGTCGGCGGTGCGCTTGGCTCCTGGCTGGGGGGCGCCTTGCACGATTGGACCGGCAGCTATCTTATCGCGTTTGCTCTTTCTGCCCTTGTTCTCGCCTGCTCAGACGTCTGTATCTGGATAGCCGCCGTTCCCGCCGTGGCCAAGTATGATCGCAAGTTGTGGGAGAAGACATAGAGTTCAAAGTTCAAGGTTCAAAGTTCGAAATCGATTAGAACGTTGAACCCGGAACATTGAACCTTGAACTCCTTCTCGCTGTCAGCTTCGTAGTCCCCGCCGCCCAACGCCGCCTTGAGGCGCCTACGCGAAGTTGGTACCTTGATTCCGATCTATGGATGCTCGGTTGCGAGAGGGGATTGGTCTGTTTAACGACGGGCGATTCTTCGAATCCCACGAAGTTTTGGAAGGTTTCTACCTGGAAACGGACGACGCGAACAAGCCTTTTTTGGAAGGCTTGATTCAGTTGGCTGCTGCGTTCCGCATCTTCGCCGATTTCGCTGAAATCAAAGGGCCGGTGCGCATGGTCCGTCAGGCGCTGATTCGTTTTGAGAACTACCAGCCCGCGTTTATGCAGGTGCGCGTCGCCGAATTGAGTGCGGCGTTGGAGACGTGGGCCAAAGCGACCGAGGCCGGCAGCGCGCCAGCGTCGTCGATACCGAAAATTCACTTGCAAGGCCTCGGCCTGTTCTCATGAGCGACCCTTCTCTGAACGATCGGCTCGGACGTTTTCTCGACGGCGCCTGGCAAGGCGCCAAGCGCGTCCAAGGCATCCAGGGCGGCGCCCGCGCTTATGTTCTCTCTTTGGTCGCGGCGCGGAGCCGGCGGCCGATGCTGGTCGTGGCGGCGACGCCGCGGGAGGCGGAGAATCTCTACGACGATCTAACATTCTTCCTCGGCGAAGAGCGGGCGCTGGCGCCGCTGCGCCGCCGACTGCACCTGCTTCCTTCCTGGGAAGTTTTACCGTTCGAAAAACTATCGCCCCATCCGGAGAACGTCGCGGCCCGCCTAGAGGGGCTTTACAAGCTCGTCGAAGAGCCGGCGCCGATTCTCATCGCCACGCCCGCCGCGTTGCTGCAAAAAATGATTCCCAGGGACGCGCTCAAGCGGTCTTATCTTTACCTCGTCGCCGGGCAGACGTTGATGCGGGAAACTCTCCTCGAGCATTTAGTCCAGTGGGGTTACCAGAACATGCCGTTGGTGGAGGAGCGCGGCGATTTCAGCGCCCGCGGCGGCATCGTCGACCTATTTTCGCCCGGCTACGCGCGCCCGCTGCGCCTCGAATTCGACGGCGACCGTCTGGAGTCGATCCGCGAGTTCAGCCCGGCGAGCCAGCGCTCCGAACGTCCCCAAGAGGACCTGTTGCTCTTGCCGATGAAGGAATTTTCGCTCCGGCGCTCAGGCATGGACGACATTCTGCGCAAGCTCGACCAGCTCGCCGCCGACCTGGAAATGGACCGCCGCGAAAAAAAGAGCCTGATTGAGTCCCTGCGCGAGGGCATCCCGTTTCCAGGCATGGAATTTTTGGTCCCCTATTTTTATCCCGAATTGGTTTCGCTCTTTGCGTATTTACCGCAAGACGCCTTGGTCTGGCTCGATGGCGCGGACCGGGTGGAAGCGGAGGCGGAAAAATTCGCCCGGCTCGCCTGGGAGCGTCACGAAAAGGCCAAAGAGGAGCGCCGGTTGGTTCCGTTCCTCGAAGCGATTTATTTAAACGAACATGAATGGCGCGCGGAGCTCGCGCCCTTCGCGCAGGTGCATGGGGAGTCGCTCAGCATCCTGGCCTCCTCCGAGCGCGCCCAGGAATCCACGCTTACCGTCGAGTCCTTTCTCACCAGCGATGTCCGCCACGAAACCCACTTGCAAGGCCGCGACCCATCGCTGGCGCCGCTGGTCGAGCGCTTGCGCGGCTGGGAAGGCGAGCGGGTATTATTCGTCGCGCCGACCCGGGGCGACGCCACGCGGCTGCGGGAGTTGCTCGCTCATTACGATCTTGAGATCCCGGTTCTCGATCAACCTGCGCCGCTGTTGCTCAGCCGGCCCGAGCTCAAGCGTGGCGTTATGCGCGGTCACTTGAGCCGCGGGTTTCGTTTGCCTGAAGCTCGTTTGGTCCTGGTGACCTTCGATGAAATCTTCGGCACGAGAAAAATCCAGCCGCCGGCGCCGGCAAAGAGTCATCCGAGCCATTTTCTCACCAGCTTAAGCGAGCTCAAGCAGGACGACTACGTGGTGCACTTGGACCATGGCATCGGCGTCTACCGGGGACTTAAATTTCTCCAGGTGGCGGGCGTCGAGGGCGAGTTTCTCCATCTGGAGTACGAGGCGGGCGACCGTCTGTATCTGCCGGTGGACCGCATCAATGTCGTGCAAAAGTATATCGGCGGCGACGACGCCAAGCCGGCGCTCGACCGGCTCGGTGGCAACGCTTGGGAAAGAGTCAAGGCGAAAAGCCGCAAAGCGATTTTCGCCATGGCCGAAGAGCTGGTGCAGCTCTACGCCCTGCGCGAGGCGCGGGCGGGAATCGCCTGTGCGCCCCCGGACGCTCTCTACCAAGAGTTCGAAGCGGCCTTCGAGTTCGAGGAGACGGTCGACCAGCAGCGCGCCATCGACGAGGCGCTCGCCGACATGCAGAAAACCAAGCCGATGGACCGCCTGGTCTGCGGCGACGTCGGCTACGGCAAGACGGAGGTCGCCATGCGCGCGGCGTTTCTCGCCGTCGAAGGCGGCCGGCAAGTGGCGCTGCTCGCGCCGACGACGATCCTGGCGCAGCAGCACCTGCAAACTTTCCGCCGCCGTTTTCGCAATCATCCGGTGCGCGTCGAGATGATCAGCCGTTTCCTCACGACCAAGGAGATTCAACAGGTCTTGGACGGCCTGAGCAAGGGCGTCGTCGATATCGTCATCGGCACGCACCGCCTGCTGCAAAAGGACGTGGAGTTTAAAAACCTCGGCCTGGTGGTTATCGACGAGGAGCACCGCTTCGGCGTGGTGCACAAGGAACGGCTTAAAAAGTTGCGGCAGTTGGTCGACGTCGTCAGCCTCACGGCCACGCCGATCCCGCGCACGCTCCATATGTCGCTGGTGGGTATTCGCGATTTAAGCATCATCGAAACGCCGCCGCTGGACCGCCTGGCGATTCAGACCTATGTGACGCGCTACGATGAGCGGGTGATCCGCGACGCGATTCTTCGCGAGGTGGGGCGTGGCGGCCAGGTTTTCTTCCTGCACAACCGGGTCGAGACCATCGATCGGCTTGCTCTCAAGCTGGCCGATCTTGTTCCCGAAGCTAAGATGGCCGTTGCCCACGGACAGATGCGGCCTAAGGATCTGGAAAAAGTCATGCTCGACTTTCTCGACAACAAGACGCAGGTTCTGGTGTGCTCGGCGATCATCGAGTCCGGCCTCGACTTTCCCAATGCCAACACGATCATCATCAACCGCGCCGACCGCTTCGGTCTGGCGCAGCTTTATCAATTGCGCGGTCGCGTCGGGCGCTCCCACCGCCATGCCTACGCCTATTTGCTCATTCCCGGCGAGCAGGCGATCACCCCGGATGCGGAGCGCCGGCTGCGCGCTCTTCAGGAACTCGACGGCCTGGGCGGCGGGTTCAAGCTGGCGCTCCATGATCTCGAGATTCGCGGCGCCGGCAATCTCCTGGGGGAGCAGCAGTCCGGCCAGATCGCCGCCATCGGTTTCGAGCTTTACACCGAAATGATGGAACACGCGGTGCGGGAGCTCAAAGGCGAAGCGGTGGCGCCGGAGGTCGAGCCGGAAATCCGCCTCGGCATTCCGGCCTATTTCCCCGACGATTACATCCCGGACGCCAACCAGCGTCTATTCTTTTACAAACGGCTGGCGAGCTTGGCGAAGCCTGAGGAGTCGGACGAAATCAAGGCGGAGATCAAAGACCGCTTCGGGCCCTACGGGCAGATGGTTGAGAATCTCTTCTTAGTGATGGAGCTGCGGCGCGTGCTCAAGTCGTTTCTCGTGCAACAGATCAGCGCATCCGACGGGCGAGTCTACCTGCTTTTCCACGCCGAGTCGCCGGTGAAAGTCGAGAAGTTGCTCGAGCTGATCAAAACGCAGAAAAACCGCTTCCGCCTCTCGCCCGACGGGCGCCTTTCGTTTACCCCGGCACATCAGGATTGGGAGGCGATGGTCGGTGAGGTGGTCGAGCTGTTGCACTCGATCCATGAAATTCCCGCCCAGGAGAATGTTTCCCCAGCGCCGGTCCGCGGCTGATGGGAGAAAAAAAGGGCTCAAACCTTTTCTGTTGCGTTCCCCTCGCTTGTTGATGCAGTGTTCGTGGCCGAAACAGTCGCGGCAGCAAACTGAGAAGAGATTGCGGGCTGTATTCTCAGGATGGGTTAACGCGTGGAATGAAATCGGCGGAGTGCGGCAACTGGTTCGGGACCAGCCGCTACCAGTCTCTTCCTCCTGGCGTCAACGACTGCGCCAAAGCCTTCCAAGGTTCGGGATCCGAGCAATCGTAAATCGCCTTGCTGAGCGAAGACAAGCTCATCCACCGTCTCGAAGCCATTCACTTGTAAGATCCCGTAGCCGACATCGCGTGTGATGATTTGGCCGTTTGCCATGCGGAAAGAAACGTCCTTCTTGCGAACTGTAATACCAGCTGCCTGGAGCCTTTCGGCCGGAAGCCAAGTGAACTCCGAGCCTGTGTCCACCAACAAGCGCCTTAAGGAAACCTTCTTAGTCGGCGTCTTGGGGTTAACAATAACGCAGTCCACGCGAAACACACCCATGAAATTATGCGTAGCAAGGTGGTCGGATTCGTGTCAAGAGTCAGCTGCACGAAATGAGCGGGGTCGCCGCATCGATGTAGGGGCAGGCCTCCGCCGCCGGACGGATCAGCCCCAGATTGCTTGGCTGATACGTGCCTGCCCTCCGAACGGGCAACCACATAGGGTTGCCCCTACAAATATTGGCGAAACTGAACCACTACCGGGACCCCGCCGGAGTTGGTTTTTTGCAGCGACTGTGATAGCGATTAAACGTAACTCTACGCCAGGTTTGCCTGCTTATGATGAGGCCAGCGATACCATACCGCATCCTCTTTTTCCTTCTTCTTGTCGTTAGCCTTCCGGCGATGCTTTCGGCCGGGGTCATCGAACAACTGATCGCGGTCATCGATGGCGAGCCTTACACGCTGACGAACATCAAAGTCTTTGCGAAGACCAAGGGCAAAATTGAATTCCCGACGGGGGATTTGAACCGCATCAATGACGCAGACCGGGATGTCCTCGAACAGTTTATCACCGAGAAGCTTCTCGAAACCGAGATCCGCGAAGCGGGCATCAAAGTCAGCGACGCGGAAGTGGACGAGTACATCGGCCAGATCAAGGCGCGCAACAAACTGAGCGACGACGACCTGCGGACCGCCCTGAGCCGCGAGGGACAAACCATGGTCAGCTATCGGGCCTCGGTGAAAAGCGAGCTCGAAAAGAATGAAATGATTAACCGCCAAGTCCGCGCCAAGGTCAATATATCCAATGAGGACGCCGAGCGCTATTACAAACTCAACATGAAAAATTACAGCTCCGGAGAACGGGCTCTGTTGCGCCATATCCTATTTTCCGTTCCGGAAAAAGCATCTGGGGACGAGCTCCGAGCGATATTCGGTAAGGCCGGCGCGGTGCACGAACGGATAAAAGTCGGTGGGGATTTCGCCAAATTGGCGACTGAATATTCGGAAGGGGCGGGCCACACGGACGGTGGTAACATCGGCTGGGTGCAACGCGGAACGTTGGTCAAGGAGATCGAAGACGTCGCCTTTGATAAATTATCCGTGGGTCAGGTAAGCGAGCCGTTTCGTTCGAGCATGGGAGTCCATATCGTCAAGTTGGAGGCCCGCGATCCCGGGAAGGTATTGCCGTTTGCCACCGTGGCCCCCAAGATCAAGGAGGAACTCTACGTCAAAGCGCTGGACGAGCGTTTCGGAAAATGGGTCAAGAGCGACCTCAGAAAGAAGCATCACGTCGACGTCAAAATCCCGGGAGTCGTGTTCAAGGCCGAGGACGTGAATGCCGGCACGGTCGATTCCCTGGTGGCAAGATCGCCGCGCTTGAATAAGAGCACGGAGCGAAGTTGGGTTAGTTACCTCAACCCGCTTTCCTACGTCACGAAGGAAATAGATGTGGAAGAAAATGATCCCAAAAGCCCGATGTATGGCAAGAAGATTGTCAGCGTCTTCGGACTTCCACTCTTTACTTCCGAGGCCAATGATGACGTCCCCGATGTCTTGTCCCCTCCTTCCCCTGAAAAGCCTGCCGAGAAGCAATCGGGTGGTTTTTTCTCATCCATCATCGAATCGCTGAATCCCTTCTCTTCCAAAAAACCGTAATGCCTTGTCTCGGGGCTGGGAAGCGGGGATAATCGCGCCAACTATCTTTGGCGGACCATCCAGGAGTCTATGTTGCGTAAACCCATCGTTGCCGTCACCATGGGCGATCCCGCCGGGATCGGTCCCGAGGTGATTCTCAAGGCTTTGACCGATCCTGTAATCCAGAGAGTCTGCCACCCCTTGATCTTGGGCGATTGGGGAGTGCTTAATCGGACAAAGCTTGGCGGCAAAAATTTCCCGCAATTGATTCGCTGGCAGACCGGGCAGCCGCTCTCGCCGATGTTGGAGCGAGGTAATCGCTTCGTCGTTTGCTCTTTGTCGGAGCTGGGCCCAATACAATCACGTCCCGCAACGCCCGTTAGAGCCAGCGGGCACGCCGCCTACCAATACATCTGTGTGGCCGCCCAACTGGCGTTGTCCGGGTTCGCCGATGCCATCGCCACTGCGCCGATCAGCAAAAGCAGTCTCATCGATGCGGGTTACAACTACCCGGGACACACGGAGTTGCTCGCCGAGATGAGCCGCACGCCCGAATGCCGCATGATGCTGATCGGCCGCGAGCTGCGGGTCGTGCCGGTGACCGGCCACGTGGCGCTCATGAAAGTATCGCGCGGACTTACGCGGAAGAGCATTCGCACGACGATGGAATTGACGCACCGCGGCCTGCGGGAATTTTTTGCTATTGCGCGGCCGCGCATCGCGGTTGCAGCTTTAAATCCCCATGCCGGCGAGGAGGGGATTTTCGGCCAAGAGGAAAAAGAGATCATTGCGCCGGCGGTGCGGGCGGCGACTCGGATGGGCATTCGAGCTTACGGACCGCTGCCCGCCGACAGTTTGTTTCATCACGCGGCGCGCGGCGATTATGACGCCGTGGTCTGCATGTATCACGACCAGGGTCTTATTCCATTGAAGCTGCATCATTTTTTCGGCGGCGTGGCGCTCACCCTGGGGCCGCCGTTCATTCGCACCTCGGTGGACCACGGCACCGCCTACGACATCGCCGGCAAGGGCAAGGCGGATGCATCGAGCATGAAAGAGGCGATCCTATTGGCGGCGCGGCTGGCGCGCCGAAACATGAAACGGAGGGGGAAGTGAACCCAGCGATTTTTCGGGAATACGACATTCGCGGGTTGGCGGAGCAGGATTTCGATAAAGAGTTCGCTCTGCTGTTGGGCAAGGTACACGGCACGGTCATCGCTGAAAAGGGCGGCACGCGGGCGACCGTGGGCCGCGATTGCCGCGCGACCTCCGACCCCTACGCCGAGGCGGTGATCGAGGGCCTGGCTTCGACGGGGCTGCAAGTTTACGACATCGGCGTCTGTCCGACGCCGCTGCTTTACTTTTCTCTTTTCCATCTCGACGTCGACGGCGGCATTGAGGTGACCGCGAGCCACAACCCGTCCGAGTACAACGGCTTCAAGCTGTGCGTCGGCAAGGACACGCTTTACGGTCAGCAGATTCAGGAGATCCGGGCCAAAATGGAACGTGGCGAGTTCCGCGAAAAACCCGGCGGCAAAGTCGAACCCTATGAAATCGTGCCGCCCTATCACGATTATCTGATGCGCGATGTCCCTAAATTGGCCCGGCCCCTGAAAGTCGTTATCGATGCCGGCAGCGGCGTCGGCGGACCCGTAGCGCCGCCGATTTTTCGGCAACTCGGGTGCACGGTCTGGGAAATCGCCTGCACGCCCGATGGCAATTTTCCAATCCACCATCCCGATCCGACGGTCCCCGAGAATCTAGAGATGCTCATTGAAAAGGTCAGAAAAGAAAAAGCCGACGTGGGGATCGCCTATGACGGCGACGCCGACCGGGTCGGGGCGGTGGATGAGAGCGGCAATATCATGTGGGGCGATGAGTTGCTGATCCTGTTCGCTCGCGACGTGCTCCAGCGCAATCCCGGAGCGGTGATCATCTCGGAAGTCAAATGTTCGCAGCGGCTCTATGACGACATCGCGAAACACAACGGCAAGCCGATCATGTGGAAGGCGGGGCATTCCCTGCTCAAGGCGAAGATGAAAGAGACGGGCGCGCTTTTGGCAGGGGAGATGAGCGGCCATATGTTTTTTAAGGAGCGTTACTTCGGCTTCGACGACGCGATCTACGCCTCACTCAGGCTGCTGGAAATTCTCGCCAAATCCGACCGGCCGCTGTCGGCTTTGTTGGCCGACCTGCCAAAAACCGTGTCGACCCCCGAGATCCGGGTGGATTGCCCGGACGACAAAAAATTCGCCATCGCGGAAAAAGCCAAAGAGTATTTCCGCCAGCACTATAAGATCATCGACGTCGACGGCGTGCGGGTGCAGTTCTCCGAGGGCTGGGGCCTGATCCGCGCCTCCAACACCCAGCCGGCGCTGGTGCTGCGCTTCGAAGCGCAGTCGGCCGAAAAGCTCAAAGAGTATCGCGCCATCGTCGAAGGGAAACTCAGGGAGCTTGAAAGCCAATAGGATCGCAGATGACGGGCAAAATCGTCATCAAAGGGGCGCGAGTCCATAATCTCAAGAACATCGATTTAGAAATCCCTCGCGATCGACTGGTCGTTATCACCGGCGTGTCCGGGTCGGGCAAATCTTCTCTCGCTTTCGACACGCTTTATGCCGAAGGGCGGCGGCGCTATCTGGAGTCGCTCGCCGCCGACGCGCGCCAGTTCCTCCGGCAACTGGAAAAACCGGATGTGGATTTCATCGACGGGCTTTCTCCCGCTATCGCCGTACAGCAAAAAGCCGGCAGCTACACTCCCAGATCGACGGTCGGCACGGTAACCGAAATTTACGACTACTTGCGACTGCTCTTCGCGCGCATCGGCGAACCGAGCTGCGTTCAATGCGGCCGGGAAATCAAGGCGCATGCCGTGGAACAGATCGTCGACCAATTGTTTACGCTACCGGCGCAAACGCGCATCCTGGTGATGGCGCCCATCGTGTCAGATTCCAAAGGCGATCATCGCGAGCGGCTCAAGGAGTTGGCGCGGGAAGGTTTTGCCAGGGTCAGAATCGATGGCGCGGTTCGCGAACTGTCAGAGGAAATCCATCTTGAAAAAGATCAGCCGCACCAGATCGATTTAATTATCGATCGGCTCGTGCTGCGCCAAGGCGCCGAGAAACGTTTGGCGGATTCGCTTGAAATCGCCTCACGCATCGGAGCGCAGGTGATCAAGATCGGGATGCAAAAAGTTCAGTATGACGAGGCGGAGCAGGAACTGATCTTCAGCCAGAAATTCGTTTGCGTGCAATGCGGAATTTCTCTTGCCGAGATTACCCCCAGTCTCTTTTCCTTCAACGCTCCTCAAGGGGCCTGCCCAGCTTGCGCCGGACTAGGGATGGATTTGAAGCAGCGCGCGCAATCAAAAGGAAGCGAGGGAAACGCCGACGCCCGACCATGCCGGGAATGCGGCGGCACCCGATTAAAAAAAGAAAGCCTCGCCGTCAAGCTCGGCGGCAAGAGTATTGCCGAAGTCGTTTCGCTGCCGGTCAATCAAGCGCTCGCGTATTTCACGTCGCTCGACTTGGACGAGAGGCGTAAGCGGATCGGCCAGAGAGCATTGGGCGAGATCACCGACCGCCTTGGTTTTTTGCTCCAGGTTGGGCTTGGTTACCTGAGCCTCGATCGTCCGTCCCTTAGTCTTTCGGGCGGCGAAGCGCAGCGAGTCAGGCTCGCCACCCAGATCGGCTCGAGTTTGGCGGGAGTGCTCTATATTCTCGACGAACCGAGCATCGGACTGCATCAGAGCGACAACGCGCGACTGCTCGCGCTGCTCAAACAACTGCGGGATCATGGCAATAGCGTGATCGTCGTCGAGCATGACCCGGAAGCGATAGTGGCCGCCGATCACGTTATCGATATGGGACCGGGAGCGGGGGATCAAGGCGGAGAAATCGTCGCCCAGGGGACGCCGCAGGAGCTGGCGCGCGACGGTCATTCCCTTACCGGCCAATATTTATCGGGCCGCCTGGAAGTCGCCATGCCACTGCGGCATAAAGGCAGCGACCGCTTTCTCGTAATCAAGGGAGCCCGGCAGCACAATCTTAAGAACGTTACGGTGGAAATTCCGGTCGGCACATTGACCTGCGTAACCGGAGTTTCGGGCGCCGGCAAGAGCAGTCTGGTCATGGATATTCTCTACAACGCCATGGCGGCAAGACTACACCGCGCCAAGGCGAAGGTTGGCGCGTTTGACGCGCTAGTCGGATCAGAGCTGTTTGACCGAGTGGTCGGCATCAATCAGGCTCCCATCGGGCGCACGCCGCGCTCGACTCCGGCGACTTATACCGGTCTTTTCGATCCTATCCGGGAGCTCTTCGCGCAACTGCCCGAGGCGAGGGTGCGCGGTTTCAGAGCGGATCGTTTTTCGTTCAATGCGCGTGCCGGCCGCTGCGATGGCTGCGCCGGCGACGGGGTCGTCAGGGTCGATATGAATTTTCTCCCGGAAGTTGCAGTTACCTGTGATGTCTGCAAAGGCTCTCGCTACAACCGCGAGACGTTGGCGGTGAAATACAAAGGCATGAGCATCGCGGATGTGCTGGCGATGACGGTCAATCAGGCGCTGCAGTTGCTCAACATGGTCCCCGCCGTCTACGAAAAACTGCGCACACTGAGAGAAGTAGGCCTCGATTATCTTCGCCTCGATCAGGCCGCGTCGACGCTTTCCGGCGGTGAGGCGCAGCGGGTCAAACTCGCCCGCGAGCTGGCGCGACGATCCACTGGGCGGACTCTCTATATTTTGGACGAGCCGACGACCGGCCTCCATTTCGACGACGTGCACAAACTCTTGGAACTGCTTCATCGTCTAATCGATGAAGGGAACTCGATGGTAGTGATCGAACATAATCTCGATGTCATCAGATCGGCGGATTACGTCATCGACCTCGGGCCAGGAGGCGGCGCGGAAGGGGGCCAAGTGGTGGCCAAAGGAACTCCTGGAGATATCGCCGCCGTCGATCGGTCCGCGACAGGTCAATACTTGAGAAAGCTATTGAAACAGCTCTGAACCGTTTGATCTCGCCCGTCACCCTGGTCGCTTCGATCAATATTTTAAAGCAATTTCAAACAGTTGCCCAATTGTAAAAATAGTTGACTCGAAGGCTCGATTGAGTTAATTTGATATCATACCTAATTAGTCTGGAATATGACGCCGTTCGCACTGTGTCGGCGTTGTCGGCTTAGCGGGATCATATGAAGGTTCAAACTCCGATCTACATGGATAATCACGCGACCACTCCCGTGGACCCGCGGGTGTTGGAGGCGATGCTTCCCTATTTTACGGAGAAGTTCGGCAATGCCGCGAGCCGGAGCCACGCCTTCGGGTGGGAAAGCGAAGCCGCCGTCGATACGGCCCGCGAGCAGGTCGCAAAAATAATCGGCGCGTCATCTCCGCGCGAGATAGTCTTCACCAGCGGCGCGACGGAGTCCGACAATCTCGCCGTCAAGGGTATCGCCGAGGCCTACAAGGAAAAAGGCGATCATATCGTGACCTGCGTCACGGAGCACAAAGCGGTCTTGGACAGTTGCAAGGTTCTAGAGAAGCATGGCTATCGCGTGACCTATCTGCCGGTGAATGCCGATGGCCTGATCGATCTGCAACGGCTGGGCGAGGCGATTACGGAAAAGACGATTCTCATCTCGATCATGCAGGCCAACAACGAGATCGGCACGATCCAGCCAATTAAAGACATCGGCCGCTTGGCGAAGGAGAGAGGAATCGTTTTCCATACCGACGCGACCCAGGCAGTGGGCCGGATTCCCGTCGACGTTGACGAGCTCGGCATCGACTTTCTCTCTCTGACGGCGCACAAAATGTACGGCCCGAAAGGGATCGGCGCGCTCTATGTCCGTTCGAGCAAACCGCGCGTTAAGCTCACGCCGATCATCGACGGCGGGGGGCACGAGCGCGGCATGCGCTCGGGAACGCTTAACGTTCCCGGCATCGTCGGTTTGGGGAAGGCTTGCGAGATCGCGCAATTGGAAACGGCGGCGGAGGCCGAGCGCCTCGTTGGGCTGCGCGAGCGGCTTAAGGAAGGCATTTTCGGCGAGTTAGATGACGTTTATGTCAACGGTCACCTGAAAAAGCGGCTGCCGGGAAACCTGAATGTGAGCTTCGCCTACGTCGAAGGCGAGTCACTTTTGATGGCGCTCAAGGAAATCGCGGTCTCCACCGGCTCGGCCTGCACTTCGGCGAGTTTGGAGCCTTCCTATGTGCTACGCGCGATCGGTGTGCCGGAAGAACTGGCCCACACCTCGATCCGTTTCGGTCTGGGCCGGTTCAATACCGAAGA
>Ga0326597_10007847_pt1 | contig 14459 bp, 11 predicted proteins | sample RVTome_12_FD_203789 | JGI IMG/M metagenome (GOLD analysis project Ga0326597, IMG submission 203789) | Soil microbial communities from uranium-contaminated site in the Upper Colorado River Basin, Wyoming, United States - RVT100D185 | ecosystem: Environmental > Terrestrial > Soil > Contaminated >... | reverse complement strand
CGCTCCGCGAGCAGCTTGGGCCCGGCCTCGATCCCCCGCGCCTCCAACAGCCGCTGCTCGCGGCTCAGGTTGTACAGCAGTCGGCGCCGCGCGGCGGTGGTGCCGATGCGCACCAGGCCCCAGTTGTCCATCACGTACTTGAGGATGTAGGCCTTGATCCACCAGTAGGCGTAGGTCGAGAGCCGCAGGCCGCGAAACGGATCGAAGCGCTGGACCGCCTGGAGCAGCCCGAGATTGCCCTCCTGGATCAGATCCAGGATGTTGAGCCGCCAGCGATGGAACATGCGCGCCATCTTCACCACCAGCCGCAGGTTGGCGGTGACCAGGAGGCGCGCCGCCGCCAGGTCGCCGTGGCGCCGGTAGCGGATCGCCAGCTCGCGCTCCTCTTCGGCGCCGAGCTGCGGATACTGCCGGATCTCGGCGATGTAGCGCCGCAGCGGATCGTAGGTTGCGAGCGAGCTGGCCTCGGCCGCAGCGCTTTGGGAGTCGCCGGCGGAGGAGCCCGCTTCGGGCAGCAGGTCGGAATCGATCGCTTCCGCTTCGGGCCCCAGGATCTCCACCGGCAGGGTCTCGGAGCCGGCCGGAGGGTCGCGGCGCTTGCGGCCGCGGCGCTTGCCAGACCCGGTCTCGGAGGGCGAGGCCTTGCCCGCCGCGCCGGACTTGCGCCGCGCCGCGCTCATGTCGGGTCCGGGTCGCGCAGCCCGCGCAGGCACTCGACCACGCTCTCGCCCAGCGCCTCGAGGTGATAGCCGCCCTCGAGCAAGACCAGCAGCCGGCCGCCGCAGTGGCGCTCGGCGAGCGCTTTCACGGTCCGCGCCATGCGGCCGTAGGCGGCCGAGCTGACCTCGCACTGCGCCAGCGGGTCGAGCCGATGGGCGTCGAACCCGGCCGAGACCAGGACCCAATCGGGCTGGAACGCCGCGGCGGCCGGCACCAGCTCGGCGCGCAGCGCGCCCTCGAACGCCTCGTCGCCGCTGCCGGGTGCGAGCGGAACATTGAGCGTCGCCCCGCGGCCCGGACCGCGGCCGCGTTCCTCGCGCCGGCCGGTGCCGGGATAAAGCGGAAACTGGTGGACGCTGAAATAGAACACGCTCGGATCATCCTCGAACAGGTGCTGGGTGCCATTGCCGTGGTGGACGTCCCAATCGACGATCAGAATCCGCTCGCGCCGGTGCGCTTTCTGCGCGTAGCGCGCGGCGACCGCGACCGTGTTGAACAGACAGAAGCCCATCGCGCGATCGAGCTCGGCGTGATGACCGGGCGGTCGCACGGCCGCGAACGCGGCAGCCATGGCGCCGCTCTCGATTCGATCGACCGCGGTCTGGGCCGCTTGAACCGCCTGGACCGCAACCCGAAACGAATCGCGCGTGACCACGGTGTCGGGATCGAGCGCCAGACCGCCGGCCGGCGCGCGCTCGCAGGCGCGCCGCACCGATTCGAGGTAGTCGGGATCGTGGACCGCGGCGATCCACTGCTCGCCGTCCCGACGGCTGACGGCGAATGAGTCGAGATTCAACCCGCTCGAGCGGACGTGGCGCATCACGGCCTCGAGGCGCTCGGGGCGCTCGACGTGGCCGGGGCCGGCGCGGTGCTCGAGATAGAGCGGATCGAAATGGAAGCCGAGGCTCATCGCGAACGGTTTCTCATCCACCCAGCATAGCGGCGCAGACCACCGGGTGGCATGGGCGTGCGCAGCAAGCCCATGGACGACCTCCCTTCTTATTCAAAGCTCGTCCATGGGCGGCCTGCGGCCACCCATGCCACCCCATTCGGGACTCTGCGCGCCGACAACAAGGGCGAAGCCCTTGACCGATTAGTGTTCCAGCAATCGCAGGAACGCCCCCTCGTCGAGGATCGGTTTGCCGAGCTTTTCGGCCTTGGCGAGCTTGCCGCCGGCCGCGGCGCCGGCGATCACGTAATCGACCGCCGGGCTCACGCTGCCGACCACTTTTCCGCCCAACGCCTCGACTCGGCGCTTGGCCTCCGGCCGCGAGAGCCGCTCCAAGCTGCCGGTGAACACGAAGGTCTTGCCGGCGAGCTTGCCCTCGCCGCGGCGCCGCTCCGGCGGCGTGAACTTGAGACCGGCGGCGCGCAGCCGCTCGAGCAACGCGCGGTTGGCCGAATGGCTGAAAAAGTCGTGGACCGACTCGGCCAGCGCCGGGCCGACCTCGCTGATCTCCTGGAGCTGCTGCGGCGTGGCATCGGCCAACGCTTCCAGCGAGCCGAAGTGCTCGGCCAGGCTGCGCGCCGTGGTCTCGCCCACATGGCGGATGCCGAGCGCGTAGAGCACTTTGGCCAAATCGCGCTCGCGGCTGCGCTCCAGCCCGGCGATCAGGTTGGCGGCGCTTTTCTCCGCCATCCGTTCGAGGCCCGCGAGCGTCTCGGCGTCGAGCTGGTAGAGATCGGCGAAATCCTTGACCAGCCCGCGGTCGACCAGCTGCTCGATCAGCTTCTCCCCCAGCCCCTCGATGTCCATCCCGACCCGCGAGGCGAAGTGCCTCAGCCCCTCCTTGAGCTGGGCTGGGCAGGCCCGATTGAGACAGCGCCAGGCGACCTCGTCTTGAGGCCGAACCACCGGCTGGCCGCAGGCCGGGCACTGGCTCGGGAAGACGAAGCGGCGCTCCGTGCCGCTGCGCTGCTCTTTGAGCGCTTCGACCACGTACGGTATCACGTCGCCGGCGCGCTCGATCACCACCGTGTCGCCGATGCGGATGTCCTTGCGCTCGAGCTCGTCCTGGTTGTGGAGCGAGGCGCGGCTCACGGTCACCCCGCCGACCTCGACCGGTTCCATCAGCGCCACCGGGGTCAGCGCGCCGGTCCGGCCGACGTTGACTTGGATGTCGCGCACCACCGTGGTCGCGCGCCGCGGCGCGAACTTGTAGGCGATCGCCCAGCGCGGCGCTTTGGCGGTCGCCCCCAGCGCGCGCTGCAGCGCCAGATCGTCGATCTTGAGCACCACGCCGTCGATCTCGTAGGGCAAAAGGTCGCGCTGGTCTTTGAGCTCGGCCCGATAGGCCAGCGCCGCCTCCAAATCAATGCAGCGCCGCGCCAGCGGGTTGGTCTTGAGGCCCCAGGCACCAAACGCCTCCAGCCGCTCCCAGTGGCTGCCGAACGGATCGGGCTCCACCACCCCGGCGCCGTGGCAGAACAGGGTCAGCGGACGGCTCGCGGTGATGCGCGGATCGAGCTGGCGCAGCGCGCCGGCCGCGGCGTTGCGCGGGTTGGCGAACACCGGCAGGCCCTGCTCTTCGCGGGCCGCGTTGAGCCGCTGAAAGTCGGCGCTCGGATAGAGCACCTCGGCGCGCACCTCGAGCAGGCGCGGCCGCTCCGGACCGGCTTCGCGCAGCTTGAGGGTCAGGGCGCGGATGGTTCTGAGATTGGCGCTGACATCCTCGCCGGTTTCGCCGTCGCCGCGAGTCAGACCGCGGACGAAGCGTCCAGCCTCGAAGATCAGCTCGACCGCGAGCCCGTCGAGCTTGGGCTCGGCAACGTAGGCCAGCGGCCCGCTCCGGCCCAGCGCCCGCAGCGCGCGGGCCTCGAACTCGCGCACCTCCGCCTCCTCGATGGCGTTGTCGAGGCTGAGCATCGGCAGGCGGTGCCGCACCGGCGCGAAGCCTTTGGCCGGCTCGCCGCCGACCCGCTGGGTCGGCGAATCGGCGCGCCGCAGCTTGGGGAAGCGCTGTTCCAGCGCCTGGAGCTCGCGCACCAGGCGATCGTAGTCCGCGTCGCCGATCTCGGGCTGATCGAGCACGTGATAGAGATAGTTGTGCCGCTCGATCGCGGTGCTGAGCCGCTCGATCTGCTTCTTTGCGTCGCGTTCGTTCAAGTTCTGCGCGGGTTGGACCGGCTGCCCGCGGCCGCGCCGCATCGCGCCGCAGCGCGCGGGCTACTGCGGGGGCCGGTCCGGGTCCGGCTTGCGCCGGCGCTGAAACTTGGCCAGCGCCCACTGCTTGATCCGGCGCGCCCAATGATAGTCGACCGCCAGCAGCGCCAGACCGGCCAGGATGAACACCCAGCCCTGCAGCACCGGGATGAAACCGCCGATCACCCCGATCCCGAGCAAGGCGAAGCCGCCAACCGTGCGGATGCTCTTTTTGAGCAATCTCATTGCGCCAGACCGTGCAGCGCGGCCCGCGCCTGCATCGATTGCTGGACCCGCAGCGCCAGCTCGATCGAAGCCAGCGCCTCGCGGGCGGTCACCGGCGGCGGCGCGCGGCGGCGCACCGCTTCGACGAACGCCGCCAGCTCGCGTTCGAGCGGCTCGGCCGGCTCGACCGGCAGCGCGGTGGCATCGATCCGCAGCTTGCCGTCCGCCCCCGGCACCACTTGGAGCCGCTTGAGCGCCTGGTTCGCGTAGTCGATCGACAGATAGCCGGCCGGTTGAAAAAAGCGCAGCTTGCGCAGCTTGGTCGACGAGACCCGGCTGGCGGTCAGGTTGGCGACGCAGCCGCCCTCGAATTCGAGCCGGACGTTGGCGATGTCGACGCTCGCGCTCAGGACCGCAACCCCGACCGCGTCGACCCGCACCACCGGCTGCGGCACCAACCAGCGTAGCACGTCCAAGTCGTGGATCATCAGGTCCATGATGACGTCGATATCGAGGGAGCGCTCGCTGAACGGCGCCAAGCGCTGGCTCTCGACGAACAGCGGCCGCTCCACCAGCTTGACCGCGGCCTGGATCGCCGGGTTGAAGCGCTCCGGGTGTCCCGGCATCAAGATACGGCCGTGGCGCTCGGCAAGTTCGATCAAGGCGCGCGCCGCCGCGGCGCTGCCGGCCAGCGGCTTTTCGACCAGCACATCGATGCCGCCGGCGAGCAACTCCTCGGCCACCTCTTGGTGCGCCGAGGTCGGCACCGCAACGCTGGCCGCGTCAATCCGGCCGATCAGATCGGCCGGCCGCTCGGCGACCGCGGCTCCGTGCATCCCCGCCACCGCCTCGGCCCGGGCCCGGTCGCGATCGACCACCGCCACCAGCTCGGCGCCGCGCAGTCCGGCGTAGATCCGCGCGTGGTGGCGGCCGACGTGTCCGACCCCGAACACCGCGACCCGCGCCGCCCGCGCGCCGATCGGCTCGCCGCTGATCGCGCTCATTGTGGTCCTCGCCGCCTGCAAGCGGCTCGGCTCGGCCGCCGGGCGCGCGCCGCGCGCTCGCTCAGCGAACCAGGACCCCGCGCTGCGAGCTGCCGAAGAACTCGACCAGCTCCAGCGCCTCGGGACAGTCCTTGCATGCGCTGCGAACCTGCGCCTGCGCCGCCTCGCGGGGCAGGCCGGAACGAAACAGCAGGCGGTAGGCGCGCTTGAGCCCGGCGATGGTGGCCGGGGTGAAGCCGCGCCGCTTGAGCCCGACCAGATTGAGGCCGTGCGGGCGCGCCCGATTGCCGACCACCAGCACGAACGGGGCCACGTCTTGGTCGATCACCGAATAGCCGCCGATGTAGGCGTGCCGCCCGATGCGGCAGAATTGATGCACCCCGCTGAACGCGCCGACCCCGGCGCAGTCGCCGACCAGGACATGGCCGGCCAGCACCGCGCCGTTGCCGAAGATCGTGCCGCTGCCGACCTGGCAGTCGTGGGCGATATGGGTGCCGGCCATGAAATAGTTGTCGTCGCCGATCCGAGTGACCATGCCGCCGCCGGCGGTGCCGCGGTTCACGGTGCAAAACTCGCGAAACCGGTTGCGCTGCCCGATCTCGAGCCGGCTCGGCTCGCCGCCGAACTTGAGATCCTGCGGGGCCGAGCCGATCGAGCAGTGGGTGAACAGCTCGCTCTCGGCGCCGATCGAGCAGCCGCCCTCGACCACGCAATGCGCTCCGACCTTGACCCCGGCGGCGAGCTGCACGCCGTCGCCGATGATGGCGAACGGTCCGATTTCGACCCGGTCCGCGAGCTCGGCCTTGCGCGAGACGATCGCCGTGGGATGGATTTGCTTCACGGCTCGAGGTCCACCAGGCTCGACAGGATGATCGCCTCGGCGGCCCGCTCGCCGTCGACCGTGGCCGCGCCGCGCATCTTGCAGGCGCGCGGCCGCCGCTGCAGGATCTGGACCTCGAGCTGGAGCTGGTCGCCCGGCACCACCGGCCGGCGGAAGCGCGCTTTGTCGATGCCGGTGAAGTAGAACAGCTGGCCTTGATGCTCGGGCTGGCTGTGCAGCAGCAGAAACGCCCCCAGCTGGGCCAGCGCCTCAACCACCAGCACCGCCGGCATCACCGGTTGAACCGGAAAGTGGCCTTGAAAGAAGGGCTCGTTGATGGTGACGTTCTTGACCGCCCGGCAGCGCTGCCCGGGTTCGATCGAAACGATGCGGTCGAGCAGCAGAAACGGGTAGCGGTGCGGCAGGACCTTGAGGATCTCCCGGATCCCGATCGTTTCGCTGCCCACGCTTGGGTCCCGCCGTCGCTCGCCGCGCCGTTTCCTTACGGGTTGGCGGGCGGCGGCTGCTCGGCGGCGGCGCCGCCCTGGGAGGCCGAATCGAAGCGCTGAATCAGCTCCTCGGTGATGTCGATCGAATCGTCGAAGTAGAGCAGCCCGCGGCCGTAAAGGGTGCGCGACAGAATCAGCTTGATGTCCTTTTCGCGCGCCAGCTGCTGCAACACCGGATCGATCTCCTCATTGAGCTTGGTGAGCTGCTGCTCGAGAATCGTGTTGAGCTCGCGGTTCTTGTCTTCGCGGGTGCGCTTGAGCTCGATCTCGCCCTGCTCGATCTCGATGGTGAGTTTCTGCTTGGCGGCGTCGTTGAGGGTCAGCGCCTGCGAGATCAGCTTCTCGCGTTTCGATTCCAGCTCGGCTTGTCGCGCGCTGACCTCCTGGAGTTTCTCCTGCTGAATCTTGGCCATGAACTCCTTGACCTCGCGACCGCGGCGCGAGCGCGCCAACACCGCTTCGTCGTCGATCACCGCCAGCTCCTGCGCGCCGGCCAGCAGCGGCAGCGTCCAAACCAACAGCGTGAGCCCTATCGTCTTTCCAGGTTGCATGCCGTTTCTCTTCCTCCAACGCTCTCAGCTTAATGCGGGTCGCGGGCGACCCGCAAGCACGTTAGAAATTAGTCCCCAGCGTGAACAGGAAATCGGTCTTGTCCTCGTCGACGATCGGATCGATGTTGACGCCGTAGATGATCCGGAACGGGACGTTGAACACCGGCAGCGTGAAGCGCAGCTCGAGGCCGTAGGCGCCGCGCACCGCCGGCGTCTCGAACCGATTGGGGTCGTCGAAGTCGGTCGCGTACACGCCGCCGAAGTCGAAGTACGGCACCAGGCGCACGTACTTGGCGACCTGGAACATGTACTCGAGGTTGGCGTACCACATCGAGTTCCCGCCGACCCGGAACCGCGATCCGGTCTCGGGATCGACCCAGATCGGGGAGATGCTCGAGATCCGAAAGCCGCGGATGTTGGTCTCGCCGCCGAGGAAGAAGCGCTCGAACCACGGCAGGCCCGCCCCGCCCTCTTCGGCGATCGCGCCCAGAGCCTTGGCGTAGGCCGCCTCGGTGTGGAGGCCGAAGATCATGCTGCGGCTGCTGCCGATCGGCACAAACCAGCTGAGCTCGCCGCGCGGCTTGAAGAACTGGACCTCGCCGCCGGGCCCGGCGTACTCGCCGCCGATCACCCAACGCATGCCGCTGGTCGGGAAGATCGGGTTGTCGACGCTGTTGCGCACCAGCGAAATGTCCCACGCGCTGGTCGAAAAGCGCCCGTTTTCGTAGTCGGTGATGAACGGAATGTCGGCCGCGGTTTGAAACAGCTGGGTCGACGAAGTCGATTGGTAGCTGTAGCCGAACGCCACCAGGCTGAATTCGGTCAGCGGTTTGCTGAAGCGCACGCTGGCTCCGCGGCTCTCCTGCTCGAAATCCAGGAACGTGAAACGCAACGAGCGATCGAACACGCTGAACCCGAAGCCGACCTGGCGGTCGAGGAAAAACGGGTTGAAGTAGTTGATCGACAGATTGCGGGTGCGGCCGCCGACCTGGGCCGAGAAGCCGAAGGTCGAGCCGCCGCCGAGGAAGTTCTGGGTCTGGTAGAGGAAGTTGAAGAAGCCGCCCTCGATGCCGCTGACGCCGGCGCCGAACTGAATCTGGTTGCGCCCGATCTCGGTGACCTTGATGGTCACGTCCACATACTTGAAAACCTTCTTCTTTTCCTGGTCGGCCCCGGTCTCGCCGGCGCCGTCGGAGCCATCCTGCGCGACGCCGAGCGGATTCTCTGCTTGGGGATCGTCGAGCAACGGCGGCAGGACCTCGCTGGCATCGACCTTCTTGAAATCCGGCTCGATCCCCTCGAAGTAGCCGAGCTGGTTGAGCCGCAAGACGCTCAGCTCCAGAGCGCCTTGACTGAACAGGTGACCCTCGAAGACCCGCAGCTGGCGGCGCAGGACTTTGTCCTTGGTCTTGTTGTTGCCTTTGAACTCGATGAAGCGCACCAGGTACTGGTCGCCCTCGATGACGCGGTACTCCAGATCGAGCGTTTGGCCCTCGACCTGCGGCTTCGGGATCGGGTTGATCTCGCGGTCGATGTAACCGAAGTTGGCGTAGGCCTTGTACAGGGTCTCGAGCGACTTGATCACCTTCTTGCGACTGAACCACTCCCCCTGTTTGAGATCGAGCGCGGCCAGAAAGGCCTGGTCGGGGAACTGCTCGTTGCCGCTCACGGTGACCTTGCCGAGCTTGTAGCGCACGCCCTCGCTGATCGGAATGGTGATATGGAGCTTGCGCTTCGCCTCTTCCCCGGCCTCGGCCACCATCTCGATCTTGGGGCTGCCGATCTCGGCGTCGTAGTAACCGCGATCCTGGTAGTACTCGCGCACGCGGTCGCGGTCGGTTTGGAATTTCTCTTCGCTGAAGCGGTCGTTGTGCGACAACCACGACCACATCCCGCTCTGGCGGGTGTCCTTCATCACCTTGCGCAGCCGTCCGTTGGAAAAGGCCTGGTTGCCGACGAAGCTGACCTTGGCGATCCGCACCTTGGTGCCTTCGTCGACCCGAAACAGCACGTCGATCTTGCCGTCCGCACGTGGCTGCTCGACCGGAACCACCTCGGGATACTCGCGCCCCTCCTGCCGCAGCAGGCCCTCGACGAACACCGCGGCACGGTGGTTGAGGTTGCGGTCCAGCGGCCGTTCGCCGGTCAGCTCGATCTTGGCCTCGGCCAGTTTCTTGCGCGCCTCCTCGCCGCTGACGGTCTTGAGCCCCTGGTCGAAGCGAAACTCGGCCACGATCGGCTTCTCGACCACCCGGATGACCAGGATCTTGCCGCGCGCGCCGTCGCGGGCCAGGAACGTCAGATCCTCGAAGAAACCGGTGTTGTAGAGGCTGAGAAAATCCTGTTGCAGCCGCTCCTCGTCGTAGGGATCGCCGACCTTGGAGCTGATGTAGTAGAGGATGGTCTCCTGTTTGTATTGCCGGTTGCCCTCGACCTCGATGTTCTCGATCGGGACCGCTGCCGCGCCGGTTTGCGCGTTTGCCGCCGCCGCGCAAAACAGGGGTGCCAGCATCACAAGCCACGATGCTGCGGATCGGTTCCGGGCGCGAAGGCTCATCTATGAATGCGTCGTTGGGGACGGCGAAAACGCTGAATTAGATCGCTTTCAGAGCTTGCCCGCAACCTTGGGGGCCGATTTGCGGGATTGGAACACCAACCTGCCGTCCTGCACGTCGACCGTGAACAGCCCGCCGCGGCCGGCCGCGCCCCGAATGAACTCCTCGGCCAGCGGGTCCTCGATGTGCTCCTGCAGGGCGCGCCGCAGCGGCCGAGCGCCGTAGGAGCGGTCCTTGCAGGTGGTGGTCAGGAACCAGCGGCAGGCCTGGTCCGAGAGCTGGACCTGAATCCCGCTCTCCTGCAGGTTGCGATTCAGCTCCTCCACCATCAGCCGCACGATCTCGAGCAGCTCCTCATCGCCGAGCCCGTTGAACACGATCACCTCGTCGAGCCGGTTGATGAACTCGGGATTGAAGGTCTTCTTGACCTCGCCCAGCACCAGCTCGCGCATCTGCTTGTAATCCGCCGCCGGGTCGAGCGTCGAAAAGCCGACGGTGGGGCGCTTTTCGATGTGGCGCGCGCCGATGTTGGAGGTCAGGATCAAAATCGTGTGGCGGAAGTCGACCGTGTTGCCCAACCCATCGCTCAGAATTCCGTCCTCGAACACCTGCAGCAGGATGTTGAACACCTGCGGGTGGGCCTTCTCGATCTCGTCGAGCAGCACGATCGAGTAGGGATTGCGCTTGACCTGATCGGTGAGCTGGCCGCCCTCTTCGTAGCCGACGTAACCGGGCGGCGAGCCGATCAGCTTGGAGACGCTGTGGCGCTCCATGAACTCGCTCATGTCGAAGCGAATCAGCGCCCGCGAGCTGCCGAACAGCACCTGCGCCAAGCGCCGCGCCACCTCGGTTTTGCCGACCCCGGTGGGACCGAGAAACAAGAACGAGCCGACCGGCCGGCTCGGATGCTTGAGCCCGGCCCGCGAGCGGCGGATCGCGCGCGACAGCGCCGCCAGCGCCGGCGCTTGGCCGACGATCCAGGTCTTGAGCTCGCCCTCCAGGTTGAGCAGCTTCTCCTGCTCCTCCTGTTGGATCGAGGCGGTCGGGATTCCGGTCCAGGAGCTGATCACTTCGTCGATGTCTTCGGGCCCGACCTTGAGCCGGCTGCGCGCCATCGAGGCGCTGTGCTTGTCGCGCGCTTCCAGCAGCCGCTCGCGCAGCACGATCTCTTCGTCGCGATAGAAGGCGGCCTTCTCGAACTCCTTGTCGCGGATCGCCTCCTCCATCCGCGAGACCGTGGTCTCGATCTCCTCTTCGAGCTTGCGCAGCCCGCGCGGCACCGGCACGCCGCGCAGCTTGACCCGCGCGCCGGCCTCGTCGAGCACATCGATGGCCTTATCGGGCAGGCAGCGGTCCGAGATATAGCGGTTGCTGTGGATCACCGCGCGCCGCACCGCTTCGGCGTCGTAATCGACGCTGTGGTAGTCCTCGTAGCGCGCCCGCACCCCTTCGAGGATCTGCAGCGCCTCGACTTCGCCGGGCGGATCGACCTTGACCCCCTGGAAGCGCCGCTCCAGGGCGCGGTCCTTCTCGATGTGCTTGCGGTATTCGCGCGGCGTGGTGGCGCCGATGCAGCGCACTTCGCCGCGCGACAGCGCCGGTTTGAGAATGCCGGCCGCGTCGAGCGAGCCTTCCGCGCTGCCGGCGCCGACCAGGGTGTGGAGCTCGTCGATGAACACGATCACGTCGTCGTTCTTGCGCAGCTCCTTCATGATGGTCTTGAGCCGCTCCTCGAACTGACCGCGGTACTTGGTGCCGGCGACCACGCTCGAGATGTCGATGGCGAAGATCCGCTTGTCGCGCAGTACCGGCGGCACCTCGCCGCGGATGATCTTCTGGGCCAAGCCCTCGACGATGGCGGTCTTGCCGACCCCGGGCTCGCCGATCAGAACCGGATTGGACTTGGAGCGCCGGCACAGAATCTGGATCACGCGCTCCAGCTCGCGGTCGCGCCCGACCAGCGGATCGAGCTCGCCGCGCGCCGCCAGCTCGGTCAGGTCGCGGCTGTACTCGGTCAGAAACGGGGTTTCCTTGCGCTTTTCGCTGGAGGATTTCTCCTTCAAGTAACGCAGAATCTCCTCGCGCGCGCCGGCCAGCTTGAGGCCCTTCTCCTGCAGCAGCCGGGCGGCCAGGGATTTGCGCTCGCGCAGGATGCCGAGCAGGATGTGCTCGGTGCCGATGTAGCCGTGAGCCAGCTTTTCGGCCTCCTCGGCGGCGTAGGCCAGAATCCGCTTGGTCTCCGAGGACAGCGGGATCTCGATCGAGGTCGAGACCTTTTGGCCGGTGCCGGTGCGCATCTCCATCTCTTTGCGCAGGCCTTCGAGCTTGATTGCGCTGGCGGCGAACATGCGAGCGGTCAGCCCCTGACCCTCGCGCAGCAGGCCCAGCAGCAGGTGCTCGGTCTCGATCGAGTTCTTGCCCAGCTGGCTGGCCTCGTAGCGGGCGAAGAAGATCACCCGCCGGGCTCGCTCGGTATATTTCTCGAACACGGTTCGCCGGTTGGGCCTGGCGTCCCCCGCGGGCCGCGACCCAAAGGCAAATTGTAGCACGGCGGCGGCTGGTCGCCACCGTCGCAGCGCTCACGGTTGCGATTTGGACTTGGCGGCGGCCGGTTTTCCGGCGCCTTCCTTCAGGGTATGCATCTGTCCCTTGGCCAGGCCGCTGAAGGTCTCGATCCGGCCGCTGGGCCAGCGCACCTCGACGCGCTCCGGGCGCGCCGTCCCCAGGCCGAAGCTGAGAGCGCGCTGACTCTCGGACAGATACGAGCTGCCGCTCTTGACCCACTGGGTCTGCCAGCCGGCGCTCGACTTGAGGCGGACCTTGGCGCCGATCGCGTCGCGGTTGGAGCGCGTCCCGACCAGCCGCAGGCCGATCCAGCCGCCGAGCGGGGCGCTGCGATTCTCGTAGAGGTGCGCCGGGCCGCCGTTGGTGGTCATCACCAGATCGAGATCGCCGTCGCCGTCGAGATCGCCGTAGCCGGCGCCGCGGCCGACCTTGGGCTGCTTGAGCCGCGCGCCGGCCCGCTCGGTGACCTCTTGGAAGCGGCCGCCGCCCAGATTGCGGAACAGATGCGGCGGCTGCGCGTAGTGCACCTCGCGCTGGACCGCGTGAATGTCGTCGTCGACATGGCCGTTGGCGACGAACAGATCCAGCCGGCCGTCGAGATCGGCGTCGAAGAAGAAACAGCCGAACGACAAGGTCAGCAGGCTCTTGCGTCCGACCTCGGAGCGCGGGGCTTCGTCGATGAAGAAACCGCCGCCCTCGTTGTGATACAGCGCGATCATCTCGTTGGCGAAGTTGCCGATCGCCAGGCTCGGGCGCCCGATGCCGTCGTAGTCGGCGGCGTCGATCCCCATCGCGCCGCGCACCGCGCCGTCCTCGGCAAAGGCGATTCCGGCCACCAGGCCCTCCTCCGCAAAGCGGCCGCCGCCGAGGTTGCGGTACAGCGAGTTGGGCTGGGTGTCGTTGGCCACCGCGATGTCGGTCCAGCCGTCGTCGTCGAAGTCGATCAGCGCCACCCCAAGCGCCTTGGCCTTGGGGTTGAGGATGCCGGCGGCGCGGCTCACGTCGCTGAACTTGCCCTGGTCGTTGCGGTAAAGCCGCGGGCTCTGGCCAGTGTACGACTCGGGCGTGCAGTAGGACTTGCTTTTGCCGTCGAGGCTGCACCACAAGTCGGTCGCCGCGGTCCATTCGACATAGTTGCAAACGAACAGGTCGAGATCGCCGTCGTGATCGTAGTCGAGGAACGCCGCCGAGCTGCCGAAGCCGCGGTCGCCCAAGCCGGTTTCGGCGCTGGCGTCGACGAAGCGGCCGTCGCCCTGGTTGCGGTAGAACCGGTTCGGGCCCAGCGCGGTGATATAGAGATCGGTGTCGCCGTCGCCGTCGGCATCCGCCACCGCGGCGCCCATGCCGTAGATCGGCGCCCCGAGGCCGGCCTGGTCGGTCACGGCCGTGAACTTCATGCCGCCGTCGTTGCGATACAGCGCCAGCTTGCCCGCCGGGCCCGGCTGGCCCGGCCACTTGGTGCCGTTGACCAGCAAGAGGTCGAGATCGCCGTCCCCGTCGTAATCGAACAGCGCCAGACCGCTGCCCATGGTCTCGGGCAGATACTTCTTGCCGAAGGCGCCGTTGTTGTGCACGAAGCGGATTCCCGCTTGCTCGGTGACCTCGGCGAACTCCACCGCCGCCGGCGCCGCGCCGGCCAGCAGCGGCAGCGCGACCAGGCTCCAAAGCCGACCTCGAATCGAATGCATGCGCAGTCTCCTCAACCTAGTCAAAGCCTCTGTCCTTCATACACGCCGGCGTGATTCCCATCGGGGTGGCATGGGCGGCCGAAGGGCGCCCATGGACGAGATCTGCATGCAAGCGAAGTCGTCCGTGGGCTTGCTGCGCACGCCCATTCCACCCACGAACGAGCCCCTAACTTGGCATCACCCGCCGATCCGCCGGCCCGCGGTGTCCGCGCCGTCCTGCGCCAGCGCCTCCCCGGTCACGGCGGCGCCGTAGACCGGATGCAGCGGCGCCGAGTCGTGCTCGTGGATGCGCTGGCGCTCGTTGTTGTCTTCGGGGTTGGCGCTGCGGTAGGGGCCGGTGATCTCCTGCGAGGCCTCATCGGCCTTGAAGCGCAGGTAGAGCTTGCGCGCGTGGTCGGCGCGCTCGGCATCCCCCAGCCCGCGGTAGGCCAGCATCAGGTTGTAATGGGCCTGGATGTCTTCGGGATCGACCGCGATCACCTTCTGCAAGGCCTGGGCCGCGCCGGGATAATCGCGCTGCAGGAACCGGACCCGGCCGATCGCATTGAGCACCCCGCGGTCGCTCGGATAACCGGCGGCGGCGCGCTCGAGATGCCGCAGCGACTGTTCGGATTCGCCCTTGGCCTTCAGCGCCAGACCCGCGAAGTAATGCGCGCGGCCCAGCTGGTCGTCGATCACCA
>Ga0326597_10007846_pt1 | contig 14459 bp, 10 predicted proteins | sample RVTome_12_FD_203789 | JGI IMG/M metagenome (GOLD analysis project Ga0326597, IMG submission 203789) | Soil microbial communities from uranium-contaminated site in the Upper Colorado River Basin, Wyoming, United States - RVT100D185 | ecosystem: Environmental > Terrestrial > Soil > Contaminated >... | reverse complement strand
GGGCCGCAGGGCGTGCAGGTCCCGATGCGCGAGATCGCGCTGTCGGGCGGCGAGTCGCCGCTGCGTGTCTACGACACGAGCGGGCCCCTGGGCCATGACGCGGAGCGCGGCCTGCCGCGCCTGCGCGAGCCGTGGGTGCGGCCGCGCCTCGGGGCGGCGGGGAGCGGCCGGGCGGTGACGCAGCTTCACTACGCTCGCAAGGGCGAGATCACGCCGGAGATGGAGTTCGTCGCGATTCGTGAAGGGCTCCCGGCGGACTTCGTGCGGGACGAAGTGGCCCGCGGCCGCGCCATCATCCCCGCTAACATCAACCACCTGGAGCTCGAGCCGATGATCATCGGCCGCAACTTCCTCGTGAAGATCAACGCCAACATCGGCAACTCCGCCGTGTCGTCATCGATTGAGGAGGAGGTGGAGAAGTTGCGGTGGGCGACCCTCTGGGGCGCCGACACCGTGATGGACCTCTCGACCGGGAAGAACATCCACGAAACGCGCGAGTGGATCATCCGGAACTCGGCCGTCCCCATCGGCACCGTGCCGATCTATCAGGCGCTCGAGAAGGCCGGCGGGCGTCCGGAAGAGCTCACGTGGGAGATGTACCGCGACACGCTCATCGAGCAGTGCGAGCAGGGGGTCGACTACTTCACCGTCCACGCCGGCGTGCTGCTCCGCTACGTGCCGATGACCGCCCGGCGCGTCACCGGCATCGTCTCGCGCGGCGGCTCGATCCTGGCCAAATGGTGCCTTGCGCACCATCAGGAGAACTTCACCTACACCCACTTCCGCGAGATCTGCGAGATCATGCGCGCGTACGACGTCTCGTTCTCGCTCGGCGACGGGCTGCGCCCCGGATCGATTGCCGACGCGAACGACGAAGCGCAGTTCGCCGAGCTGCGGACGCAGGGCGAGCTGACCAAGATCGCCTGGGAGTACGACGTCCAGGTGATGAACGAAGGCCCGGGCCACGTCCCGATGCATCTCATCAAAGAGAACATGGAGAAGCAGCTCGAGTGGTGCCAGGAGGCGCCGTTCTACACGCTCGGGCCCCTCACGACCGACATCGCGCCGGGGTACGACCACATCACGTCGGCGATCGGCGCCGCCATGATCGGCTGGTACGGCACGGCGATGCTGTGCTACGTGACGCCCAAGGAGCATCTCGGCCTGCCCAACCGCGACGACGTGAAGGCGGGCGTGATCGCCTACAAGATCGCCGCGCACGCCGCCGACCTGGCGAAAGGCCATCCGCGCGCGCGCGAATGGGACGATGCGCTGTCGAGGGCGCGCTTCGAGTTCCGCTGGGAGGATCAGTTCAACCTCGCGCTCGACCCGGTGACCGCCCGCGCGTACCACGACGAGACCCTTCCCGCCGACGGCGCGAAAGTGGCGCACTTCTGCTCGATGTGCGGTCCCAAGTTCTGCAGCATGGAGCTCACGCAGCAGGTCCGCGACTACGCGCGCGAGAAGGGCATCGGGGAGGAGGCCGCCGTCGCGGCCGGCCTGGAAGAGAAATCGTTGGAGTTCCGGCGCCGGCCCGAGATCTACGTGCCCGCCAACGATTAGCCAGGATCGCCAGGTGGCCCTTCTGCGTCTCGGGGCGCCGCGCGGTGGAACGGGGAGGCTGCGCTAGCGCGAGTCGCCGGCGGGCAACGGCACGATCTGAATGAGCGTCGGATACGTGGCCGGCTGGCCGCCGGGCTTCGGATTCGGATAACCGGGCGACACGTCCGACTGATAGTCCTTGATCACGACGCCCGGCGGAAACGCCATCGTCTCCTCGCGGAAGCGGCCGACCTCGAACTGGTGGGTCGCCGGCACGTCGAACACCAGATTCCCGCGCTGTTTCAGCAGCGTCCGGTAGTAGGTGACCAGCTCCACAAACGAGGCGGTCGATCCGAAGATGTAATAGCGCTGGCCCTGGCCGGCGTCGTACGACGCCAGGAAGTGCGCGGCCGGGTAGACCGGCAGCCCGAGCATGGCTTCCGTGGGCTCGGGACTGGCGGCCGGCACCGGCGCCGACGGTGGCGGCTGTCCCGGAGTGGCCGGCTGAGATGTCGCCGGCCGGGGAAACGGCTGCGGCACTGGCGGCTGCTGCGCGAGGGCCGCGGCCAGGAGCAGCGCGACGAGCGGCATGAGTGGATTATACGCCGTCAGGGAATTCTGCCGGGCCGAGCGCGACTGGTTGCTCGAGACCGTCGAGGCGCTCGTGTCCCTCGAATCGCCGACGACCGACAAGGCCGCCGTCGATCGGCTCGGGCGGGCGCTCGCGTCGCGGCTTGAAGCGATCGGCGGCCGGGTGACCCGGCTGCCGAGGACCGATCGCGGAGACCACCTGCTCGCCGAATTCGGGTGCGGCGCCTCGCAGCTGCTGCTCCTCGGCCACCTCGACACCGTGTGGCCCGTCGGCCAACTCGCTCGCATGCCGCTCAAGCGCGCGGACGGCCGCCTCTACGGCCCCGGCGTGTTCGATATGAAGGCCGGCATCGCGATTGCCATGCTCGCCACGCGGGCGCTCCTCGAGATCGGCGCCGGCCTCTCCCGCCGCCTCGTCATGCTGTGGACGACCGACGAGGAGATAGGCAGCGGCAGCTCGCGCGAGGCCGTCGAGGAGGAGGCGCGCCGGAGCGAAGCGGTCCTCGTGCTGGAGCCGTCGCTGCCCGGCGGCGCCGTGAAGACGTCCCGCAAGGGGTGCGGCGAGTTCGAGATCGTCGTCCGCGGCGTGGCGGCCCACGCCGGCGTCGATCCGGGGAAGGGCGCGAGCGCGATTCAGGAGCTGGCCCGGCAGATCGTGCGCCTGGGCGAGCTGCAGGACCTCGGTCGCGGAGTGTCGGTGAACGTCGGGGTCGTCAGCGGCGGCACCCGGGCGAACGTCGTCGCGGAGGAGGCGCGCGCGATCGTCGACGTCCGCGCGCCGACCGGCGCGGACGCCGCGCGGATCGACACGTCGATCCGCGCCGCGACGCCAATCGACGGACGAACGGCGGTCTTCGTCACCGGCGGCTTCGGCCGGCCGCCGTTGGAACGAACCTCGGGTGTCGAGCGTCTCTATAGACAGGCGCGCGAAGTCGCCGAAGCACTTGGAGTCAGGCTCGACGAAGGGACCACGGGCGGCGGGTCGGATGGGAATTTCACGGCGGCCCTGGGCGTTCCGACACTAGATGGGCTCGGCGCGGTCGGCGACGGCGCGCATGCGCTGCACGAGCACGTGGAGATCGACGCGCTGCCGGATCGAGCGGCCCTCGTGGCCGGGCTGATCGAGCGATTACAGTAACGACGATGGCGGCTGGACCCAGATCATGGCCAACGGACTGAAGACGGCGCTCTTGCTGGGCGCGATGAGCGCCCTGCTCCTGGTTCTCGGTGAAGTCCTTGGGGGCGGCCAGGGCCTCATCCTGGGGTTCTTCTTCGCCGTGGCGATGAACTTCGGGTCGTACTGGTTCTCGGACAAGATTGTCCTGAGAATGTACAGCGCGAAGGAGGTCGGCCCCGGACACCCGCTGCACGAGATGGTGAGCGACCTCGCGCAGCGGGCGGGGCTGCCGCAGCCGCGGGCGTACGTCATTCCGCAGGCGTCGCCCAACGCCTTTGCGACGGGCCGCAACCCGCAGCACGCCGCCGTGGCCGCCACCGAAGGGATACTCCGGATTCTCGACCGGCAGGAGCTCGAGGGTGTCATCGCGCACGAGCTTGCGCACATCAAGCACCGCGACATTCTCATCTCCTCGGTCGCCGCGACGATTGCGGCGGCCATCATGATGACGTCTCGCTTCGCGATGTTCTTCGGCGGCTCGCGCGACGAGAGCGGCCGTGGCGCCAATCCGATCGCGCTGCTGGCGACGGTGATCCTCGCGCCGATCGCGGCGATGCTCATTCAGGCGGCGATTTCCCGGTCGAGGGAGTTTGGCGCGGACGCCGGAGGCGCCGTCATCGCCGGCAGCCCGTTCGGCCTGGTCAGCGCGCTTCGAAAAATCGAGGCGGCGTCGCGGGCCGTGCCGCTGGACGCCAATCCAGCCACGGCGCACATGTTTATCGTGAAGCCGTTTTCCGCCGGTGGCCTGCTCTCGCTGTTCAGTACACACCCACCCACAGAACTGCGCGTCCAGGCGCTGATGCAATTCGTCCGACCGTAGGCCTTCCGGGGGGCGCCCGCGCGCCCGGTGTGGTCATTCGGCCTCGGTTCACCCCTCGCTGGCGTACGTCTTGCTAGTTCTTCGCATGAACCGGAGGGCGATGTGCACGTAGAAGATCTCGACATCTCGCCGGGCAAGATCGCGGAAAGCGCGCAGCGGATCCTCGACCGGGCGCTTGAAGAGGCGAGCCGGCGCGAGCACGCACTGCTGAGCAACGAGCATATCTTCCTGGCTTTCGCGCAGGTCGAATGGGATACCTTCGCCGAAGTCATGCGCGACATCGAGCTGAACCCGCATGAGATCCTGCAGGCGATCGAAGAACATCTCCACCTGATGCCGTCAGGCGCCCGCCGCGAGCTGCGCGTGTCTCCGGCGACCAAGCTCGTCGTGAAACTGGCGCTGCACCACGCCAGCCGTGCCGGCCGCCAGACCATCGAGGCCGCCGATCTGTTCTCGGCGGTGTTCGAGGAGACGCAGGGTGTCCCGGTTTCGATCCTGCGGCGCCATGGGGTCGAGCCGGACGTGCTGGTGTCGCGGCTCAGCGCCCGGACGCGCGACCTGGAGCTGCGCGACGAGCGGCTGAAGAAGCGGTTCGAGCTGCCGCCGTTCCTGAAGCACTTCGCCACGAATCTGAACCTGCTGGTGCGGCAGGACAAGCTGCCGCCGGTTTTCGGGCGCGACAAGGAAATTCAGCAGGTGCTGGAGGTGCTGTGCCACCGCGAGCGCGCCAACTCGGTGATGCTCATCGGCGAACCGGGCGTCGGCAAGACGGCGGTCGTCGAAGGCCTCGCGCGCCGGATCGAACTGGAGCCCGACACGGTGCCCGTGCGCCTGCGCGATTGTCAGGTCGTCAACCTGCAGATGAACATGATGGTCGCCGGCACGATGCTGCGCGGCATGTTCGAGGATCGGATCCAGAACGTCCTTCGCGAGCTCAAGGAGCGGTCGAACCTGATTCTCTTCGTGGACGAAGCGCACACGATCGTCGGTGCCGGATCGGCGCTCGGTGCGCCGTCGGACGCCGCCAACGTCTTCAAGTCCGTGCTCGCGCGCGGCGAGGTCCGGATGGTCGCCGCCACGACGCTCAGCGAGTACAAGGAGTACATCCAGGAAGACGAGGCGCTGGCCCGGCGTTTCCGCTGCGTCACCGTCTGCGAGCCGACGATCGAAGAGACGCGCCAGATTCTCTACAACCTCCGTCCCAGGCTGGAGCGCAACTACTCGGTGCGGCTGCTCGACGAGTCGCTCGAGGCGGCGCTCGACCTCTCGCCGCGGTACATGCGCCATCTGCATCTTCCCGACAAGGTGATCGGGTGGTTGGACACGGCGGCCGTGCGCGCCGAAATCGGCCGGCGCCGGGAGGTCAAGAAGGAGGACATTGTCGAGGTCGTCTCGCACGCGGCCCAGATTCCCGAGGACATGGTGTTTCGCGAGGTGACCGACCGGTTCAAGGACATTGAAAGTCGGCTGCAGAAGCGCGTGGTCGGGCAGAAGGAAGCCGTCCGCGCGGTGGCGCGACGACTCGTGTTGAACAAGGGACCGCTCAAGGACGGCTTCGATCGGCCCGACGGCGTGCTGCTCTTCCTCGGTCCCACGGGCGTCGGCAAGACCGAGCTCGCGAAGGCGGTTGCCGAATTCCTCTTCGGCGACGACAAGAAGATGGTGCGCGTCGACATGTCCGAGTACCAGGACGGGTCCGTCGCGGTCGACAAGCTCATCGGCATGCCGCGCGGAATCGTCGGCAGCGAGCGCGGCGGCATCCTCACCAACCAGCTCAGGGACAATCCGTACACCGTCGTGCTCCTCGATGAAGTCGAGAAGGCGAGCCCGAACATCCTGAACCTGTTCCTGCAGGCGTTCGACGAAGGTTGGCTCACCGACGGCCGCGGCAAGCGCGTGTACCTGAGCGACTCGATCGTCATCATGACGTCGAACCTCGGCTCCGAGAACTTCCGGAAGCTCACCAGCCCGATGGGCTTCCTGTCGGGGACCGTCAGCGTGGAGCAGGTGCAGGGAGAAGTGATGCGCGAGCTCGAGCGGCGCTTTCCGCCGGAGTTCCGGAATCGCATCGACGACGTCGTGCTGTTCGCTCCGCTCACCAAGGACGAGGTGTCGGCGATTGCCGCGCAGTACCTGACCCAGGTGGAGCTCACCCTTGCCAAGGCGGGCAAGACGATCCACGTCACGGACGAGGCGTTCGAGCTCCTGGTCACTCAGGGCTACAACCTCGCCTTCGGGGCCCGGTTCTTGAAGCGCGTGATCGACGAGCGCATCAAGCTCCCGATCAGCGCGCGGTGGAGGGAAGGCTCGCACTTCGACGTGCACGCGACTCTCGGCCAGGTCGTCGTGGAGCCCGCGCCGGCAAGGGTCCTGTCGGCGGACGGAGCCCTCGCCTACGGGGATCTCGTGTAGCCGTTCACCAGGCGAATCCCTTCTGCTCCGCTCCACGCGCGGCGGCCCGCTCGTCGTCGGGCCGCCCCGCGTCCCTTTCACTTCCCGTTCTCAACCCATATCGCTCCTGGAGCACGCGAACGATCGCCTGCACTTCCCGGCGATACTCCTGGGGCGGGTACTTACCGGCGTAGAGCTTCTCGAAGCGCGGCCGCATCGCGGGAAACTCCCGCTCGAGGAACTTCATGAAGTGGTCGCGCGTGCCGTCCTGAAGGTACATCACGTTGCAGCCGACGAAGCGCGCGCCGTGGTCGGCGATCGCCTTGACCGTGCGCTCCAGCTTCGCCGTGGACGACGAGAACCCCGGTACGACCGGCGCCATCAGCACGCCGGCATCGATGCCCGCGTCGACGAGCTCGCGGACCGCGCGCAGCCGCTGGAGCGGATGGGCGGTGCCCGGTTCGAGAGTCCGCCACGCGGCCTCGTCCACGGTGGGTACGCTCATGTAGACCGTGCAGCCGGCCGCGCGCGAGAGCTCCGCCAGCACGTCTCGGTCGCGCACCACCATGGGCCCCTTCGTGACGAGCCCGATCGGCGTACGCGCGCGCGCCAGTGCCTCGATCGACCGGCGCGTGAGCCGATAGTGCCCTTCGATCGGTTGATAAGGGTCGGTGGCCGTGCCCAGGGCGACGCGATCGCGCGCCCAGGCCGGCCGATCGAGCTCCCTCCGCAGCACCTCGACGAAGTTGGTCTTCACGAGAATGACGGATGCGAACTCGTCGTCGGCGTCCATCTCCAGCTGGACGTGGTAGCGGCGGGCAAAGCAGTAGTGGCAGCCGTGCGTGCAGCCGCGGTACGGGTTGAGCGTCCAGTTGAAGGGCATCCCCTGGACGCGGTTCAACGCCGATCGGCACGCCACCTCCTGATACCGAGCCTGGTCGGCCCGGCAATCGGCCTCGGTCAGAGCGGCGACACCCCCTTGCTTCACCGTGTCGGCGACGTCGCGTAGCGTCGGCCGGGACGCGCCCAGCTCGAAAAGCAGCGGATATACAGGCAACATTCGCCTTTTGTTCCCCTCGGGGATCATCCGCCCGGCGGGTCAGCCTGTCAAGCTCGGGCTGACCTGCTCCCGCCAGTAAGCCAGCAGATCGTCGATTGTGCGATCGATGGGAATCTCGGGCGCCCAGCCGAGCTCGTCGCGAATGCGCCGGGGATCGCCGACCACCAGGGGAGAATCGCTGGGCCGGTAGCGGGCCGGGTCCACCTTGACGCGAATCGCCGCCGATGAGCGCGCGAGGAGCATGTCGAGGAGATCCCCGATCGGCAGCGCACGCCCCGAGCAGACGTTGTACACGCGTCCCGGCACGCCGCGCTCGACGATGAGCCGGTAGGCGCGGACGGTGTCCCGAACGTCCGTCCAGTCCCGCCGGGCCGCGAGGTTGCCGACGGCGATTTCTGGCGCCGCGTGTCCTGCCTCGATCTCCGCGATGCGGCGAGCGAAGCCGGACGCCGCGAATTGGGGATCCTGCCGAGGGCCGAAGTGGTTGAACGCGCGGGCGATGAACACGTTCGGACCGCCCGGGTTCCCGCCGCCGACCAGCTCCTGCGCGAGCTTGCTCAGCGCGTAAGGACTCGCCGGCAGAAGCGGATGATCCTCCGCGTGCGGCACGATCGCCGCGGCGTACACCATCGACGAGCTCGGGATCAGCACGCGGGCATCCAGCCGGTTGTCGCGCAGGCCTTCGACCAGGTGATGCGTGCCGCGCACGTTCACCGCGAATGTCGGCTCGATGCTTTCCCACGAGCGTCCGACGTGGGCCGCGCCCGCGCAGTGGTAGACCGCGGCCGGCCCGATGCGCGCGAGCGCCTCCCGGACGGCGGAGCGGTCGAGGACATCGACCATCTCCCACACGACCCCCGTCGCGGCGCGCGGAGGGGGTGCGCCCGTCCGATACCAGGCGACGATCCGATCGTGCGCGAGGGCGTCGAGGAGGTGGCCACCGGCGAAGCCGGTGGCGCCGGTGACGAGCACGGGGCCAGGCATCGGCGGGGACGCTACCGCGGCACCGCGCCCATCGCGCCGTTGAACGGGGAGAAATTTCCCAGCCCGGCGAGCGTGAACGACAGGAAGAAGCGATGGTCGGACGGGACCGCCAGGCTGCCGACGGCGAAGTTGAAGGTCTGGTACTCGAACGCGATCCCGCAGCACTGCGCGTTGTAGAAGCCCGTCAGGCGCTGCTGCAGCATCGTCGAGCGCAGCACGTCGTAGTTGAAGCTGAAGATGCCGCCGAAGCGGTTGTCGTCCGTGTGGGCGTTCGCCGAGACGTTCAGATAGTGGTCGAGGGCGTCGGGGTTGTTGAACCCCGGCAGATTCTCGATGAAGTACCGCTGACTCCAGCCCACGCTGGTCTGCAGCCGTCCGGTCCAGTTGTAGTTGCCGGACGCCGACAGCGTCCGGAGCTCGCGCTCGCGGCCGTCGAACTCGGCGCGGAGCGTCGTACTGAAATTGACCGTCGGCATCACCCGCACGTTCAGCGCCGCGGGCGAGAAATGGCTCGGCGGAGCGCCGGAGAAGCTGGTCGCGTACTGCTGATCGTACTGGGCCGAGCGCTGGTCGGTGTAGTACGTCTGCGTCAGCTCCACGGACGCGATCTCCTGCGCCTGGCTGATCTGACCCAGCCGGCGCTTCGCGTAGAAGCGGTTGCGGACGCCGTACGTGTAGCTCGTGGCGTTGCCCAGGACGGTGTCGGCGCCGTCGGTGGCGACGATCCGGTCGTAGTTGTCGATCGACGACGTGCGCTGCAGGTTGATGAACGGCTCGATCGTGTGCTTGAACCGCTCGGCGTAGCCGTTGTCGGGCGTGTTCCAGACACGGTTGAACACGGGACCGACGGTCTGCGCCAGGAACGTGAAATAGCGCCGATTGAGATTGTCGTCGCCGATGCGTTCGGGCGCGGTAGGCGTCGCCAGCACCTTGCTGCGCGAGTAGTACGTGTTGCGCCACGTCACCGACGAGTTGACGGTGAACCACTGCCACCTCTTGAACGGGTAGCGAACCTGCGGTGTGAAGTCGATGCGGGCCAGCCCCGAGTCGTGCACGACTCCGCCCGACCGGCTCTGGCGCTCGAGCTGCACGAACTCGCTGCCCACTGCGAAGTAGAGGGGCGAGCGCGCGAACAGCGGGCGCTCGCCGCGGCTGAACGCCACCCGCGGGGAATTACCAGTGACGACCGAGCTCTCCGTACCGTAAAACAGCTCGCTGCGGTCGAATGTGCCGTTGAGCGAATAAGTGCCCCACGCGCCGGCGACGTTCCCGCCGTAGGAGCGCTGGTTTCGCGAGGCCTCGTACACGTTCGTGCTGAACGTCTGGATCGTGGTGAGGCTGGAAAAGTAGTTCGCGCGCGCGCGGGCGCGAAGCCCGAGCGGCAGCAGCTGGGTCGCGCCGCCCTGGATCTCGAAGCTGCGGCGCGCCGGCTCGGTGCCGGTGCCGCCGTTCCCGAGCGCGTACGTGGCCTCGCGCTGATCGAGCATGTACATCCGGGCGTTCCCATCCGATCCGCCGCCCCGGGTGTACCGGTACTCGCTGCCGAGGCCCTGGCCGGTCTTGGAGAACCAGTCGTGCATGATCGTCGCGTCCTGGCTGCGATCGATCGCCCAGAAGAACGCGTTGCTGATCGTCTGCCCCCGCACCGTCGACATCCCGTAGGTCGGCAGCAGGAACCCGGTCGCCCGCGCTTCCTCGTTCGTGGGGTAGTAGAGCAGCGGCACGTACAGCAGCGGAACGCCCTTCACCTTCAGCACCGCCTGCCGCAGCAGCGTGTAGCGATCGATGTTGAGGATGACGGTGTCGGCGTGCAGGTTCCAGCGGGGTGTGGGCTGGACGCACGTCGTGAAACCGCCGTTGCTGATCCTGTACTTCTTCGGTCCGATCTTCTCGATCACCTCGCCGAAGAAGTACACGTCTGTTTCCTGGCCCGCGAGCGGTGGGACGACGACTCCGCCCACCGGCGCTCTCTGCGGGGCGGGCTGAATGTTGGCAATGCCGGTCGCGTTGTAGAACGTCCCGAGCCGCGTCTGGGTATCGACCTCGGCGCGATCGGCGGCGATCCGATTGTTGCCCTGGGTGAACACCACGTTGCCGGTCGCGACCGCGCGATGCTCCTCGGAGTAGAACCAGACCTCCTCGGCGTAGACCTTCGTATCGCGCAGCTCCAGCTCCACGTGGCCGACGAAGTGCCAGTCTTTGTTGTTGATGAGCTCGCGCCGATCGCTGAGGGTGATGCCGTCGGGTGCCGTCGCCTGAGCCGCCGCGCCGTTGGCGCCCAGCAGCGGCGCAACGAGGCACAGGAGTGTCCGAATGGTTCTGTGCATGGCGGAGCGGCCGCGTTCGAAGGGTATCACGGGGCGCCGAGCTCCTTCATGACGTCGCCCACGAGGAAGATCGATCCGCCCACGACAATCCGGGGGGACAGCCGCCACGCCGCCGCCAGCGCGCCGCCCACCGTCGGCTCGATCGAGAGCGGCAGCCCGGGTGCAGACATCCGCGCCTGCGCGGCGAGATCCGCGGGGTCGGCAGACCGAGAGTGCGAGGCGCGGGTGAGCACGAGCGCGCCGACCGCGGGAGCCAACACCCGCATCATGGCGGACGCGTCCTTGTCGCGCATCGCGGCGAAGACCAGCGGGCGCTTGTCGGGGTCCGACGCGAGGAACGCCGCGAGCGCCGAGGCCCCCTCAGGGTTGTGCGCCGCGTCGAGCAGCACTTCGCGGCCGTCCGACAGGCGCCGCCTGTCGAGGCGGCCCGGCCACGCGACCCGCGCGAGACCCTCGGCGACGGCCGCCGGCGGCACGCGGACGCCGCGGCGATCCAGGGTCTCCAGCAGCCGAACCGCGACGACGGCGTTGCCGATCTGATGGGCGCCCAGGAGAGCGAGCTCGACTTCGCCGTAGTCGTGGGCCGGCGTGCGCAGGCGCATCCTCGTCGGTGCCCCCTCCCTCTGCGACGACTCCCGGGCGCCGGCGTCGCCCGCCAGCGCCACGTCGGTACCGGACCACGCGTGCACGACCTCCGCACCGCGCTCGACGGCTACCCTCTCGATGGGACGCAGCGCCTCTGGCGCGAGCCTGCCCACGACCACCGGCATGCCCGGTTTGATGATGCCGGCTTTCTCGATCGCAATCTCCTGCAGCGTGCGTCCAAGGTACTCCTGATGATCGAGCGCGATGGACGTCACGGCGCCGACGAGCGGATGCAGGACGTTGGTCGCGTCCAGGCGGCCGCCCATGCCGACTTCACAGACGGCCACCTCGACCTTCGCGCGGCGAAACAGCTCGAACGCGACGGCCGTCGTCACTTCGAAGAAGGTCGGGTGGACGTCGATCCGCCCCTGCCCGCGGAGCCGGTCGACGGCGTCGCGGACCTGTTCCACGACGGCGGTCAGCGCGCCGGGCTCGACGGCGCGCCCGTCGATGACGAATCGTTCCGAGAGGTGGAGGAGATGGGGCGACGTGTAACGGCCGGATCGCCACCCCGCGGCGCGCAGGGCCGCATCCGCCAGCGCGGCGACCGAGCCTTTGCCGTTCGTGCCGGCGACGTGGACCGATCGAAACGTCCGTTCGGGATGGCCGAGCGCCTCGACGAGTGCGGAGATGGTCTCGAGGCCGAACTTGATGCCGAACTGTTCGAGCGAGAACAACCAGGCGAGCGCGTCGGGCACTACCGCTGCGGTGCGGGCTCCGCCGGCACCGCCTCCACGACAGCCGGCGCCACGACGGCAGGCGAGGCGCCCATGAAGAGCAGCGCGTTCGTGATCACCGCCTTCATTTCGCGGCGGTCGACGATGAGGTCAAGCATGCCCTTCTCGAGCAGAAACTCCGAGCGCTGGAAGCCTTCGGGAAGCTTCTGCCGGATCGTCTGCTCAATGACGCGCGGGCCGGCGAAGCCGATGAGCGCCTTCGGCTCCGCGATGTTCACATCGCCGAGCATGGCGAAGCTGGCCGTCACGCCTCCGGTCGTCGGGTCGGTGAGCACCGAGATGTAGGGCAGCCGGGCGCGCCCCAGGTGGGCAAGGGCGCCGCAGATCTTCGCCATCTGCATCAGCGACAGCGCCCCTTCCATCATGCGGGCGCCGCCCGAGCAGCAGACGATCACCACGGGGCAGCGCCGCTCGATCGCGCGTTCGATCCCGCGCGCGATCTTCTCGCCCACCACCACCCCCATGCTCCCGCCGATGAAGCCGTACTCCATCGACGCCACGACCGTGGCGATACCGCCGATGGCGCCCGAGGCGACGATGACCGCGTCCTTCAGCCCCGTCGCGGCGATGCCCGACTTCAGCCGCGCCTTGTACGGCTTCGTGTCGGTGAACTCGAGCGGATCGGTCGAGACCAGGCCGGGGTCGTGCTCGGTCCACTCCGCGTCGAACAGCATGTGCAGGCGCGCCCTGGCGGTCACACGGAAATGGTGCGCGCACTTCGGACACACGCTCAGATTGGTCGCGAGATCCTTGTTGTAGATGATCTGGGAGCAGCCCGGGCATTTCACCCAGAGACCCTCCGGCACCCGGCTGGACTTGCCCAGCGCCGCCGCCATGGGCTTGCGCGCCTTCTTGAACCACGCCATGCCCGATCAGCTTATCAAATACCAGGCTTGCCGCTTCAGCGTCCGCTGACGGAGGGAGGCCGCGGCACCGGCCCGCCGCGAGGCTATCGGGTGCGCGGGACGTAGTAGCGCGTGCCGGGACCCATCGTCCTGATCTGTTTCACGAGGTCGTCGAGCCCTTCGTCGCTGGCGTCGGAGTCGAACTGGGACGTTTCGACGACCAGGAGCGGCGTCGCGTCGTAGTGAAAGAAGAAGTGGTGATAGGCCTCGTTCAGTTCCTTGATGTAGTCCGGATCGGGATCGAGCCGAGCGTCTTCCGAATCGGTCCTGCGGGCGCGGATGCGGCGCAGCAGCACCTCGGTCGGGGCCTGCAGGTAGAGCACCAGATCGGGCGGAGGGACGTCGCGCGCCAGCAGATCGTAGAGGCGCTGATAGATGAAGAGTTCGTTATCGTCGAGGTTCAGGTAGGCGAAGATCTTGTCCTTGTCGAACACGTAGTCGGATATCGTCACCTGGCTGAACAGGTCGGCCTGACGCAGGGCGACCTGCTGCTGGTGGCGACTGAGGAGGTAGAAGAGCTGGGCCTGGAGCGCCGCGCCCGGGCGATCGGCGTAGAAGTCGGCGAGGAACGGATTGTCGGCTTCCTCGAGAACGATCGTCGCGTCGAGCCGCGTCCCGAGGCGTTCCGTCAGCGCGGTCTTGCCGGCGCCAATCGGACCTTCGACCGCAATGTAGCGGAAGTTCAAGGCGACCCGATGATATCATCGAGGGTTGATGCGCACGATTCGTACAGCGCTGGCTTTCGGCCTCGTCGCGTCGGCGTGCGCGAGCGCCCCACCCGCGCCGCCCGTGCCTCCGCCCAGCTTCGAACAGAAGGTCTCCTGGATCCTGCGGCTGGAGGATCGGCGCGTGCTGCGCGATCCGCCGCCGGTGGCCCCGCCGCCACCGCCGGCGGTTCAAGGGCGACAACCGCCGATCATCATGCCGCCGTCGCCGGACCTCGTGCGTCTGCTCACGGACAAGGAGGCGCGCGTGCGACGGCGGGCGGCGCTCGCCATCGGCCGGGTCGGCCTCCCGGAAGGCGTTCAGCCGCTGGTCGCCCTGCTCGACGATCCCGATCCGGAGGTGCGACAGATGGGCGCGTTCGCGCTCGGCCTCGTCGGCGACGCGCGCGCGCGCGCCCCGCTCATCGAGGCGCTGGCCGACCCGTCGCCGCTGGTGAAGGGGAGCGCCGCAGAGGCGCTCGGTCTCATCGGCGACACGGCGGCGGCCGACGCGGTGGCCAGGATGGCCGCCGCGATCGTGCAGTCGGGCGCGCTCGCCGAGACGCCCTCCGACGA
>Ga0326597_10007845_pt1 | contig 14461 bp, 17 predicted proteins | sample RVTome_12_FD_203789 | JGI IMG/M metagenome (GOLD analysis project Ga0326597, IMG submission 203789) | Soil microbial communities from uranium-contaminated site in the Upper Colorado River Basin, Wyoming, United States - RVT100D185 | ecosystem: Environmental > Terrestrial > Soil > Contaminated >... | reverse complement strand
AGTGGCGACCTTCCGGTCGCCACGTCATCTCACCGTCCGACCACGCGGCAAGAATGTAGGGGCGGTTCGCGAACCGCCCCTACATCACCCCTTCGCCAACCCTATCCGCTTATCCGTTCCCCATCCGTTGACAGCCAACTGGTTCAAGGTTCGAGACCCGGTTCTAGGTTCTAGCAGGGTGCTGAAAAACTTCGGTTGCCGGGGGTGCAGGGGGCGGCGTCCCCTGCCGGGGGTCTTGGGGGTGTCCCCCCAGATTCAAATACCTTCCTGGGCGGGCGGGTGGGAAGGAGAGCCTTCCGTCGGGATCGTCACCGGTTCTAGGTTCTGGGTTCTCCGTCCAGCGCCCGCTCGATCTCCTCCCGGTGCGCCGGATAGCGCGTCCCGAACGCCCGCACCAGCCCGAAGCAGCCGCTGATCATCATGTCCCCGTGCGGCGACGCGAAATACGGCCGCAGCCGGCTCCCGCGCAGCCGGCCGCGCTGCGGCCCCGTCACCGCCAGCATCGCCGGCCGCTCCCCGTTCGACCCGCCATCCGTCGCATAGAACGCACCGTGCCCCTTGCTCTCGAAGACCTCCTCGTGCCGCAGCGAGCCCGCCGCCAGCCGCTCCGTGAAATCCTCGATCTGCTCGGTGCGCATCTCGCCCGTGTGATGCTCGTACAGGCTCACGATGCGCGTCCCCCGCAAGTGGAACGCCAGCGCGTGCATGTTGCCCAGGTTGACCACCAGCCGCTCCTCCGCCGACGCCACCTGCGGGTCCTGCAGCGCGCCCAGCGCCGCCGCCGGCCCGGTATCGAGGAACACGATGGGGCCCTCGCCGGCTGCGCACGACAGCATCGTCCTTGCGCGCGTCAGGTACTCGGGCAGCTCCTCCGGCAGGTAGGCGAACGCGCAGAGGTCGTTCTCGCGCTCGACCACGCGCCGCAGGTGGTCGAAGCGGAACAGCCGGTCCGAGTACTCCGGCGGCGCATCGCCGTGGTCCAGGCAGCCCAGCGCCAGCCCGTCGAACGCACCGTCCACGTCGAACGCCGCCAGCGCCGACCGGATCGCTCCGAGATCGAGGTCGCGCAGCTCGATCCGTTCCACGTCGCGCAGCCCCGACGCCTCGTCCTCGCTCACCACGCGCACGCCCATCGCGCGCACACGGTCGAGATCGTCATCGAACGTCCGTGCCGCCTCCGCCGTCGCGTACGCGTCGCGACCGGCGCGCAGATGGTCCTCCAGCGCCCAGTGGCACGGCCCGCCGCCCTGGATCACGCCCGTCAGCAGCACCGCCCGCCGCGACGCCGTCGCCCGCCGGATGCGACCCGCCGCGATCGTCGTCGCGCTCGGCATCACCAGCTTGATCGAGTTCTCGACCGGCCCCGCCGGATCGAAGACCAGGATGTCCTGCGTGCCCGTGCCCATATCGACCGCAAGGATGCGCATGCGAAGCCCTCACGTGCATTCTACCAACGCCGCCTGTGCCGCGATGGCCTCGCGGCCAATCCGTAGCGGCGACCTTCCGGTCGCCACATCACGCCCCCGTCCGGCCACGTTGCCGCCGAACAACCTCGGCCTCACCCCGTCCGACATCGAGCTTCCAGCCTCCAGCTTCTAGCCCTATCCGCTCACGCTCTCGTTGCCCCCCGCACACACAAACGCTCGCCGCACCCGCCGGAGGCAGCGCAGCGCCGGAGGAGGAGGTAGGATGGCTCTCCGGGGCATCTGCTGCCGCCGGCAGGGGCGGCGAGTCGCTTCCCCGCCTCGCGGCGGAAAGGAAGGAGGAACCTAAGTGCTTGGGTCGCGCAGCTCGTCTGTGTACCACTGGTGGACGAGATACGCGCTGGACAGCACGAGCACGAATACCAGAGCGAGAGCGAACGTCACCGGAACACCTCTTCCGAATATATGCTCTACCGAACAGACGTACTATAGAACACATAATCGGCCCTTGTCAAGAGGGAAATTTTGGAAGATGGGCGCTGGAGGCTAGCAGGGTGCTGATGGACTCCGGCTGCCGGGGGTACAGGGGGCGGAGCCCCCTGTCGGGGGGTCTGGGGGATGTCCCCCAGATTCCTCAACATTTCTGGGTGGGTGGGTGGGTAGGAAAGACGTTGCTTGGGAGGAGCCAGCGACTATCGACCAGCGAACAGCCGCCTACTCCGCCAGCGGCGCCACCGGCCGGTACGACCCCAGCTTCTCCTGGTCCCGCCACCGCTCCTTGCCCTGGAGCAACAGGTCGCCGCCGTGCATATCGCAGCAGACGATCGCCGGGAACGCCTCAACCTCCAGCCGCTTGATCGACTCCGTCCCCAGCTCCTCGTACGCCACCACCTCGACGCTGCGGATCTGCTTCGATAGCAGCGCGCCCGCCCCGCCGACGGCCAGGCAGTAGCACGCCCTGTGCTCGCGCAGCGCGCGCTGCACCGCCGGCCCCCGGCCGCCCTTGCCGATCGCCATCTTCAGCCCCAGCTCGAGCAGCCTCGGCGTGAACGGGTCCATCCGCACCGACGTCGTCGGCCCCGCCGAGCCGATCACCCGGCCCGGCCGCGGCGGCGTCGGTCCGACGTAGTAGATGATCGCGCCCCTGAGCTCGATCGGCAGCGGCTCGCCCTTGTCCGCCGCCGCCACCAGCCGTCGATGCGCCGCGTCGCGCGCCGTGTAGATCGTGCCGTAGAAGCGCACGTGGTCGCCCGCCCGCAGCAGCGCGACGTCCTCGTCGTTCAGCGGCGCGCTCACCCGGATCTCACCGTCCTTCTTCTCAACCGGCATCGCTGTCTCCTCGGCTATTCTTCCCGATCCCCGACGGGGGAGTGCAGAGGGGGTGTCCCCCGGAGCCTGCCCTCGAGCGAAGCGAAGGGCCGGGGGTCTGGGCCTGCCTGCCGCAGGCAGGGGTGTCCCCCAGACATCAACTTTCCCGGGCGGGTGGGTGGGAAGGAGAACATCACTATTCCTCCACCTCCACGTTCACGACCACGTTCTCCTGCCCGTTCCGCGCCACGATCATCTCGATCGGTTGATCATCGCTCAAGTTGATCTCCTGGTGCACCGCCTCCGGCGGCACGTAGACGAAGTCCCCCGGCCCCGCCTCGACCGCCTGCTCCAGCTTCGCCCCGAAGCGAAAGCGCGCGCGGCCGCTGATGACGTAGATGCTGCTCTCGACCGGCCCGTGGTGGTGCGCGCCCGACTTCAGGCCCGGCGCCATCGTCACGTAGCCAACCCAGATCTTCTCCGCCCCGACCGTGCTCGCCGCCACCCCCGCCTCGCGCTGCATCCCCGCCGTCTGCGCCGTCGACCTGTCCCGCTCCCCCGGGCGCACCACCCGCACGCCCTTCACGACAGAGCCCTCCTTCGCCACAGATGAAACACCACGCCGACATCATCTGTGTTCATCTGCGGCCGCTCAACCGCTGGGGAGCTCGAGGGGGCGGAGCCCCCTCGAAAGGACGTTGCTGGGGCGGGTGGGCGGGTCGACCAACGTCTCATGCTGAAGCCACGTCCGGCCGGAAGATCCGCAACACCACCTCGTCGCCCTCCTCCCACTGCTCGAACGCGAAGAACGGGCAACACTCGCCCTCCTCCTCAACGAACGTCTCGACACGCTCCCACATCCCCGGCGCCGCCTGGAAGCGAAACGTCGCGCCGTCCTCCGCCGTCTCCTGCGACCGCGCTAGCCCGAGAAACGCATCGGGCGGCTCCCGCCGCCGCGCCGCCCACTCCTTATCGAGCAGGCACACCGGCTCGGCGCCAGGGTCCCGCGCTGGGACAGAGACACGTCGCACGTCAGTCATCGCGTCTCCCGGGGGAGATCGAGGGGGCAGGGCCCCCGGAGCCTGCCCTCGAGCGAAGCGAAGGGTCCCCCCGAATTACCAAACCTCTCTGGGCGGGCGGGTGGGAAAGAAGACGCATCTACAGCTCCGCTTCCTTGATCCTCGCGCTGTGGCACTGCAGGTTTACCCCCACCGGCAGCGCCGTGATGTGCGTCGGGTACGTCTCGATGTTCACCGCCAGCGCCGTGTTCACCCCGCCGACCGCCTGCGGCCCGACGCCCAGCGCGTTCACCTTCTCGAGCAGCTCGCGCTCGAACGCCGCCGTCTCCGGGTCCTCGCTCGGCCTGTCGACGCCGCGCGTCACGCCCTTCTTCGCCAGATACATCGCGTACTCCGACGTCCCGCCCACGCCCACGCCCACGATCAGCGGCGGGCACGGGTTCCCGCCCGACTCCTCGATCGTGCGCAGGACGAACTCGACGATCCCGTCCTTGCCCGCCGACGGCAGCATGATCGAAAGCCGGCTCATGTTCTCGCAGCCGCCGCCCTTCGGCAGCACCTTGATCCGGAACGTATCGCCCGGCACCACGTCGACGTGCACCACCGCCGGCGTGTTGTCCTTCGAGTTCACCCGGCTCGAGAACGGGTGCTCGACGATCGACGCGCGCAGAAAGCCTTCCGTGTACCCCTTCCCGACGCCCCTGTTGATCGCCTCCATCAGCGCCCCGCCGACGATGTGCACGTCCTGCCCCAGCTCCACGAACACCACCGTCGTGCCCGTGTCCTGGCAGAGCGGGAGCATCTCCTTGCGCGCGATCTCGACGTTCTCCAGGATCTCGATCAGCACCTGCTTGCCCAGCGGCGATTGTTCGCTCTCCTTCGCCCGCTTCAGGCCGCCGATCACGTCCTCCGGCAAGAAGTGCGTCGCCTCCTGGCACAGCTCCGCCACCTTCGCTGCAATCTCATCGACGTGCACTTCCCGTACCTGCGTCGTCGCGTTCGTAGTCATGGAGAAGCGCCTCCGATCGGCAAGTAGGGACGGATCTTCAGGTCTGTCCGTCATCCGGCTCTCTCACTATAGCTTCCCGAGGATCGTCGGCCCGTACCGGCCGGCAACTAGCCACGTCGCGCCACGCCCCGGATCACCGGCCGGACGATGATGAACGGCGGGATGGGCGGCACCGGCGTCAGGGATTCGAGGTCCGTGATCTCGAGCCCGGCTCCACGGATCATCCCCTCGATGTCGCGGTTCGGATGGCAGCCCGCGCCGCACCAGCGCCAGACCGGCGTCGCAAGGTCCTGCCAAAACGCGCCAAACTTGTTCTTGTAGCGCACGTGATCGAAGAACCGGTACTCGCCGTCCGGGCGCAGCACGCGCCTAATGTCGGCCAGCCCCGCTTCGGGGTCAGGGACTGTGCAGAAGTTCACCGTGCTGACCACCGTATCGAACGAGGCGTCCTTGAAGGGAAGGTGCTCGGCTACCGCGCGGCAGGGCACCGTGGGCCGGCTTGCGCCGGTCAGCCCCTTTACCGCTCGCCTCAGCATATAGGTGTCTGGATCAGTGGCCACGACCTCGATGGCGTCTTCGCTGTACAGGGTGAAGTTGGTGCCCGTGCCGCAGCCGATCTCCAGCACACGTCCGCGCGCCGGCCCGACGACCGCACGGCGCAACTCTCGGAGCTTCCCGCTCTCGAGCCGCGTTTGCAGGTTCCACCAGGCCGCGAACCAGCGGTGCCCCTTCTGCTCGTCAGTTGTACCCATGGACTCATCACCTCCCGACCCGAACGGCCGTACCAGCGACCAGCAATAGCGACACCTACGTCAGCAGCCCGATCAGCTCCCGAGTCGCCTCCGCCGCCGCCTTGATCTTTGACAGCTCCTCCGCCGACACCGGCGACACGTACACCTGCTGCACGCCTCCCGACCCCAGCTTCACCATCGTCCCGCAGAACACACCATCGATGCCGTACTCGCCCTTGAACAGTACAGCGCACGGCAGCAGCCGCCCGCGGTCCAGCAGGATCGCCTCCACCATCTCGATCGTCGCCGCCCCCGGCGCCTGGTACGCGCTGCCCGACTTGAGCAGCCCCAGCACCTCCGCGCCGCCCTTCATTGTCCGCTGCACCAGCGCATCGATCTTGTCCTTCGCCAACAGCGACGTCAGCGCCATCCCGCCCACCATCGTCGCGCTCACGATCGGCACCATCGTCGTGTCCGTATGTCCGCCCAGCACGTAGCCGTGCACGTCCTTCGCCGAAACGCCCAGCTCGCGCGAGACGAACGTCCGGTAGCGCGCCGTATCGAGCATGCCGCCCTGGCCGATCACCCGCTCGCGCGGGAACCCCGACGCGTCAAGCGCCACGTGGCACATCGCGTCCATCGGGTTCGCGAAGACAATCAGCACCGCGTCCGGCGAGTGCTTCACCGCGTTCGTCACCTTGTCGCGCACGATGGCCGCGTTGCTGTTCAGCAGCTCCTCGCGGCTCTGGCCCGGCTTGCGCGGCGCGCCCGCCGTCAGCACTACCACCTCCGACCCCGCCGTCGCCTCCCAGCCGTCCGTCGGGATCACCTGGCTATCGAAGCCCAGCCACGGCGCCGACTGCGCCGTATCGAGCGCCTTGCCGTGATGCATCGTGTCGACGATCGACGGCTCGTCCTGCAGCACGACATCGCAGTAGCCCTTCTCGACCAGCCGCTGCGCCATCGCTCCGCCCGTCATCCCCGCCCCAACGATCGTCACCTTCTTGCGAGTGCTCATCTCTCTTCCTCCATGGTCTCCTACAACTGCGAGGCGCGCGCATCACGCCTCGGCAGATTGCACCGTGCAATGGGGAGTGCAGAGGGGCGGAGCCCCTTTGCCGGGGGGTCTGGGGGGCGTCCCCCCAGCCTCAATTACTTTACTGGGTGGGCGGGTGGGAAAGACAACCCGTGCCCACGGGTTGGCCTACCCTCGCCGTCGCCCGAACCGTCGCACCACCACGAACGCCACCACCACCGCCCCCCACGCGCCCGCGATCGCCGCGATGACCCACACCCAAGAGCCGCCGTCGCCATCGTCGTCCTGGTTGGTGTCGCCGTCCTCCGTCGGCGCCGGCGTCGTGTCGCCGCCCTGCGGCAGCGGCTGCCGGTCGGTCGAAACATCAGCGCGCGTCGCATCGGATGCCCGCTCGCTGGGGACCGCTGCCTGCGCCGGCGCCGCAGACGACGCGCCGGCCGCCAGCACGACCGCCGCCACACTCGCGATCAGCGCTCCCCGCACCACCAGCATTGTTCCCACGCTAAGCTCCCCTCTCTGACGTGATTCCAGGTTCCTAGTTCCTCGTTCTTGCGTACGGCGCTACCCGGAGAACGTGTCCCCGAACGCCTCCTCGTTGATCATGGCGATCGACGCATGGAGCTGGACCAGCTTCCAGCCCCCATCCTCGCGACGGAACACCGCGCTCCACCGTGGCGAGACCTGCCGGCCGTCCCCCAGCGTGATAATGGGGCGCGCGACCCCCCAGCCCACGCTGCCCTCGCTGAACGCCTCCACCTCCGGCACCTGGACCTGCACCTTCCCGCCGATGCTCTCGGCTTCGTCTTTGAGGAACCGGTAGGCGCGCTCTCCCTCCAGCCATTCTTCCGGGTCCGTGCCAACGATCCGGAGGTTTGGGTGCCGCGACACGTGGCGATCGCGCCACGACGCGTCGCCGGCCGCAGCCGCCTTGAACCAGTCGACGATGACCTCCTGCAGCTCAGGGGAAAGCTCCACGTGTTCGTCCCTTCGGCAGCTCACAGACGTCCGTGGCGTGGTGGCGTCGCGTCTTTCGCGTACCGGATCGTCGGCGCGTCCATCACCCTTGTTCCTGGTTCTTACTTCCTGGTTCCTGCACGCCCCACACCCGCACCGGCTCCCCAACGCCCTTCAGCGATCGCTCCCCCCGGTCTTCGAACGAGACGCCCGCCGACGTCCGCGCCAGGTCGCGCACCGTCCCCGACACCAGCGTCTCGCCGGCCGCCGCTTCCCCCGCCACCCGCGCTGCGATGTTCACCGCCCCGCCGTACACGTTCCCGGCCTCCCTGATCACGTCCCCCGCGTGGATACCGATGTGCAACAATAACGGCTCCTCGTCACTCCTTGGCCCTTGGCCCTTGGCCCCTGACCCGGCCATCCCGTGGATCGCCCCCGCGCACGCGATCGCCTCTCGCGCCGCGCCGAACACCGCCAGCACGCCGTCCCCGAGTAGCTTCCCTTCGATCGCCGTCCCCCCGTTCGACGCGATCGCCTTCCGCAGCGACTCGTCCAGCTCCCGCGCCTTCTCGCGAAACGCCGCGTCCCCCAGCCGCTCGGTCAGCGCCGTCGAGTCCGCGATGTCGGCGAAGAGGATGATCGCGGTGCCGGAGGGTGGCTCCTCAGGCGCTTGGCCCTCATCCAGGAACTCCATCATGAGGTTCATGTACTGTTCGTGCCCGTGCCACCAGTCATCGATATCACCCTCCAGGGCGACGAAGCGGGCATCCCGGATGAGAGCGGCGACGGTCCTGCTGGCGCTTATGGGGACGTTGCGATTAGCCCGCCGGTGGAGAACAAGGGTGGGCGTCTTCACCTGCGGCAGGTAGGGCCTTATGTCCACGCTGAAACGGAAACGCATGTATTCCGCCGCGGCTTCCGATGACAGCGCCTGCCGAAGGGAGTGTGCTACCCACCGCTGCAGCTCCAATGGGCCGGTGGGGTACATCACGTCGGCTATCGCCCTCCTGGCTAGGCCCCAGTTCCCTCGGATCAGCTCTACGTTCGCCGTCAAGGCCTCCGGCCTGGCGATCTCCTTGCCCCAGGGATAGGGGGTCCACAGCACCAGGCGCGAGACCCGCTCCGGGTGCTGCGCTGCGTACGCGATGGCGACAGCGGTGGCGTCGTGTGATCCGAACAGGTCAAACCGCTCCAGATGAAGATGATCAACGACGGCCGCGAGATCGCCGACGTGGGCCTCCAGCGAGAAATCACTCACTTCCCGCTGTGAAGATCCCAGCCCGCGGCGGTCAAACTCCACGAACACTCGTCGCTGGCTCATGGCCTGACGGTAAGCCTCGACGTCGGGATGATTCGATTCAGCCTCAATGCCGGCCCAACCGCTCGGCAAAACGAACGGCCGTCCCGCGCCTAGGGTGAAGTAGGCGATGCGGGTTCCGTCCTCGCTGGTGCAGAAGCGGATCTGCGGCGCGTCCATCACCCTTGTTCCTGGTTCCTACTTTCCTGGTTCCTGCACGCCCCACACCCGCACCGGCTCCCCAACGCCCTTCAGCATTCGCTCCCCCCGGTCTTCAAACGAGACGCCCGCCGACGTCCGCGCCAGGTCGCGCACCGTGCCCGACACCAGCGTCTCGCCGGCGGCCGCCTCCCCCGCCACCCGCGCTGCGATGTTCACCGCCCCGCCGTACACATTCCCGGCCTCCCTGATCACGTCCCCCGCGTGGATACCGATGTGCAACAATAACGGCTCCTCGTCACTCCTTGGCCCTTGGCCCTTGGCCCCTGACCCGGCCATCCCGTGGATCGCCCCCGCGCACGCGATCGCCGCTCGCGCCGCGCCGAACACCGCCAGCACGCCGTCCCCGAGTAGCTTCCCTTCGATCGCCGTCCCCCCGTTCGACGCGATCGCCTTCCGCAGCGACTCGTCCAGCTCCCGCGCCTTCTCGCGAAACGCCGCGTCCCCCAGCCGCTCGGTCAGCGCTGTCGAGTCCGCGATGTCCGCGAACAGGATGATCGCGGTGCCCTGGAGGAGCAGGCCGTCCGTAGCGCGATCGGGCTTGTCGATCGCTTCGCCGAGATGCTCGAGGATGGCGTTGACAGAATCGCCTGGAGTCTCCAGCCATGGAGCTAGCGAGGCTCCGTCGAGGATGGCAAGGCGGGCGTTCGGGATCTCCGCGGCCATCTTGCGTGCCTCCTCCAGCGGTGGTATAGCCAGACGCTTCTTGTGCATGACAAGGACGGCGGCCTGCACCGCCTGGAGAAGCGAGGAGGCGTCATAGAGAGAAGCGTGAACCAGCGCACCTCTCGCAGCGTCCTCATCGATACACTCTCGAAGACAGCTAGCCCATTGTCGTGCAGTCTCGGCGTGATCCCAGCCGAGCAGCGTATGCGCAATGGTTTCGGTATACGTTTTCCAGTCCTGTTCGCGCAGCACTCGGAGCGCCTGCCCCACAGAATGAGGTGTGAAACCCGGGCTGGATGCTTGGCGGCGTAGGCGATGGCCGATGGGCCGGAGAAGAACCAGCCGAATAGCGCAAAACGGTCCAACCGAAGGGAATCGGCGACGGCTTCCAAGTCTCCGACCATAGCTCCGAGAGAGCGATCGGTGACGCCGTGGTCCGAGAGGCCGGACCCCCGGCAATCGTAGCGGATGATGGTGCGCCTGCGACTCAGGGCCGCCTCCCACTGTCGCCACGGCTCGATGCGTGCTTCGAATTGGAAGGCGGCTCCCGGTATGAACGGGGCGACCACCAACGGGTCGCCTGCGCCAAACACGGTGTACGCGATGTTCACCCCATCGCTCGTCTTCGCGTACTGGATCTGCGGCTCCATGGCAGGAGCAATCTAGCACACCCCAGCCTGAAGGCTGGGGCATCTCGGCACAGGCCCCCGCCTTTAGGCGGGGGTCGAGCACTACTCCTCTCGCAGTTTCCCGATCACCGCGTCCGCCACCTGCGACGTGCCGACCGCCGTCGGGTCGTTCCGGTCCGCCTTCATGTCGTACGTTACCGACCTGCCTTCGCGGATCACCTCCGCCAGCGCCCGCTCCAGCCGGTCGCCCGCCTCCGTCTCGCCCATGTGCCGCAGCATCAGCATCCCCGAGAGCATCATCGCCATCGGGTTCACCTTGTTCTGCCCGGCGTACTTCGGCGCGCTCCCGTGCGTCGGCTCGAACAGCGACGTGTCATCTCCGATGTTCGCCCCCGGCGCCACGCCCAGCCCGCCCACCAGCCCCGCGCACAGGTCCGAGATGATGTCGCCGTAGAGGTTCGGCAGCACCAGCACGTCGAACTGCTCCGGCCGCTGCACGAGCTGCATGCACAGGTTGTCCACGATCACGTCCCAGAACTCGATGTCCTGGTACTCCTTCGCCACCTCGCGCGCCACCGACAGGAACAGCCCGTCGCTGTACTTCATGATGTTCGCCTTGTGCACCGCCGTCACCGTCTTCCGCCCGTTCGCCCGCGCATACTCGAACGCGTACTTCACGATCCGCCGCGAGCCGGACTCCGAGATCGGCTTCAGCGACAGCCCTGCGTCCTCGCGGATGCGCCCCTGCCCGCTCGCCTCCGTGATCTCCGACACCTTCGCGATCCACTCCGACCCCCGCTCGAACTCGATGCCCGCGTACAGGTCCTCCGTGTTCTCGCGCACGATCACGATGTCGACGCCCTCGTAGCGAGACCGCACACCGGGGTACGTCTTGCACGGCCGCACACAGGCGTAGAGGTTGAGCGACTTCCGCAGCGCCACGTTCACCGATCGGAAGCCCGTTCCCACCGGCGTCGTCACCGGCCCCTTGATCGCCACCTTGTTCCGCCGGATCGACTCCAGCACACGCTCCGGCAGCGGCGTCCCCTCGCGTTCCATCACGCCCGTCCCGGCGTCCTGCACATCCCACTCGATCGGCACGCCCGTCGCCTCCAGCACCCGCCGCGTCGCCTCCGCGATCTCCGGGCCCGTCCCATCGCCGGGAATCAGCGTGATCCGGTACGTCATGCGGTGCCCCTTACTCTAATCGAGATAGTCCGAGACGACGAGCGTTCGCAGCCCGGCGACCTGCGCGAACTTCGCATCGTTCGCGATGAAGTGCGTCGACCCTCCGCCGACCGCAGTCGAGGCGATCAACGCGTCTGCTACGCGAAGACCGTACTCCGCTCGCAGCGCCGCCGCGCGGTCCGCAATCTGTTCAGTTGCTGGCAACAGGTCGAGTCCAGCGGTAGAAGTCAGGATGTTGCGGTATTGCTCCGCCAGCTGCCGCTCGCCGGCACGGAGCGGAGCCACGAGTACCTCAAGTAGCGTAACCACGGAAGCGACTCCGGTGAATCGCCCAGAGGAGATTCCTTGGAACACGGGTCGCACTGCTGGGCCATATGTGGGATGGCGTTCGACGAAGTAGATGACGACGTTTGTGTCCAGACCCAGGCGAGCGCCGTCGGGTATGGCGTCTATCAGCGCCAAGAATTCCGTTCCTGCTCAATATAGGCGTCGACATCAATGGAGCGCCAGAACTCCGCGCCAAGTCCTTCCAGCTCCATGATACTGTGAAGTTTACGCGTCTCCTCGGGCTCACCTCGACCACGTAACCCCTTCCGGAGCGCCGCGAGCTCCTCCACCGATAGGCGGTCGATCTCCTCGAGCAGCGCGTCAACCTTCGATTTCTTATTCCTCGCCATCACTCGGGTCCTCGCCCCAAATATACCACGGGAGACCTGGCTGCCTCGCCGCCCTTCATCGCCCCTCCGGCAGAGCCGACCATACCTACAGAATGCGCGCAAAGAAGGCCACCGCCCGCAAGCCGGAGCAGCCCCGTACCCTCACCAAGGCCGAGGCCTGCAAAGTCCTCCAGGTCGCCCCCACCGCCGACGAGGAGCTCATCACCAAAGCCTACTGGCACCTCGCCCGCAAAGAGCGCGTCGTCGCCCACCACGACCCCGAAGCCCGCCTCCACCTCGACGAGCTCAACCGCGCCTACCGCGCCCTCAACCCCGCCGGCGGCGACCCGCCCCTCTCCCGCGAGGCGCCCCCGCCGCTGCCGAAGGAGACCGCCTGGTCCGACCGCTTCGTCACCGGCCTCCGCCGCACCATTGAGGAGACTCTCGCCCGCTGGCCGGGCCGCACCGCCGAGGTCGCCGTCCTCGCTACCGTCACCGTCATCCTCGGCTACCTCGCCCTCACCTCCGGCGCCAGCCCCATGTGGACCGTCCTCGCGGCCGGCTGCGGCGTCCTCGTCATCTGGGCCCCCTGGCGCAGGATCTAGCGCAACATGTAGGGGAGGCCTTCAGGCCTCCCGCAGCGTCCCCTCGTCCTAGGCCATCCTTCCCGCCTCCCGCCTGAGAGTCACCGGCCCGTCGTCCTCAGCTTCGTCGCGCCGTGAGAAACGCCTCTGCCGTCACCGTCGCGAGCGGTCGAGCAAGCAACAGCCGCGCCAACTGCGCAATGTGCTCCTCCGCGTTCCCGCCGAGGACGGCTTCCGCCCCTTCTGCGTAGCCGGGCATCGTCGGGTTTGGCCGCACCGTGAGCGTCGACGAGACTTCGTCGGGCCGGCGCTGGCTTCGATCCCGGCGGTACTCGTAGGTCAGGTGAACGGATGTGAATCCCGCGTCCTCGAAATAGCGCTCGAGATCGCGCTCATCGAAACCCAGCATCGCCTCCTCGTGCTCCCACTGCTCCCGTACGTACGCCAGGATACGGTCATGCGCAGGCTGCACGGGCGACAGGTCCAGATCGTCCGTCTGCGTCATCGCCCTGAAGGCCCGGTTGATCGGCTCGTAGATCGACGCCCGGCCTCCAGGACGGAGGACGCGGTACAACTCGCGGACGGCGGTGCTCTTGTCGACGACGTAGATGAGCACGGAGCGCGTGAGCACCGCGTCGAACCGGCCGTCCCGGAACGGCAGGTGCAAGGCGTCGCCGGCCACGAGCTGGACCGGAGCGTCGGCCTCGTCCGAGCTGCCATCACGTTGCAGCGACCGCAGCGCGTCTCCGGAGACATCGAGCGCCACCACGCACCCGGCGCGGCCCACGCGCCGGGCCGCTTCCGTCGCGAGCAGTCCGGTGCCTGCTCCCACATCCAGGACGTAGTGGCCCGCTCGGGGTTGGGCGCCTCGCACGACCCTGTCGCGGACGCGACGCAGGCGTCCCGCCAGACGGCGCGCCAGCCGAGGGTTCATTCCCTGTTGCCGGCCGCGCAGCAGCCAGTCGGCCCACCGATCGAGCGGTTGGTCGTCCTGGCGCGACGTCATCTTCCCGCCTCCCGCATCCCGCGTCCTCCCGACACGAAGCCGACCTCGTAGGGACAGACCTTCAGGTCTGTCCGGCCCCTACGCCGACGTTATCACACGCGCCCCACGCGAATGCGTAGGGGAGGCCTTCAGGCCTCCCGCAACGTCTCCTCGTCCGAAGCCGTCCTTCCCGCCTCCCGCCTCTCGCCTCCCGCTTCTAACCGCCCCGCCTCGGCCGCTCGAGATCGTCCGTATCCACCACCAACGTCACCGGCCCGTCGTTCTCCAGCTCGACGACCATGTGCGCGCCGAACCGCCCCGCCGCCACACGCACCCCCAGCTCCCGCAGCGCCGCCGCGTACGCATCGACCAGCCCCGACGCCACCTCCGGCGCCGCCGCCCGCGTGAAGCTCGGCCGACGGCCCTTCCGGACGTCCGCCAGCAACGTGAACTGGCTTACCACCAGCGCCTCGCCGCCGGACTCCACCAGCGAGCGGTTGAAGCGGCCTTCGTCATCCGAGAACACCCGCAGCTCCGACGTCTTCTCCGCCAGCCGGCGCGCCTGCTCGGGCCCGTCGCCTTCCGCCACGCCGACCAGCACCAGCAGCCCCGGCCCGATCGACCCCACCGTCTCCCCCTCGACGCGCACCGCCGCGCGCAACACTCGCTGGATCACCGCCCGCACGTGCAACCCCCTCTCGACGCCGGCTTGTGACGACGGCTTCCCGAGTGCTCCGCACACGGCCAACGGGGGGT
>Ga0326597_10007844_pt1 | contig 14461 bp, 14 predicted proteins | sample RVTome_12_FD_203789 | JGI IMG/M metagenome (GOLD analysis project Ga0326597, IMG submission 203789) | Soil microbial communities from uranium-contaminated site in the Upper Colorado River Basin, Wyoming, United States - RVT100D185 | ecosystem: Environmental > Terrestrial > Soil > Contaminated >... | reverse complement strand
GTCTTCCGCAGCCTCGAATGCCGCCACGATGCGGTCGCGCAGGGTGCGAAACCATGCCGAGGCCTGGGCTTTGCGTCGTTCCGTTTCAGCTGTCATGTCACGCCCTCTTGCTGCGCATTCTCGTCGCCATGCAGCCGCTGCCCGGATTATTTGATCACGGCGCCGCAAGGATGCCTTCGGGTCAGAACGCCGGCACCGCCACCGCGTCCAGTAGCCCGCGCCCGCCATCGACCGCAAGCACCTGCCCGGTCACGAAGCCGGCGCCGTCCGAGGCCAGAAACTGCACCGCCTCGGCGACCTCCATGGCGCTGGCGATGCGGCCCGCGGGCGTTCCCCTGGCGATCTGCTCGCGCCAGCCGGGGTGTTCGCGCAGCGCCGCCTGCAGGCTTGCGCTCATCACCGAGCCGAAGGCGACGCCGTTCACCCGGATGCCGCGTGGCGCCAGCGCCACCGCCAGCGAGCGAGTCGCCTGATCGAGCGCGGCGCAGGCGATGCTGTAGGCCAGCAGTTCGGGCTGCGCGCGATGTGCGGCGATGGTGGACAAGTTGATGATGCTGCCGATCTGGCCGTCGCTGCGGCCTTCCCTTTCGGCCTGCCCGATCATGCGTTTCGCGGTCATCTGGCTGAGCCGCAGCCCCGCCATCAGGTTCTGGTGCAGCATTGTCTCCAGCACCGATTCGTCGCTGCCAAGCGGGTCGGAAAGCGTGATCACGCGCGCCGCGTTCACCAGGATGTCGATTCGGTCGAAGGCGTCGATGGTGGCCGAAAGCAGGTTGGCCAGCGTCAGTTTCTGGCACAGATCGCCGGCAAAATAGCGGGCGCGTCCTTCGGCGTCGTCATCGCCGAGTTCGGCGACAAGCCTGGCCTCGTCAATATCGGCGAACATCACATTGGCGCCGCGTTCGACGAAATGCCGCGCGATTGCCAGGCCAACGCCGTTGGCGGCGCCGGTGACAATGGCAGTCTTGCCGGAAATGGATAGCGACATGGGCCCCCGCGGTGATTCTGTTGGCCGCAGGCTAGCGCAACTCAGCGCCGCGCGCGATGCTGTTGCTTGGCACCCGCCGTTGCGGGCGCGGCAACCGGGTCTTGCGCGCGCAAAAGCCGAAAGGCCGGGTCGGCGCCCAATTCTTCAACGCTGCGAAACAGGTCGTGCAGCAATGGCATATAGGGCAGGTGGCGGTTGGCCACCATGTAAAGCGTGCCCGACAGCGACAGCATGGCCTGTGCGGCGCGGATGAAGGCAAGGCCAAGCGCGGGGTCGGCGGCGCGCGTGGCGTGGAACGGCGGGTTCATCACCACCGCGCCAAAGCGCGCCACGGGCCGGAACCGCGTTGCATCGGCCCAGTGAAAATGCGCCCGCGCATCGGCAATATTGACCTTCGCACAGACCAGCGCCAGGTGCTCGGCCTCGACCAGATGGCATTCCTGCACCCCCTCGCGCGCCAGAATCTGCGCCGAAAGCCAGCCCCAGCCGGCGCCCAGATCGGCCACCCTGGCTGGCAGCCGTGCCGGAAGCACCGCCGCCAGCAGGGCTGATCCGCGATCGACCGCGTCGGCGGAAAACACCCCGGGCAAGGTGATGAAGCCGGGCACCGGGCGCGACGGTATGGCCTGCCAGTCGGCAAGTGCCGCGGGGCCGGGCGACGCAAAGCGGAAGATCTTGCCATGCGCCTTGGCGGTCGGCGCGCCCACCGCCAGGCGCCCGCGCAGTTCCTTCAGCACGGAATCGATGCCATCGGTCTTGGCGCCGTCCACCCAGATCGGCCCGCCCGGTGCCACCCTTGCCGCCGCCTCGGCCAGCAGCGCCAGCGCCAGCGCGCGCGCCCGCGGCACGAAGACGAAGGCGGCGGCGTAACTGCCCTGCGCCTCGGGCGATACCGAATAGCCCTGCGCCGCAAGGGCATCATGATCGGGGCGAAAGCCCTGCACCACATGCAGCCGCGCGCCTGGCAGATCGCCCAGATCGCGCTGCGCGGCGGGCCGCAGCAGCAGAATGCGGCCTTCAGGCGGCACGGCATCGGGCGCGGCAAGCGCCAGCGAGAGGCGGGCATCGGCCATGCGCCGGCTAGTCCTTTTCCATCGTGCATTGCAGCGGGTGCTGGTGGCGGCGTGCGAAATCCATCACCTGCGCCACCTTGGTTTCGGCCACCTCGAATGAAAAGACCCCAACCACGGCCAGCCCCTTCTTGTGCACCGTCAGCATGATTTCGAAGGCATGCGCATGGCTGAGCCCGAAAAAACGTTCCAGAATGTGCACGACAAACTCCATCGGGGTGTAGTCGTCGTTAAGCAGCAGCACCTTGTACATCGGTGGGCGCTGCGTTTTGGTGCGCGTCTTGGTGGCTAGGCCGGCATCGCCCTCGGGGCTGTCCTTGCGGTCCGCCATGATGTCGGGGCTGCGGGTCACGCTGTCTCCTGCCGGTCGCCGGCACGGGTCCGGTTCCGGCAATATAGGCCCATTGCGGCGCGAGAAAACCCCTGCCATTGCCGGCGCAGCGCTTTCGCAGCAGACTGCGGCGCACGGGGAGCAGGCGATGGCCACGATCACCACAATCGGTTTTGATGCCGATGACACGCTTTGGCACAACGAGAGGTTCTTTCAACTGACCCAGGCGCGGTTTTCCGAGTTGCTGGCCGACTACGCCGACCCCGACGTGCTGGCCGGGCGGCTGCTTGCGGCCGAGCAGCGCAACCTTGGCCACTACGGCTTTGGCGTGAAGGGTTTCGTGCTGTCGATGGTTGAAACCGCGATCGAGGTAACCGCCGCCCGCGTGCCCGCCGCGGTGATCGCCGAACTGCTGGCAGCGGGGCGCGACATGCTGCGCCACCCGATCGAGCTGTTGCCCGCGGCGCGCGAAACCGTGGCGGCGCTTGCGACCGACTTCCGGCTGATGCTGGTCACCAAGGGCGACCTGCTGGATCAGGAACGCAAACTGGCGCAATCGGGGCTGGGCGATCTGTTCGACGCGGTCGAGATCGTTTCCGACAAGAACGCCGACACCTACGCGCGGCTGTTCGCGCGCCACGGCAGCGGCGCCGCCGAAGGCGTGATGGTGGGCAACTCGTTGAAATCGGACGTTTTGCCGATGCTGAAGGCGGGCGGCTGGGGCGCCCATGTGCCGCATGAACTGACCTGGGCGCTGGACCAGGCCGGGCCGCCCCCGACGCAACCTCGCTATGTGTCGCTTGCCGGACTGGACGGTCTGCCGGATTGGATCCGCCAGATCAGGGGCACATCTTGCGATTGACTTGCGGCCGGACGCTATATCTTGATTCACATGAGTGTCGCCGAAAAAGTCCTTGAAACAATTGTGTTTTCAGCCCGGATTTCACATGTTAGCATTGCCACGAGCAGCAAGCCCCACCAAAAAACCGGGGCACGAGGCAGTGAAGGGCAAGACAGTTGGCTACGCTTTGGCGCGGGGTTCGTTTCGGGCTTTTCTTGATCGCGTTTGCGCTGGCACCGCTGCTGGCATTGGCGGCGCCCTATGCCGCACTGGTGATGGATGCGCGCACCGGCGAGGTGCTTTACGCGCGCAACGCCGATACCCGCCTGCACCCCGCCTCGCTGACCAAGATGATGACGCTTTACATCGCGTTCGAGGCCATCGAGCACGGCGAAATCAGCCTTGATACGCTGGTCACGGTATCGGCGAACGCCGCCGCCGAGCCGCCCTCGAAGCTGGGCCTGCGCAAGGGGCAGAAGATCGCGCTGCGCTATCTGATCCGCGCCGCGGCGGTGAAATCGGCCAACGACGCCGCCACCGCGATCGGCGAGGCGATCTCGGGGTCGGAATCCGCGTTTGCCGAACGCATGAACCGCACCGCGAAGGCCCTCGGCATGACCAATTCGACCTTCAAGAACGCCAATGGCTTGACCGCGAGCGGGCATCTTTCCACCGCGCGCGACATGACCATTCTGGGGCGGCGGGTGTTTTACGATTACCCGGAATACTACAATCTGTTCTCGCGCCGCACCGCCGATGCCAATGTCGCAAAGGTCAGCAACACCAACACGCGCTTTCTGGACAGCTATGAAGGCGCAGACGGTATCAAGACCGGTTACACCGGCCCGGCCGGGTTCAACCTGACGGCCTCGGCGCTGCGCGGCAACAAGCGCATCATCGCCACCGTTCTTGGCGGCACCTCGACCAACCAGCGCAACGCCAAGATGGCCGAACTGCTGGATCTCGGCTTTGCCAAGGCGCCGAACCGCGTGCAGGAAAGCCACCCCGCGCGGCCGGTGTATCTGGCCGAAACCGGGCCGCTGCCGCAAAACAGCGGCGGCGCGGGCAAGACCGTGCGCCTTTCGGGTGCGGTGCAGACCAGCCCGCGGCCACAGCCACGCCCTGCAACGACGCCAGCGGCCGAAACCCTGCTGGCCGCGGCACCGCTGCCTGAACCTGTCGCAACCGAGGCCGAGATTCTGGCGGCGCTGGCGCTGGCCAAGCCCCCCGCCCCGGCCTTCGTGCCAAGCGCGCCGCCGCAGCCCGAAACGCTGGCGTTGGTCGAGGCGCCCGTTCCGCAAGCCACGCCCCAGGCCGAGGCCGTGCTGCTGGCGGAAAGGTTGCCGGAGACCGAACCGGCGCCACAAGGGGCCGTTGCGGCGTTGCCCGAGGCGGCGGCGTTGCCCGAGATGGTCGCCGAGGCGCGGCCAGAACCCGGGCCAGCCGCAGCTGACCCTGCCCCGGCGTCGCCTCTGGCGCTTGCTTCGTCGCCGCTGCCGGAACCTTCGCCCTGGCGCAGCCCGGCGCCTGCCACCACCGCCTTCGCACAAAGCGCGCCGCCGCAGCCCGAAACCGTGCAACTGGTGCCAACGGGCGCCGCCCCGGTACCCGCCGAAACTTCGGCGCCCCGCTTCCTGCCCAGCGCCGCGCCGCAGCCCGAAACGCTGGCGCTCGCAACTGATGGCGGCGTTCCCGCGCCTTCGGCGTGGCCCGAAAGCATGATCCTGGCTTCGCTGGCCCCGCCGGCGCCGGCACCGCTTGCCGAGCCCGAGGTGGTGGCACGGCTGTCAAGCTCGGGCGGGCAGCTCTGGGGCATCAGCCTTGGAAAGTTCAACACCAGCTATCAGGCCGAACGGCTGCTGTTGCAGACCGCGCTGATGGAAACCGACACGCTTGGCGAGGCGCTGCGCAAGGTCAACCTGCGGCGCGGCGCCTATGAGGCGAATTTCGTGGGCATGACGCGCGAACTGGCCGAACTGGCCTGCCGCCGCCTGACCGCGCGCGAAGCTGCCTGCACCGTGATCGGCCCCTGAGCGGCGGCGCCACAGCGGATCTGCTTGCGTTCGTCGTTGCGCGCATTCCTTCCAAAAACCGCGTGACATTTGTCGGAACGCTTCAGGGCTTCGGGTGATCGTCCCACTCGGGCGAAAGAATCCGCTCGCTGTCGCCCTTGGGGTCTTCGAACTGGCGGTGGCGCAGCGCCCAGAAGAACGCCGCAAGGCCGATACCACCCAGCAGCAACGAGATCGGGATCGAAAAGATCAGCGCGTCCATCGGGGGCTCATTTCAGGCGCAGCGAGTTCAGCGACACCGTAACCGATGACAGTGACATCGCCAAGGCGGCAACGAAGGGGGTGGCAAAACCCAGCATCGCGACCGGCACCGCGACCGCGTTGTAAAGCAGCGAGATCGCGAAGTTCTGCTTGATCCGCCGCCGCGCATTCACTGCCACGCGCACCGCCTCGGCCACCGGCGCCAGATCGGCGCCAAGCAGCACGATATCGGCCGCGGTGCGCGCCGCATCAAGCGCCGAAGCCGGCGAGATGGAAACATGCGCGCCGGCCAGCGCGGCGGTGTCGTTCAGCCCGTCGCCGACCATCAGCACCCTGGCCCCCGCCTGCGTCAGGCTGGCCACCAGCGCCGCCTTTTGCGCCGGCAGCGCGCCGGCGTGCCAGTGCGGTATGTGCAGCCGCGCCGCCAGCGCCGAGACCGCGCCCGAAGTATCGCCCGAAACCAGATGCACCGCCTTGCCCGCAGCCAGAAATGCCGCCACCGCGGCCTCGGCACCCGGCCGCAACCGGTCGGCAAAGGTGATCGCGCGGGGCGCGGCACCACCGATTTGCAGATGCGTCGCCGTCAGCGCGCCCGTTTCGGCGCCAACCCAGTCGGCACGGCCAAGGCGCACGCGCGCGCCCCGCCAGTGCCCTTCGATGCCGTAGCCAGGCACCTCGCGCCGGTCGGTCACGGCGGCGGGCGCCACGCCGGCTGTCTGCGCCGCCTCGGTCAGCGCCACTGCCAGCGGATGCGACGAAGCCTGCGCCAGCGCCAGCGCCACTGCCAGATCGGCGCGCGGCAGATCGGCCAGGTTCTGCGGCTCGGGAAGGCCCATGGTCAGGGTGCCGGTCTTGTCGAACAGCACCGTATCGACCTCGGCCAGCCGTTCCAGCGCGGTGCCGTCCTTGATCAGCAACCCCTTGCGAAACAGCTTGCCCGAGGCCGAGGTGACCACCGCGGGCACCGCCAGCCCCAGCGCGCAGGGGCAGGTGATGATCAGCACCGCCGCCGCGATGTTGACCGCCAGCCGCACATCGCCGCCGGATATCTTCAGCCAGGCCAGGAACGAGGCGAACGCCAGCACATGCACCGCCGGGGAATAAAGTCGCGACATCCGGTCGGCCAGCGAAGTGTAGCGGTTTTTCGCGCTTTCGGCAGCGGCGACCAGATCGGCCATGCGGTGCAACGAGCTATCGCGCCCGGCGGCGGTGACCCGCAGCGTCAGCGGCCCGGTCAGGTTCACCTCGCCGGTGCACAGCAGCGAACCCGGCCCGGCCCAGACCGGCAGGCTTTCGCCGGTCAGCAAGGATCGGTCGGTTTCCGATGTGCCCTCGACCACGGCGCCATCGGCGGGCAGCCGCCCGCCCGGCCGCAGCCGGATCAGATCGCCGGGGCGCAGCGAGCCGGCGGGCACCGTGGTCTCGGCGCCGTCGCGCAGCAGTTGCGCACGCGGCACCTCCAGCGCCGCAAGTTCTTCGGCCGCGGAACGCGCCACGGCGCGGGTGCGATAATCAAGATAGCGGCCGATCAGCAGGAAGAAGGTCAGCATCACCGCGGCGTCGAAATAGGCGTGGCGCCCGGATTGCATGGTCTCGAAAACCGAGATCGACGACGCCAGCACGATCGCCAGCGAAATCGGCACGTCCATCCCCAACCGCCCCGCCCGCAGCGATGCCCAGGCAGAGGCAAAGAACGGCTGGCCCGCAAAGACCACCGTGGGCAAGGCGATGGCCGCCGAAATCCAGTGGAACAGATCGCGCGTGGCGGCCTCGGCGCCCGACCAGACCGCCACCGACAAAAGCATGATGTTCATCATCGCAAAGCCGGAAACGCCGATCCGCATAAGAATGTCGCGGCCGCGCCTGTCGGCGTCGGTGGCGCTGAGCACGTCGGGGTCAAGCTCATGCGCTTCGTAGCCGATTGCCGCCAGCCGCGCGATCAGCGCCGGCGCTTCGATGCCGGGCGCGGCATCGACGCTGACGCGTTTCAGCGTCAGGTTCACCCGCGCCGAGCGCACCCCCGGATGCCGCGCCAGTTCGCGTTCCACATCGGCAATGCAGACCGCGCAATGCGCCATGGGCAAGGACAGCATCAGCCGCGCGTCTTTCTTTGCGGCACTGGCGGCAAGGCTTTCGGCGGCAGGCGCCGCGATGCAGGCCGGGCAGGCCGAAACCTGCGCGCGCATTGCGACCTGATCAAGCGCCGCCATCGCCTAGCCCTTCACGACAAAGTCGAGCCGCTGGCGAAACAGCGTGCCATCGGCGGCGGTCGCTTCAAGGTGCAGCAGCCAGTTGCCGGTCGCCAGCTGCACCGGGACGGCATAGACGCCGCCCTTGTAGGTCATGGCAAGGTTCTGGTCGTCGCGCACGTGGGTCGGGCGACCGACCAGCAGGCTGAGCCCGGCAACCGGCGCCGGCAGCCCTGCCGCATCGCGAATGGCAAGCTGCAACACGCCGTCGGCGTAGCTGGGCTGCACCACCCAGCCAAGCGCATCCTGCGCCTGGCGGTCGGCTTCGAACTGCTGCGAGGCGACATAGGGGCTTGCCACTTCCAGCCCGGGAAAGGTGCTGATCGCCTTGTAGGCCATCAGCAGGTTCACCCCGATGATCACGCCAAAGGCGCCAAGCGTGATCGCCAGAACCTTGCGGCCGGTAAGCGGCTTGCCCCCCATCAGTCGTCCTTTCCACTGAATACCGTGTCGGTGCTGACCCGCCCGGTGCCGTTCACGTCGCGCAGCCAGAAACGGATTTCGGTGTGCTCTTCATCGGCCATGTCGGTGCCCCGCGCCGCGGTGACATAGACCCGCTGCGTCAGGGTTTCATCGGCGGCGACGCTGACAAGCGTGCTCTCGCGTCCTTCCAGGGTCAACTGCACGGCGCCGTCAAAGCCCGTTTCGTCGTTGTCATGCCCCGAGGAAACTGACAGATCGAAAGTCACTTCGCGGGCTTGCTTGTTGCGCAGCCTGATCTCGTATGAATTGCGGATCGCGCCATCGGCCAGCATGACGTAAAGCGGATTGCGCACCGGCGAGACGTTGAAATCGAATGGCGAGCGCATGAACAGCGCCACCACCAGCGCGATGCCGACCCCCGACCACAGCGCAAAGTAAAGCATCGTGCGCGGCCGGAAGATGTGCTTCCAGATCTGCTTGGGGTGGGCGCCGGCGCGTTCGGCCGCCTCGTCCTTCAGCGCCAGATAGTCGATCAGCCCGCGCGGCTTGCCGATCTTGGCCATGATCTCGTCGCAGGCGTCGATGCACAGCCCGCAAGTGATGCATTCCAGCTGCTGGCCGTCGCGGATGTCGATTCCCATCGGGCAGACGTTGACGCAGGCCATGCAGTCGATGCAGTCGCCAAGCGCGTCGGCGCCTTCGGCCTTGCGGTGCTTGCCGCGCGGTTCGCCACGCCATTCGCGATAGGCGATGGTGATGGTGTCTTCATCCATCATCGCCGCCTGAATCCGCGGCCAGGGGCAAGCGTAGATGCAGATCTGTTCGCGCGCAAAGCCGCCGAAAACAAAGGTGGTCAGCGTCGCGACCGCGATCGTGGTATAGGCGATCGGATGCGCGGTGCCGGTCAGCAGCCCGCGCAGCAGCGTCGGCGCGTCGGCATAATAGAACACCCAGGCGCCGCCGGTCGCCAGCCCGATGCCCAGCCACAGCGTCCATTTCACCAGCCGCAGCCGCGCCTTGTGCAGGTTCCAGTGCTGCTGCCACAGCCGCAACTGCGCGTTGCGGTCGCCCTCGACCCAGCGTTCCACCATCAAGAACAGATCGGTCCAGACCGTCTGCGGGCAGGCGTAGCCGCACCACACACGGCCCAGCGCCGAGGTGAACAGGAAAAGCCCCAGCCCCGCCATGATCAGCAGCCCGGCGACGAAATAAAATTCATGCGGCCAGATCTCGATCATGAAGAAGAAAAAGCGCCGGTTGGCCAGATCGACCAGCACCGCCTGATCGGGCATCGTCGGGCCGCGATCCCAGCGGATCCAGGGGGTGAGGTAGTAGATGCCCAGCATCACCGCCATCAGCGACCATTTGAGATTGCGGAACCGACCCGAAATGCGGCGCGGGAACACAGGTTCGCGGGCTGCATAAAGCGGGGTGGCGGGTTCAGTCTGGCTCACTTGGCTTCTCCGGTGGCGACGGTTCTTTGGCTGCGCGTCATCTGTGGCGGCATTGGCCCGGGGCGGCCATGATTTCGGTCATAACCACGTGTCTGTGATACATCTTTTTCGCCAGCAGTGCACCGCACCACGGCCCTGCGGGTGCGGCAGGTCTTGCGGCCGGTGCAGTGCTGCATCGGCGCCCCGGAAACGCGCGAACAGATCGGGGCGCCGATGCATACCTCTGGGAGGGCCAGGTGCGGCCCCCCCATTGGATCACTCGCCGCCACCGCGGCTGTGGACATAGGCCGCGACAGCGCGAATCTCGGCCTCGGACAGCCGCGCGCCCCAGGCCGGCATCACCCCGAAGCGGGCGTTCGTTACGGTTTCGGTCAGCGCCGCCGCGTCGCCGCCGTAAAGCCAGATCGCGTCGGTCAGGTTCGGTGCGCCCAGGTCGCGGTTGCCGGTGCCGTCGTCGCCATGGCAGGCGGCGCAATTGTCGGCAAAGACCACCGCCCCGGCCCCGGCCCCCGCGGCATCGTGTTCCTGCCCCGACAGCTTCAGCACATATTGCACTGCCTCGCCGATCTGCGCGGATTCCAGCAGCCCGTCGGGCCCGAACTTCGGCATTTCCGAATAGCGTGCCGCGTCGTCTTCGGTATTGCGGATACCATGCGTGATCGAGGCGTGGATTGCCTCAATGTCACCGCCCCACAGCCAGTCGTTGTCCAAAAGGTTGGGGTAGCCCGCCGCGCCCGCGGCGCCCGAGCCGTGGCATTGCGAACACCAGGTCGCGAACACCGCCCTGCCGGCCTTGGTGGCAAAGTCGGAAAGCTCGGCATCCGGGGCAATCGCAGTCAGGTCGGCCGCGACCAGCCGGGCCTCCATCGGTGCGTTCGCATCGGCGAATCGCTTGATTTCGGCGGCGACGTCGGCGCGGGTCGAGGCGCCCAGAACGCCCGGCGTCGCGCCGTTCAGCAGCGGCCATGCCGGGTAGGCGATGGTATAGCCGATCGCCCAGATGATGGTGACGTAAAAGGTCCACAGCCACCAGCGCGGCAAGGGATGGTTGAATTCCTCGATACCGTCCCACTGATGGCCAGTGGTGCCGACTTCGGTCTTGGTCGTTTTCACCGGTGCCTTGCTCATTGCTGAGCCTCCTTGATCCTGGCGTCGCCGCAGCCGCAGCCGCTGCCACCGCAGCAGCCCGTGCCGACGGGTTTGTCATCATGACGGAACGGAATGTTCGCGGAATCTTCGTGCAGCTTGCGGCTGCCGGGCCGCCAGGCCCAGACCACCGCGGCCACGAAAAACAGCGTCAGTGCCAAAAGCACCCAGCTGTCGGCGAACTCGCGCAACAGGGAATATTTCTCCATGCCCTGCCCCCTAGCGGCTTGCCACGGGCTGGAAGGTCGAGAAATCGACCATCGTGCCCAGGACTTGCAGATAGGCCACCAGCGCATCCATTTCGGTCAGCTCTGCCTTGCCGTCGAAATTGCGCACCTGCGCCTTTGGATAGCGGGCCAGCAGGCCGCTGCTGTCGGCGTCGGGGTTGGCCTGAGCCACGAAATCGGCCTTGGCGGCGGCGATCATTTCCGCGTCATAGGGAACCCCGACCAGCGCCTCGGCATGCAACCGGTCCTCGATATAGGTCGGTTTGATCACGGCGTTCAGCAGAAAGCCGTATTTCGGCATCACCGACTCAGGCACCACCGACTGCGGGTCGATCAGGTGATCGACCTGCCAGGCGTCGGAATAGCGCCCGCCCACCCGTGCCAGATCCGGCCCGGTGCGTTTGGAGCCCCACTGGAACGGGTGGTCATACATCGATTCGGCCGCCAGGCTGTAATGGCCATAGCGTTCCACCTCGTCACGCATCGGGCGGATCATCTGGCTGTGGCAGTTGTAGCAGCCTTCGCGGATGTAGATCTGCCGACCCGTCAGTTCCAGCGGCGAATAGGGGCGCACGCCTTCGACCTTCTCGATGGTGTTTTCCAAATAGAACAGCGGCGCGATTTCCACGATGCCGCCGATCGTCACCACCAGAAGCGAGGCCACCAGCAGAAGCGTTGCGTTCTTTTCCAGAACCTTGTGTTTTTCGATGATAGACATTTCTGCGGTCTCCCCTTACTCGGCCGGCACGGCAGCCACCGAGGCTGCGGCTTTGCGCGGCTGCCTGGCGACCGTCGCCCAGAGGTTGTAGCACATGATCAATGCGCCGATCAGGAACAGCGTCCCGCCCAGCCCGCGCACCACATACATCGGAAACTTGGCCCGCACGGTGTCGGCAAAGGCGTTGACGAGGAAGCCGTTGGCATCGACCTCACGCCACATCAGGCCTTCCATGATGCCGGTGACCCACATCGACGAGGCGTAAAGCACGATGCCGATGGTGGCGAGCCAGAAGTGCCAGCTGACCAGCGACAGGCTGTAAAGCCGCTCACGCGCCCAAAGCTTTGGCGTCAGGAAGTAAAGCGCACCAAAGGTAATCATGCCGTTCCAGCCCAAGGCGCCGGAATGCACGTGACCGATCGTCCAGTCGGTGTAATGCGACAGGCTGTTGACCGCCTTGATCGACATCATCGGCCCTTCAAAGGTGGACATGCCGTAAAAGCCGACCGAAACCACCATCATGCGGATCACCGGATCGGTGCGCAGCTTGTCCCAGGCGCCCGAAAGCGTCATCAAGCCGTTGATCATGCCGCCCCACGAGGGCATCCACAGCACAACCGAGAACACCATGCCCAGCGTCGAGGCCCAATCGGGCAGCGCGGTGTAGTGCAGATGGTGCGGACCAGCCCAGATATAAAGGAAGATCAGCGCCCAGAAGTGCACAATGCTCAGCTTGTAGCTGTAGATCGGGCGCTCCGCCTGTTTCGGCACGAAGTAATACATCATGCCAAGGAAACCGGCGGTCAGGAAAAAGCCCACCGCGTTGTGGCCATACCACCACTGCGTCATCGCATCCTGCACGCCGCCCATCAGTTGCACCGAGACGGAACCGAAGATCGACACCGGCACCGCGAGGTTGTTGACGATGTGTAGCATGGCGATGGTGATGATCATCGACAGGATGAACCAGTTCGCCACGTAGATATGCGGCTCGCGCCGCTTCATCAGCGTGCCCATGTAGACCAGCAGATAGGCGACCCAGACCACGGCGATCCAGATGTCGATATACCAGACGGTTTCGGCGTATTCCTTGCCCTGGGTGCCGCCCAGAACGTAGGATGTCGCGGCCAGCACGATCATCACTTGCCAGCCCCAGAACACGAACCACGCCAGCCCGCCGCCCCAAAGCCGCGTCGCGCAAGTGCGCTGCACGATGTAGAACGAGCTCATCAGCAAGGCATTGCCGCCAAAGGCGAAAATCACCGCCGAAGTGTGCAGCGGCCGCAATCTGCCGAAGTTCAGAATGCCCTGCGCCCATTCGAAATTAAGCTCGGGAAAGGCCAGCTGGAAGGCGATGGTCACGCCGACCAGAAAGCCCACCGCGCCCCAGAAGGCGGTGGCAATGACGCCGGCGCGCACGACGCCGTCGTTATACTCGTTGGCGGGGGCAGGTCTGCCCTCGCCCGAGGTGCGCAGCACCCAGATGAACGCCGCTGCGGCGGCAAGCATCACCACCAGCGCATTCACCAGATACGGCAGATCACGCGCGTAATTGGCGGCGATCGCGGCCAGTACCGCGACGGCGCCGAGCGCGGCCAGTTTGAAAACATCCCACATGTGACGTGTCCCTTCGTCGTTTCGCGGCCCGCGGATCTTGCGCCCGCACGGCAGTGTGACTGCGGCCCTTGTGCGGCCAGCGATGCCACATTGCTTTGATCTGTATCAAATCCAAGTTGCGCATCGGGACGTTTTGTCGCAGGCCGTGGGTGTCAGGGCACCGAGGTTGATCCGCGTCAAGGTGGCGCAGGTGCAAAGCGCGTAAGAGCGACCAGGGGGCCAGGACAAGCCTTGCACGGAAGGAACGCCGATGAGCTACAAATCCATCTACACGATCGTCACGGACCCAGCGGTTGCGGCGGCGCAACTGGATACGGCGGTGGCCGTGGCACGACGCGAAGATGCGCATCTGGATGTGCTTTGCCTGGGCGTTGACCGCACCCAGACCGGTTACTACTACGCCGGTGCAACCGCCTTTATTCATCAGGAAACTATCGATCGCGCCGAGGCCGAGGCCAAGGCCGCCGAGGAATTCGTGCGCGGCCGCCTGAACGCAGAAGATATCCGCTGGGCCGCCGAAAGCGCCGTGGCGCAGCTTGGCGCGATCGGCTCGCTGATCGGTGCGCGGGCGCGGTTTGCCGACCTTGTCGTGCTGGGCAAGCCCTACGGCAAGGACCGCGGCCAGGACGCCGAAAGCATCGTCGAGGCGGCATTGTTCGACGGCCAGGTGCCGGTGCTGGTGGTGCCCGATCAGGCCGGCGATCTGGCGAGCATGCGCCGCATCGTCGTGGCCTGGAACCAGAGCACCGAGGCGCTGACGGCGATTCGCCGCGCGCTGCCGATTCTGCGCGCCGCGGTGATGGTCGATATCACGATCATCGACCCGCCCGCGCATGGGCCGGAACGGTCCGACCCCGGTGGCCAGCTAAGCCAGATGCTGGCACGCCACGGCATCAAGGCCGAGGTGACGGTGCTGGCCAAGACGATGCCGCGGGTGTCTGATGTGATCAACCGCCATGTGCGCGACAGCAATGCCGACATGGTGGTGATGGGCGCCTATGGCCATTCGCGGTTCCGCGAGGCGATTCTGGGCGGCGCCACGCGGCACATGCTGGAAATGGCCGAAGTGCCGGTGCTGATGGCGCATTGAGGGGCCGGGCGGCGGCCCGGTTGCCTTTGACCGC
>Ga0326597_10007843_pt1 | contig 14461 bp, 12 predicted proteins | sample RVTome_12_FD_203789 | JGI IMG/M metagenome (GOLD analysis project Ga0326597, IMG submission 203789) | Soil microbial communities from uranium-contaminated site in the Upper Colorado River Basin, Wyoming, United States - RVT100D185 | ecosystem: Environmental > Terrestrial > Soil > Contaminated >... | reverse complement strand
TAGTCACTCAACCAGTAGTCGAACCAGGCCAGGTCGTATTGCTGAGATAGGCGGGCTGCCAGGGCTCCGGCTTCAGTGGCTTCGTAGATCGGCGCCGGAGGAAACTCGGGTTGGCTGGCCCAGCCTTCGCCGGTGAAGTCGGCCGAAAGGGCCTGCCCCGCCAGCAGGTCCTCCGCGGTTCGCAGCCGAAGCCCGGCCGAGGCTGCCGCCAGGGGGATGGCCGACGAAAGACGCCGCCCGGATCGGATCCCCTCGAAGTAGCGCGGCGGGTAGGCGTTTAGCAGGGCGGCTTTCCCGCCTCGACGAAGGACCTGACGGAACAGGTTGTCTTCGGACAGGATCGCCGCGACGGCGGGATTGGGCTTCGGCCCGTAGTGCTCCCCGATCTCGGCCGGCACGTTGCGCCCTGTTAGCAAGACGGCCTGTCCCGTCGCCGACTGTGGCGGACCGGGAACTCCCAGACTGGGGTCGATGGCGCGCAGTGTCGCCAGCTCCGAGATGCAAGGCGCCGAGGATGCCAGAAGGGCCCGGCCGTTCAGCAGCTCGGAAATCGACGGCATCTGGGCCGCGGCGAAAGGGTTGATGCCGGGATCGTCAACACCCAGCCCTACACCGTCCATGAATAGCATCAGCACGCGTGTCATCGCTGCCGCCGGGAGAAAGTGAACCAGGCCGAAGGTTGATCGTTGAATGACCCGTGCTCGAGAGACATCAGCTCGAAAGCCGCGTCGAACAGGGCTCTCAAGCCGGCCTCGTCCGACAAACCCGGTCGATCCGAAGGGCCACCCTTCAGGAAGGTGTAGAGCATGTACGTCCCCCCCGGGCGGATCAGGCGTTTGATCTGGTCGATGTATTGTGATTGTCCCGCAGGCGAGAGGCCGTGGAAACAGCCGAGGTCCAGCGCAAAGTCAAACGGCCCCTTCAAATCGGTCAGGTCGGTTACATCTTGGACGCGCAGTTCGGCGCCGTAGCCGGATCGAGCCATCTTGCGCCGGGTACGCCGGATCGCCAGTGGAGAGAAGTCGACCCCTGTCACCTCCCAGCCATTCTGGGCCAAGGTCAGCACGTTCGTCCCAGTCCCACAGCCGAGGTCGATTGCCCGTCCTGGCGGGTGGTTTTCGATGAAAGACATCAGTTCGGGCGGAGAGACGCCGCTGTCCCACGGCGCTCGGCCGATGAGATAACGCCAATCGAAGAGCAGCCGACGCCTCATGACCCGTCCAGCGATCGCTGCACTTCAGCCGGATCGACCGCGCCGACTGTCCGCCAGAGCCGCCGGCCTTCGGCGTCGAGGAAGATGAATGTCGGTGTGTACTGGAAGCCGTATCGCTCACCCAAGACTTTCCCCGCCGGTTCCTGAACGTTCAAGCGAATCACAATCAGCCGGCCTTCGAATTCCTTCTCGAGCCTATCCACGATAGGCCTGGCAGCCATGCAACCCATTCAGTACGGGCTCTGGAATTCGAGCAGGACAGGCTGTCCCCCGCCGATCTTCGTCTCGACCTGCTCGACCTGGGCGAGCGTGCTCGGCCCGGGCTGGAGCAACCCATACGCAATGACGAGCCCCAGGATGAGCGCGCCAAAGGCGACGAAGTCGCTGGCTTCGATGCCGTCCCGGAAAAGGTAGATCGCCAGGCCGACGATCGAAGCCGCGGCCAAAAGCGTGAAGGAGTGATGATTAATGTATCGTCCCACGATATCCATGCCGTGCGGATTGTAACATTTCCGTTGACGACGAATCGCAGGCGTATCGTCGGTCGGCGGGGCGATGAGAGGAATTCCCAGGCCCACCTGGGCTCCGAATCTTTGACAACCCCTCCCTCCTCCTCTTATAATCCCTGGGTAACTACCCCCCGTTGGAGGATCCCCAATCCATGAACGAATACGCGACTGCCTCGATACGCAACGTCGCCCTGGTTTCGCATGGCGGCGGGGGGAAAACGTCCCTCGGTGAAGCTCTCCTCAATTTGACCGGAGCCGCGAATCGGATGGGGAAGGTCGAAGAAGGCAATACAGTATCGGATTTCGAAGACGAGGAGATCCGGCGCAAACTGTCCCTCTCGACGGCCATTCTGCCAGTTGAGTTCGAAGGCCACAAGATCAACATCCTGGACACGCCCGGATACACGGATTTCGTAGGAGAGGTCATCTCGGCCCTGCGGGTTTCCGACGCGGCCATCGTCCTTATCGACTCCGTCGCTGGGGTAGAGGTTGGAACCGAGGTGGTCTGGGATTATTCTGACAAGTTCAAGCTCCCGCGCTTCGTCCTGATCAGCAAGATGGACCGCGACAACGCCAGCTTCCGGCGGGCGATGATCGCCGTGCGGCAGCTGCCGACCGAAGCGACATTTATCCCCATCCAGCTCCCGTGGGGAGAGAAACAGGATTTCCAAGGCGTGATCGACCTGGTCAAGATGAAGGGTCGCCCGAAAGAGGGGACGAGCGAGGTCGACATCCCGGCCGACATGAAGGCGGCTGCGGAGGAGGCCAGGATCACCGTTGTCGAAGCTGCCGCCGAGGGAGATGACACCCTGTTGGAGAAGTATCTCGACGGCAAGGAGCTCTCAGCGGAAGAGATCGGGCGCGGTCTGCGTCAGGCAGTTCGATCCGGGAGGTTTGTGCCGGTGCTTGTCAGTGCCGGCACGGCCGGGATCGGCCTGGCCCCGCTGGTGGAAGCCGTCATCAGTCTGCTGCCGTCGCCGGCTGACGTTCCTGTGGTGTCAGCCCAGGGCGCGGCCGGGGTGGAAGAACTTTCCGCCGCCGACAACGGTCCCCTGGCGGCGTATGTTTGGAAGACCACCGCCGATCCGTTTGTCGGGAAGCTGACCTACCTTCGGGTCTATTCCGGCGTGCTGCATTCGGATAGCCGGGTTTGGAACAACGCCAAGAGCTCGGATGAGCGATTGGGAACGTTGCATGTCATGCTCGGCAAGGAACAGATCGGCGTCAAGTTGCTCCATGCCGGCGACATCGGGACGGTCCCCAAGTTGGGCGATACCGGGACGGGCGACACCCTTTGCGATCGCGCCCATCCGATTACGCTCGCGCCGCCCGAACATCCGAATGCCCTGTACTCGGTGGCGGTCCTGCCCAAGACGCAGGCCGACTCGGCCAAGATGGGCGCTACGCTGACCCGGTTGTGCGAAGAGGATCCGACGCTCTCCTGGCACCAGGAGCCGAGCACAAACCAGACGATCCTGCAGGGCATGGGGGATCAACACATCGACGTCGCCATCCGGAAGGCCGGGGCGAAGTTCCAGGTCGGCCTCAGCACCGAAACCCCAAGAGTGCCCTATCGCGAGACGATCACCAAGTCTGGGACTGCACAGCACCGCCACAAGAAGCAGACTGGCGGCGCCGGTCAGTTCGCCGAAGTGCACATGCGGGTGGATCCCCTGCCCGATGAACCGTTCGAGTTCAAGAACGAGGTCTTCGGCGGTGCGATCTCATCCAGCTTCATGCCCGCGATCGAAAAGGGGGTGCGAGGCGTCATGAAGCAAGGTGTGCTGGCCGGCTTTCCTGTGGAAAATGTGAGAGTGGCCGTGACGGACGGCAAGGAGCACCCGGTCGACTCTAAGGCCGTAGCGTTCGAAGTCGCCGGTAGGGAGGCTTTCAAGCAGGCTGTGCACGACGCAGGGCCCGTGCTTCTCGAACCCATCATGGACGTACGCGTGATCGTCCCCGAGGCCAACATGGGCGACGTGCTGGGTGATCTGAATACCCGGCGGGCGCGTGTCCAGGGGATGGAAACGGAGCGCGGCCGGAGCGTTGTGACGGCCCATGTCCCACTGGCGGAAATGCTCCGCTACGCGACCGAGCTGCGCTCGATCACCGGCGGCCGAGGCGTGTTCTCCATGCGCGAAGACCATTACGAGACCGTGCCTCCGCACGTGGCCGAACAGATCATCGCCAGCCGACACAAGGAACTCAACAAGCAGGAAACGAGCTGATCGGTCCGCTGATTGCGGATCGCCACACCCCCACCAGTGCCGGAGGGGGAGCGCGCCTGGCGTTGCCGCCTCCATTTAGATAGCCTCGGCATGAGCCCACGCTGGTCGCCTGTCGCCTTCATCGACGCCGAGATCGAAATCATCTTCGACGAGCCTCCGATGCTGTCCAAGAAACCCGACCCGCCGGATGGTTTCATGTGGAATGGGGTGGTCTTTCGCACCGCCGAGTTGATTTCGAGTTGGTTCGACCACAGTCGGCGCGGGCGAATGGCGGCAAATATGCAGCCGGCTCATTTGCGCGAGGCCGCCCGGCGCGGATCGTGGGGAGTGGGCCGATACTACTTTCGTCTGCGAATGCAGGGCGAGAGGGTCTTCGACGTCTATTACGATCGTGCCCCCGAGGGAGCTGGAGATCGCGCGGGGCACTGGTACATCTTCAGGGAGATGAAGGACTCCGAAAGGGAGAGTTGATCCTCTTATCCCGCGCAGCTTGCATCCTTCGCCATGGTCGGGGGAAAACGACCTATCGAATGAAGCGGCCGGCGAAGATCCGCCATTCCGACCCGGATGGATTCTGTGCGAGGCGCGCATCGGGGATTCCTCGCCCCCTTCGGGGGCTCCCTGGCCTGCGGCCTGGGCAGGCGGAATGACACACGGAAGCTGGCTTCACGGCCGCGCAACCTTTCTCTCCCCATGATGAGCCGATATAGGTCTCGCGCCTTGTCGCGATAGCCCCCGCTCTAGTAAGAACATCCGGGCCTGTCTGGCGTCAGGCCAATCTGGCCCACACGAAAACGCGCGGCGCCATGTAGCTGATCCAGAACCCGACAAAAGCGTAGCGCAGCACGCGTAAGATCGTCACCAGAGGTGACGCGCCGCCGGGTAGGAGCGCCGCAAGACCCATGAAGATCACGAGAACTCCGGCCAGGCCGACCCCAAAGCGCGCCAGCCGTTGAGTCCACGGACCTTCTACCCGGAATCCTCCCCATCCGACGAGCAATGCCCCCCCGACGGCGAATCCCAGGAAGATCCCGCCGATCGCCAGGATGCTGCCCGCATTGAGCGGATCGATCGGGGCTGAAGCGGGTGAAGCCGCGGCGGCCATCTCGGCCCAGCTCGGCGGAAAGCCCAGTCCGGCTCGAACCGATCGGACGCCGAGCGCCAGGCCGACCAGCGCGATGGGTGCGACGACCGCAACCAGAAGCCTCGTCGTCGGTCGGGCGCGTGCGAGACTCTCGGAGACGGAACTTTCGTATTTCAGAAAGACGAAGAGCACTAGCGCGCCGCAGATCCACCCGGCGATCACGTCGGCCGGGAAATGGACGCCGAGCTCCAGGCGCGAGAGCGGGATCAGAAACATGAGGCTCAGCGCCGCGGCCAGCGCCCATCGCCGCTGGATGGCTGCCGCAATCCGGCCCCACAGCGTGACGGCGTTCATGGCATGACCCGATGGCAAGCCGAAGCTCGGCTCGGTGCTCAGGGCCAGAACCCGCCGGCTGATCCAGTACGGTCGGGGTAGACCGAATATGAGTTTGAGGGTGGAGGCCAGCATGTTGCTTGTGAGGAGAAGTGTGCCGACGCGCAGCGCCAGTCCAACGTCGATGCACCAGAGCAAGACCGGCAAAACAAGCACGTAGAATTGCTCATACCCGAGGAAAGTAAAGAACTTCATCGGTGGGGTCAGCCAGCTACCCAGAGACTGAAGTTTGAGGATCCACGGGAGTCCCCACACGACCCAGGTGATCATGGTTATTCCCTCCTCAGGTCGCTGATGGCCATTGGTATCGGGGAGGCGGACGGCTGAGACTTTTTCCAGGGCACCAGCCATGATGTAAGCGTGAGAGAAAGGAAGATCAAGAACAGGCCGACTGGGAAGGGAAGTGCCGGGCGGAGCGCGTACAGCACGCCGGCGATGGGCGCGGCGAGCATGAAGACCGCGCCGCTGATCGTTTCGATCGCACCGTAGGCCAGTCCGAGATGCGCCCGATGAACCAGGCCTTCGGCTTGCGCCACGAGCATGGAGTGGGCCGTCCGGAAGGCGCCCGCAAGCAGGTAGCCGGCAGCGAACCACGGCCCGCCCGTCCCCAGCCAGATCAATACGACCGAGCCGGCGACGAACACCTGCGCGATCACGAATCCGCGCCGGGGGTTCAATCGACCCAATCCGAGGTTGAGCAGCACCAGCCCCAAGCCGTTGAACGCGCCGAACCATCCGATTTGGGTCAAGCTCATGCCGCGCTCGTTCTGGAGGAAGTTCGGGGTCAGCGGCCAGCTGAGATACATGGCGAAGATGCTGACAAAGACCAGCGGCAGGAAGCGGCCCAGCGAGGTGCCGCTGAATACCTCGCGGTAGCTTCCTCCGGCCACACGTTCCTCCACGGGCTGGGGTCCGGCGAAGAGGATGATCGCCGTCGAGACGGCGAAGATGACGCAGGCCAGGCCGAACACGCTGCGCAACTCGAAGTGCTCGGCCACCCAGCCGCCGATGGGTGGGCCGAAAATCGCGCCCAGGCTGTACATCGCCCCGATTGTAGTCAAGGCGCGGGTGACGCTCCATTCGTTACGCGCATGGGTGATGTAACTGTTGAGTGGAGAGATCACGAAGCCGGTGAAACTGTAGAGCACAATCCCGACGGTGAAAACGGAAAGCGAGGGAGCCATGTACATGATCACGGCCGAGGCTACCCCGATCAACCAGCCGGCGAACATGATTGACCGGCGGCCGAAGCGGTCAGCGATGTAACCTGCCGGGAGATGAGTGAGCGTCAAGGCCAGCCCGGATAGTCCGATTATGGCCCCGATCTGGATCGGGTCGGCGCCGAGATGCTGTAGGTACAGGGGCTGGAAGTAATACCATGTGGCCTCACCCAGGCCCCAAAAGAAGAGCGAAATCGCGGCCAGGCGCAGATCGCGACTCATGCCGGCGCGCCTAGCGTGCGTGCGATGAATCCGGAGGTGGCGGCGAAGACTTCTTCTCGCTGAAGGTCGTGGGTGATCACGTGCCCGCTGTCTTCAAGCCAGAGAGTCTCCTTATTTGTGGATCCGGCTTGCTCCAGGATGACCGCCATTGAATCGGGCGGGACGGTTTCATCTCCCCTGACCTGGATGATGAGCAGCGGCACGCTAACTTTCGGCAGGATCTGGCGCACATCGCCGATGAGATCGCGCAGCTCGGCGACGGCACGGGTGGGGTACACGGGATAGGTCACGTGCCCCCGCGCCGCCGCGGGGTCGTGCCTATCCGGATCTCCTTTCGGCACATATCGCGCCAGCCGGCTGAGCGGCCTGGCCAAAAGCGTTCGGCCGTTGCGCGGCATCTCCAGAGGTGTCGAGAGGCAGCCGATCCTGTCGCCCGAGATCAGAAAAGGCTCTCCCCCTGCGAGCAATCGGGTCATCCGAGGATCCTCAGCTCACGTGGCATGCTTGTCAGCGTCTCGCCGCCGTCGGTAGTCACCAATACGTCATCTTCGACCCTGACCCCGCCCCGGCCGGAGAGATAGACACCCGGCTCGATGGTGAAGGTCATGCCGGGGACGAGCTGCTCGGGGTTGTCGCCTCGGATATACGGTGGTTCATGAACGTCCAGGCCGATGCCGTGACCGGTGCGATGGTTGAAGAAATCGGCGTAACCTGCCCGGGCAATCACCGAGCGCGCCGCGTCGTCGACGGCCGCGCATGTGGAGCCGGGTCGGACGGCGTTCCGGCCGGCGAGGTTGGCCCCCTGGACGATCTTGTGGATCTGTTCGAGTTCGGGGTCGGGTGCTCCTAATGCGAACGTGCGCGTGATGTCCGAGAAGTAGCCGCCGTGGCTTGCCCCCCAGTCCACGAGGAGCAGATCGCCTTGCTGCATCTTGCGGGCGGTGGGCACGGCGTGCGGCAGGGCGCTGTTGGGGCCGGCGGCCACGATCGGGCTGAATGGAAGCTCGGGATCGGAGCCGGCGCGCAATAGCTGCAGCGTGAGCTCGCTCGCCAGTTCGCGTTCGGTCATTCCCACGCGGACGTGGGCCAGCGAGGCCTCGAGCGCTCTCTCGGCGATTCCGGCCGCTTTGCGCATCGCTTGCACTTCGGTCTCATCTTTGCTCGCACGGACCGGTATCAGGGCGGGCTCCCCATTTACGAACTTCGCCTCGGGAGCGGCCGCTTCGAGGATGCGCAGTTCCAATACGCGCAGGCGCAATGGTTCCACACCGACGCGCATCGAACCCAACCCGAAACCGGCGGCGGCCTGCTCGAAGGCCTGCCGACGTGAAGCTTCATCCTCTCCATACGTCGCCAGGCGGAAATCGATCAGCCCGGTTTCGGCCTTGGTCCGTTCGAACTCGGGCAGGATCAGCCACGGTTGGCGCTCGGGGGCAAACAGTGCGATGATCGGGCGCTCCATCAAGTGGAATGAGATCGAGGTTAGATAAAGGAAGGTCGGGCCGGGGTTGAGGGCGACGGCACCCAAACCGTGTTCCTGCATGAGTCGGCCCAGGCGGGAAATTCGTTCAGTAGACATGGTTGCCTCCGGGGGATGAATCGATTATAGCCTTGCGCCAAGTCATGAGCAATGCGCGGGGGAATCGCAGAAGCGACGCGACCGGGGTCTCGCCACACCATCCTTCGACCACCGCGGGTTTGCTTTTCGTCTCAAAGCAGGTCTTTGCCGGGTTGGGGTGTCGGGTCAGCAAAGCTGACCCGACACCCCAACCCGGCAAACCTCCCCTCGGCGCGTGATGCGGAAAAGAATCATGGAGGTATTATTGAGTGTATTGGACGATCAACCCGGTCGATGAACCCCGGCAGGCCCAGCGACCCATTTGACACCTTAAGCCCCTCGTCGATAATACGACTGCGAGCGCGAGGCCAACCGGCTATAATTTCAGGGAGGAAGGTGTGTCCGATGGAACCAAACGACGGAATCAAGGGCGGTTCAGGCGGGATCATACGCCGTCGGTTGTACAAACCGTTGGCCGTATTGGCGGTGCTCGCATTGAGCACGATGATGTGCTTAAGCCTGGGTGGCACACCATCGGATGAAACTGGCTCAGGCCCGGATGTTGCCGCCACGCTGGCGGCGCTGCAGACGGAGTTGGCCAATGCTCAGGCCACGGTCGAGGCAGCCGGGAATACCCAACCTCCGACTTTAGCGCCGTCTGATAGTACCGAACCGACGGAACCACCGGCTGCCGCCGCCCCCGGACAAAAAGTCGAAGACACATTCGACTCGGATCTGGGCACCTTCGCCCTCGGGGAAGGCATCCAGATTCAGAACGGATCTCTCCTGCTTGGGCCGTTCGAGCAGTGCGCTGAGGATGTGGCCGCCTTCGACAGCCCGATCAACTGCAACGCAGTCTGTCTGACCTGCGGCGCAAACCTCACCAATTACCGGATGCAGGCCGACATCTCCTTCGCCGACGGCCTGTCGGATAAACAGTGGGGCATCATCTTGCGCTTCGTCGATGAAAATGGCAATGGTCTACTCGATCGGGAAGATTACCTGATGGTGATCGGATTCGACGTGTTCGACAACGCCTGGGCGATCTTCGTTCACGTCCCGAACGCGGTCTCCCCCTGGTTTCATGTAAAGTCCGGGGCGGCCGGATTGCGCGGCCAAAACAGCCCGAACCGCTTCGAGGCCACCGCCTCCAACAACGGCCGGATGATCGACGTCCGGTTGAACGACAAACGCCTGGTCCTGTTGACCGCCGATGCGCCCCAACCGGGCGAGACACTGATCAAGGATTGGGTCGATAGCGGGTCGGTGGGCTTCGTCGACCTCGGCCGACGAGTCCAGGCTCGTTTCGACAATTTCATCCTCGAACCGCTGCCTTGACAGTCGACACTTCTGGCTTTGGACCCCCGGAGGGTCCGCACAGGCGGTCCTCCGGGGGCAGGGTTGAAATCCCTCCATCGCTCAGCCAAACTGGCTAGACTTAACCCCGGCCGGCAACGCAGTTGGGAGTGTTTCATATGGCGCCGAGAATGTTGTGGGGCCGAATCTCACTAGGTCCCCCGGATCACCGATAACCAGCTCTGGCAGGAGCGCGGGCACGTCTACCATGAATCCGGGGAGGGTGTCAGCCCGACATACGCCAGCTCGGAGCTAGCATCCAGAACTGCACCTTCCACCCCATGCCGATGATCCCAGGACATGTCATCATCGAACGGCAGCAAACAGTCAGTGCGTTCAGACAGGTCTTCGCCCCCGTGAGCATAGATCCTACGATGTGGGTTTCTCGGAAGACGCCGATCAGAACCCGCTCAGGCTCAGCGTCGGCGTGAGGCTGTGGGAATCCCTGCAGATTGTGCGAGATGGGAATGAAAGTGCCTGGGCGAGTGCGTGAAGACCCGGCAGCGCAAACCTTCCGGCTGCAGGCTGCGGGCCCGGTTGGCTCAGCCCTACCGGCAATCCTGGTCATATCCGGACTGCTAAGCTCAATCGTTGCAGCGTGTTCTGCTGCCTCTTCGCCCACTGTCGCGGGAACATCCGGACCTTCCCGGGGAACGCTCTCGGATAGGACTCTCCCGCCCGAGACACCGAGAAGCACTACACCTCTCGGGGGACTCCGTACACCCACACCGACGCCGCCAGGGTTCCCCCAAAGCCCTTCATGGACGCCGGAGGGTCTGGGGCCTATCTGGCACGTGCAGGCCGTTCGGATCGAACACCCGCTCGACTCTATCGCCTGGCAGAAAGACGGCACCCTGCTCCTCGAAGAATTCAACCACCCGGGTACCGTCGCAGAGGTGCAAGGGACGGAGTTGATCTACCGCGAGGTGGAACCCACCCCGACGCGACTGCCCCTCCAGGACAGGGCGAATTATTCGCCGGATGGGGAATTCGTGGTCGGGTGCGAGGCTGGGGTCAGCCTCACTTACCTGCCCCAGGGCCGGTTGATCGCCCAGGCGGATATTGATATGGTGCCCTTGAAGTTTGGGGGATGCGAAGTGGATGTCGACTGGGCACCCGATAGCTCTGCAGTCGCGCTCGTCGGTGTATCGGGTGAGGTGTTCGTCTGGCGAACCGACGGGGGTGCACCCGTCAGGGTCGCCGCTGCGAATCCGGCTCAGTCCCCGGGCTCGGCGTACGTGTATCCAACCGACGGCCCGGTGGCTTGGGCTCCGGATTCGAAGCGACTGATGATCGTTCAATCATTTGATCGAACGACTCGGAAGGCGACGGTGATGATCATCGATCCCGGCGGGCGGCCGCTGCTCGGATCGCCCCTGTCCTTCACGATCTGCCTGGATTGCTCGTACCCGCTCTGGTTCACGGACGGGGTATTTGCGGTGGATCAGCCCTATGTGCGAACGTACTACCGCGCGAGCGATGGCATGCAACTGTTCAAGTGGGCTGGATCGCGATCGAGTAATATCGATTTCCAACCGGACAGCCTCTCACCGGACGGGCGATGGCTGGCCAAGGACCATGTGGGCCCAAACCAGGATCTATTTACCATCGGCCCGATCGAGTACACCGTCCACGATCTCCACACCGGCGCACAGTTCATTCTGGCCGCCACCAGCCTATCCTACCTGGGTTGGAGCGAAGATAGCTCGGCGTTGTACCTGCTCAATCTTCCTGAAGAGGAAGGAGCCCGTAGCGCTCCCGATATGGCCTTCGGTCTCCTGGCGTTCCACCCTTTCACTCAGAAAATCGAGACTTTGTTCGCCCAGGCTATGCAAGTCGAATTTGCCCCAGATGATCTCTCGGCCTTCGTGGCCTTCCCCGCTCGCGAGGAGGGGGGCGAGATCGGCCTTTCCGCCGGGATTTGGAAACTGGGCACGTCCGACCTGATCGGGCGCCAGCGCCTAACGGACGAAGTTCGGTATCGCGATCCCGAATATGGTTACTGGATCCCTCCCAATCACATCCAGGCGGCCTGGTCGCATGACGGGACCCGGGTGGTTTTTGCCAACCATCAAGGTCAGCTGAAGTTGCTGGACCTCTCCGGCGAAGAGGCTCTGCTGGCGGATCAGCTGTATGAGAACTACTGGGTCGAGGATGTTGCATTGAGCTGGGCTCCGGACGACCGCTGGATCCTTGCATTCGACGTCTACGAAGAGGCATGGCTGGTTCGCGTCCCAGAATCCTGAAGCTTAAATCCGATCAACGTGAGGGATGCTGCTGCGTGAGAGCGCTGCTTGACATCCAGGAAAGGCTCCCATTACAATCCGTGCACCGGTCCCGGGCCTGTAGCGCAGTTGGGAGCGCGCTTCAATCGCACTGAAGAGGTCGCGGGTTCGAATCCCGCCAGGTCCACTGGCTCGCCCGCCAAGGGCCCATAGCGCAGTTGGGAGCGCGTCTCAATGGCATTGAGAAGGTCGTGGGTTCGAATCCCACTGGGTCCACCTTACAACTTATAAGTAGCTTCAGCAGGAGTACTAGGACATCTGCCAGCGAGCCGGGGAGGGTGTGAGCCCGGCAAGGCGCAGCCAGAGCGCCGTGGCGAGGCCCTCGGGGAGCATCGCCGCCAGCCCGAACTCGCCTGCCGTCCCTCCAGGGGGACAGGCTCCGCCGGTGAACCACGAGTAGTCGGCGGCGGTTTCGCCCGTTAGCGCGATTCCAAGCGGCCCGGCAATACCCGGGCAAGCAGGGTGGTACCGCGGAGAACCCCTTCGTCCCTGATCGGCGAGGGGGTTTGTCATTTCTCGGACCGCTTTCCATCTCCCATCCTGGACTTGCGGGGGAAGCATGGCGATCTCAGCGGATCGACCGCAAAAGACAAAGGTGACTCAATGAGCGAATCGACAAAGGCGATGGGCGCGGCAGTGGAGCCGCCGGCCTTCGAACGGTATGACCCGGCCGACATCGAACCGCGCTGGCAGGCCCGCTGGGAGGCGGACGAACTGTATCGAGCGGTGATCGATGATCAGCGCCGTAAGTTCTACTTCCTTACCATGCTCCCGTACACCTCGGGCGATCTCCATATCGGACACTGGTTCGCCATGGGCTGCTCCGACGCCCGGGCGCGCTACTTGCGGATGCAAGGCTACAACGTCATGTATCCGATCGGGTTCGACGCCTTCGGTCTCCCGGCGGAGAACGCCGCCATCGAGCGCAATATCCACCCGAAGGTGTGGACTTACGCCAACATCGACAACATGCGCCGCCAACTGCGAAGCATGGGCGCGATGTGGGATTGGTCGCGTGAGGCGATCTCGGCCGACCCGGCCTACTATCGTTGGACGCAGTGGTTCTTCTTGAAAATGTTCGAGCACGGGCTGGCTTATAAGAAGATGGCGCCGGTCGACTGGTGCCCCAAAGACAACACGACCCTGGCGCGCGAACAGGTCATCGGGGAAAACCGGGTTTGCGAGCGCTGCGGCACGCCCGTCATCAAGAAGGATCTGGAGCAGTGGTTCTTTCGCATCACCAACTACGCCGATGAATTGCTCGACTTCTCCGAACTCGATTGGCCCGAGCCGGTCAAGACGGCTCAGACGAACTGGATCGGGCGGAGCGAGGGTGCGCGCGTTCGATTCAAGACTGAAAGCGACAACGCCATCGAAGTTTTCACCACACGCCCCGACACGCTTTGGGGCGCGACCTTCATGGTACTGGCCCCCGAGCATCCGTTGGTCGGCGAGCTGACTGCGCAGGACAAGCGGGCCGAAGTCCAGGCCTACGTGGCACAAGCCATCCGGCAGACCGACATCCAACGCGAAGCGACCGACAAGGCGAAGACCGGCGTCTTCACCGGCGGCTACGCCATCAATCCGGTCAGCGAGGCGCGTATCCCAGTCTGGATTGCCGATTACGTCCTGATGGGCTACGGCACCGGCGCGATCATGGCCGTCCCGGCCCACGACCAACGTGACTTTGAGTTTGCTCGCATGTTTGGACTCGAAGTGCGGCCGGTCATCCAGCCCGAAGGCTCCGATCTGGAGGACGGGAAGAACATGGCGCAGGCAGTCCCGGCGTATGGGACGATGGTCAACTCTGGCCCGCTGAGCGGGACGCCCGCCGACCAGGCCGTTGAGCGCGCGATCGCCTTCCTGGTGGAGCGCGGCCAGGGGGAAGCAGCCGTCAACTACCGACTGCGAGATTGGTTGATCTCCCGGCAGCGCTACTGGGGGGCGCCGATCCCTATCGTCTATTGCCCGGAACACGGCCAGGTCCCGGTTCCCGACGACCAGCTGCCGGTGTTGCTGCCGGACGATGTGGAGTGGCGACCGACGGGCGAAAGCCCGCTCAAATTGCACCCGACCTGGAAGCTGACGGCATGCCCGATTTGCAGCAAGCCGGCCGAACGCGATACCGACACAATGGACACCTTCATGTGCTCTTCCTGGTACCACCTGCGCTATCTGAGCCCGCAGGAGGCCAGCGGTCCGTTCGCCCAGGATGAGTACGGCTACTGGATGCCGGTCGATACTTACACCGGCGGCGCCGAGCATGCCACGATGCATCTGATCTATACGCGCTTCTTCCACAAGGCTTGCCGAGACATGGGCATCACGCGCGGCGACGAGCCGATGCTTCAGCTTCGCAATCAGGGGCAGATCCTCGGCCCGGACGGCCAGCG
>Ga0326597_10007842_pt1 | contig 14461 bp, 7 predicted proteins | sample RVTome_12_FD_203789 | JGI IMG/M metagenome (GOLD analysis project Ga0326597, IMG submission 203789) | Soil microbial communities from uranium-contaminated site in the Upper Colorado River Basin, Wyoming, United States - RVT100D185 | ecosystem: Environmental > Terrestrial > Soil > Contaminated >... | reverse complement strand
GCCGGCTCGTCGAGCTTGTAGTGGGCGACCAGCGTCAGCGGGTTGGGCACCGGGCAGGGCGGAATCGAGATGTCGAACAGGCCCGTGCCCACTCCCGCGCCGGGGAAAGTCCCGAGCTGAACGGTGTAGGTCGTGCCGTTCGTCACCGGCCAGGAGATCGTCGACTGCAGCGCGCAGGTGTCGTCGTTGCAGGCCAGCGCCGAGCCGTTCGCCGGGCAGCCGCAGCCGGGGTAGGCGGCGATCTTCGTGTCGACGCCCGTCAGCGAGCAGGTCGAGAGCTCGGCGCAGCCGTCGGCATCGGCCGTCCAGCAGAACCACACGTCGCTGTCGATCCCGCTCGTCCCGAAGGCGAAGCACAGCGGCTCGCTCTGGCCCTGCGTGCCGTTCGTGGCGGCGCTCAGGTCGAAGGGAAACTGGCCTTGCCCGGCGATCGGCATCGGCGTCGTGCAGTCGTCGGTTCCGCCAAGGTAGCCCCCCGGCGCGGGGGTCGTCACGGCGGGCGGCGTCGGGGCCTTCGCGCCGACCTTCGTCGTCTGGGCGTGCGCTGCGCTCGGCGCGCAGAGGAGTGCGAGGAGCACGAGTGTGCGGGTGGTCATGACGAGCCTCCTGGATTCACGAGGTGGACGAGCCCAGCTTATCGCGCTTCGACACGGTTTAGGGGGCGACTCCCGGGCGCGTCGCGCTGGCGGGCCTTCAGGGCGCGGCGGTGGGCGCACCGAGCCCATTGCGGCCGCAGGCGGCGGCGCCTCGGCGCGGGCCCGCCTTCTCCGCGGTCGAGACCTTCCGGCCGCTCGTGGCTACACTCGGGAGCGCCGCGGAGCCGCGCCCCGACCCCGGTGGGCGTCGATCTCACCTCCGGTCCGGCGCAGCCATCAACTCCAGGTCCAATGGGCGAGCTCGATCGACGAACGGCGGTGATCACGGGCGCGAGCCGCGGCATCGGGCTGGCGATCGGGCGCGCGCTGGCCGGGCAGGGGGCCCGCGCCGTGCTCGTCTCACGCAACGCGCAGCGGCTCGAGGCCGCGCGCGACTCGATCCGGGAGGCGGGCGGGCTGGCCGAGGCGCTGCCGGCCGACATCGACGATCCGCGCTGGCTCGCGCGTCTCGACGAGCTGGCGTCCGAGGTCGACGTGCTGGTCAACAACGCGGCCGCCTTCGCGAGCTACGGGCCGGTCGAGACGGTCGCGCAGGGCGAGATCGAGCGCGTGCTCGCGACCACCCTCGGCTCGGCGCTGCGCCTGACGCGCCACGTGCTGCCGGGCATGAAGGCGCGCGGCTTCGGGCGCATCGTCAACATTGGCTCGGTCGCCGGCAGCCTGGGCGCCGCCGGCCAGGTCGCGTACTCCAGCGCCAAGGCGGGGTTGGCGGGCATGACCGTCAGCGTCGCGATCGAGTGCGCGCGACGCGGGGTCACGTGCAACATGCTCGCGCTCGGCTTGATCCGCACCGAGCGTGTCGAGGAGGCGATCGCTCCGGAAGTGCGCGCGCATCTCGTGCGCAACACCCCGCTGGGGCGGCCCGGTACGCCGGCGGAGGTGGCGCACGCCGCCGCCTTCCTGGCCTCGCCGCGCGCCGCCTTCATCACCGGCGCCGTGCTGCCAGTCTCGGGCGGCCTCGGCCTGGGGCTGTACCCCGAGCAACTGGGGTAGGAGCGTTTCCCTCAATCCTCGGGCCGCAGGCCGAGCTCGCGCACGAGGCGGTTGAGGTACGTGCGCGATATGCCCAACAGCTCGGCCGCGCGCGATTGGTTCCCACCCGTGATCTCGAGCGTGCGGCGCAGGTGCCCGCGGCGGAACTCGAGCTCGGCCTGCTCGAGCGGCGCCCCCACCGCGATGGGCAGTTCCGCGCGGAAGAAGGGCTCGGGCAGGTGCTCGGGGCGCAGCGTTCCCGGGCCGGCCATGACCAACGCGCGCTCGATCGCGTTCGCCAGCTCGCGCACGTTCCCCGGCCACGAGCGGGCCTGGAGCAGGCGCAGCGCGTCGTCGGCGACCTGGACCGGCTCGCGCCCCGCGCGCGTACAGAAGCGCCGCACGAAGTGCCTCACGAGGGCGGGAATGTCTTCGCGCCTCTCGCGCAGCGGCGGCAGGGTCAGCCGCACGACCGCGAGGCGATAGAACAGGTCCTCCCGGAACGATCCGTCGAGAACCTGGCGCTCCAGGTCGCGGTTGGAGGCCGCGATCAGCCGCACGTCGACGTGTCGCGGCCGGGGATCGCCGACGCGCTCGAACTCACCCGACTGCGAGAAGCGCAGGAGCTTGGCCTGGATCGACGGGGGCATGTCGCCGATCTCGTCCAGGAACACCGTCCCACCGTCCGCCAGCTCTACGCGCCCGTCCTTGCTGCGCGCGGCATCCGTGAACGCGCCCTTCTCGTGACCGAAGAGATCGCTCTCGAAGAGCTGCTCGGAGAGCCCGACGCAGTCGATGTGCACGAACGGCCGTTCGGCTCGCGGCGAGTGCTCGTGCACGTAACGCGCCAGGACTTCCTTTCCTGTCCCACTCTCGCCCTGCACCAGGACGGTTGCGTCGCTCGCGGCCGCGCGCCGGGCCATCTCGAGCACCGCGGCCAGGCCGCTGTCCCCGCCGGTGACGAGCTGATGGCGGCGCCCGAGCTCCTCGCGCAGGTACGCGTTCTCGACGCTGAGGCGTCGGCGCTCCAGGGCGCGATCGATGACCAGGCGGATGTGCTCGGGGGTGCTCGGCTTGACCACGAAGTCCTCGGCTCCCAGCCGCATGGCCTCGACCGCCCTGGCGATCGTGCCGTGGGCGGTAAGCAGGATCACCGGCGGGTGACCAGCCGGCATGCGCCGCAGCACCTCGAGTCCGTCGATATCCGGCAGCCGCAGGTCGAGGACGACGACGTTCACGTCAGCCGCGGCGAGCTCCTCCAGCGCCTTCGCGCCCGTCGCCGCCTCGCGCACCAGGAAGCCCTCGGCGCGCATGCGGTCGCCCTGCAGCGAGCGCAAGGCTTCGTCGTCGTCGACGATCAGCACGCAACGACCCTTCATGGCCCGTCACTCCCCGGCAGCTCGATGCGCAGGCGCGCCCCGTTCTCGGCGCCGTCGTCGAGCGAGAGCTCGCCGCCATGCAGCCGCACGAGCGAGCGCGCGAGGTGCAGGCCGATGCCGACCCCCGAGCTGCGCCCGCTCTGGAAGCGCTCGAAGAGCCGTGGGCGGATCTCGGGCGAGACACCGGGACCCTGGTCGGAGACGATCGCTATCGCGCGCCTCCCAGGCTGACGCTGATCGACCTCGACCCGTACGACGCCACCCTCGGGCGAGAACGCGACCGCGTTGTCCAGCAGGTTGGCGAACACCTGTCGCAGTCGATCACGGTCGCCGCGGACCGCGGCCTCTCCGCTCACGTCGATGCGCACGCGTTTGCGGAGCGCCACGGGCTCCAGCATGCGGGCTGCCTCCCTGGCCACTCGGCCGAGATCCAGCTCCTCCCGTTGCAGTTCCAGGCGACCGGCTTCCAGCCGCGAGAGGTGGATCAGGTCGTCGATCAGGAGCAGCAGGTGGTCGGCGCTCTCGCGCATGCCCTCGAGGTACTCCGCCTGGCGCGGCTCGATCCGGCCGACCACGCCGTCGAGCATGTTGTCGACCGACCAGCGCACGGCGGTCACGGGCGTGCGCAGGTCGTGCGACACGTTGGCGAGGAGCTCGGCGCGCGCGCGGTCTCGCTCCTCCAGGCGCGCTCTCTCCTCGACGGCGCTCAAGGCCCTGCGCAGCTCCTCGGCCATCGCGTTGAACGCGCGCGCCAGATCGCCCAGCTCGTCGGTGCGGTCCACCCCGACGCGCGCCTCGAGGTCACCCGCGCCGACGCGCTTCGCCGTGCGCGCCAGCGCCTCGATCGACTTCACCATGCCCAGGCTCATGCGCCAGGAGACGGCCGCGCACGCCAGCCCGGCGCCGGCCGCGACCAGCAGGCCGAAGCCGACCACGCGGTTCAGCCCTCCGAGCAGGTCCTCCACGTCGGCCAGGCGCGCCAGGCGCCACTCGCCGAACCCACCGCTGACGACACCCATCCGCAGGAGGTTGCGGCGACCGCCGCGCTCGATCCACGCCAGACCCGCGCGCGCGATGTTTTTCACGGCCGCGTGCAGTTCCGGATCGACCAGGGCCAGCGGGCGGCCGAGCGCGCCCTCGTCCGGGTGACTCAGGAGCAGGTCGTGTGCGTCGAGGACGAACACGAAACCGCCGAAGCGCGCCGGCTCGTCGCCTCCGGAGAGCAACGCGTCCGTGCGCGCGTCGACGACGATCCCGCCGATCGTGCCGCCCTCCGCCTCCACGCGCGCCGCACAGCGAATGAACTGCACGCCGCCGATCTCGCGCGCGGGCGAGATCCAGCGGCCCTGGCCGCAGAGGTCGGCCCACTCGGTGGGCGACAGGCCGGCCTGCTCCAGATCCTGGCCGTCGAGCGGCAGGGCGGTGATCCTCGCGCCCGAGCTGATCGTCGGTTGGACCGCGGCCAAGGCCGCGCCCGCGCGATCGACCACGGTGATGCGCCGCAGCCGCAGGTAGTGGATCTCCGCGAAACGCCGGATGTCGGTGTCCGGGCGCGAGGCGAGCGTGAGGACGTTCTCGGACGGCGCCTCGGGCTCGAGCTCGAGACTCGGCTTGCCCAGCGCGACAGCCAGCGAGCGCGTCTCGGCCTGCACCGAATCGAGCGCGCGCGCGAACGACTCGGCGCGCCGCTCGAGGTCAGCGAGCGCGGCGTCCTCCACGTAGGTCGTCAGCCGCGCGCGCAGCACCGCCGCGCCCGCCAGGAGCACGATCACGACCGTCATGAACGCGGCCCCGACCGTGATGGCTGCCAGGCGGAGGCGCACGCCGTGGATCACGATGACCCCTCGAGCGAGACGTACTCCAGCATGGGGCGCATCAGCGGGTTGAGCGCGAAGGCCCAACCGTCGAGCCCTTCGCGGAAGATCAGCTCCGTGCGCTCGTGGCGGTACCACAGCGCCGGAACTTCGTCCGCCAGGATCTCCTCCATGCGGCGATAGCTCGCGGCCAGCTCGCTCGCCTCGCGGGCGGCGAGGGCCGACTCGAAGGCCGCGTCGAAGCGTGCATCCGCGAAGCCGCTCAGGTTGTGAGGACTGCGGCTCCAGAACAGGCCGTAGAAGTCGCGCGCGTCAGGCACGTCCGCGATCCACCCGTCCCGGAACAGGTGCGCGACCCAGCCCTCGGGGGCGCTCTCGCGCGTGTGGCACTCGAGCTCGATCCCGGCCGCAGCGAAGGCCGCGCACCAGCCCTCGATCACCCCCAGCTCGTTCGGGTCGACGCGTACCCGCAGGACGCGCGGGATCGCGAGGCCCGCGGCGCGCAGCTCCTCGATCGCGTGCAGGCCCGCGCCCGGATCCTGGATCTGCCGCTGCAGGTCGCCCGGCGTCGCGCCCGCCGGGAGCAGCGCCGGCGGCAGCAGGTGCTCGGCGGGAAGCCAGTCCTCGCGGCCCGTCGGTCGCGGCAAGAGGAGCGAGAGCGCCCGCCGCAGGCGCGCGTCCGCCCGCCAGGGACTGTCGAGCGAGAAGTCGAACGCGTAGAAGATCGTGTTGAGCTTCGTGCAGGTGGCGAAGGAGAGTCCCTTTCCGGTCATGCGCGCTCTCAGGGAGTCGAAGCGGCCCGGTCGCGCGAACAAGAGGTCGTAGCTGCGCGTGCCGAGCAGCGCGTCCACTGCATCGCCGTAGCGGAAGCGCAGGCCCGGATTGCGCGGCAGCGCGCCGCCCTCGGACCCCGTGAGCCCGTACCCCTCATGGCGCACGAGGGTCAGCCCCTCGGCGGGGTCCATGCGAGCCAACCGATAGGGGCCGATGCCGACAGGGTGCCGGCTGAGGTCGTCGCCGTAGGCCGCGACCGCCTCGCGCGCCACGATCCAGCCGGCCGGGCCGGCGAGCGCGTGCAGCAGGAAGGGGTCGTCCCGCTCGAGCTCGATCGTGACGGTGCGCGGGCCCGCTGCCCGCAAGCCCGGCACGGCCGCCGCCGACCCCGCGCGGTACTCCCGGGCTCCGCGGATCGACTGGAACACGCGCCAGCGCGGCTCGGGCGTGCCGGCCGACACCCAGCGCGTGACAGAGAACAGCACGTCGTCGGCGACGACCTCGCGACCCTTCCAGTCGGAGAAGCAGCCGTCGTCGTGGAAGCGCCAGCCGCTGCGCAAGTGGAAGACGAGGCGACGACCGTCGTCCTCTACGTCCCAGCTCTCGGCCAGGCCGCCGCGCAGGACGGCCTCGCCCTCCTGCAGTGCCGTCGGATCGTAGGCGACCAGCCCCTCGTGCACGTGCCGCGTGACCGAGCTGGTGCGCACGTGCGTGGCTTGACGGGGGTCGCAGCCCTCGACCGGATCCTGGATCAGGATCTCGACCAGCTCATGGTTGCGCGTGGCGGCCGGCTCGGCCGGGGAACAGCCCAGGGCGGCGCAGATCGACGCCACCCCGACCATGAGGGGAAGGCAGCGCATGGGGTCAGATTGTAGGGAATGGGGGACGGGCGGCGCGTCAACGCCGCCCGTCCCCGGGTCGCATGCACTAGAAACCAAGAACGGGCACGATCTCCTCGATCAGGGTCACGACTCCGAATGTCACGTCGGGGTTCATCGCGGCGGCCGTGACCTGCGTGTTGGTCGACCTCCAGTCGATGCCCATGACGTCGAAGGTCGAGCTCTGCATCAGGATCTGGTAGTCCGCGAGCTGGTCGAGCTCGACGCGCAGGACCGTGAGATCCATCCCGCCGCACACGACGTACTCGCCGTCCGGGTCGAAGTCGACGTCGTACAGCGCGTCCACCTCGGAGACGAGCTGCGTCGTCCACTGGTTGTTGGCGCCGATGCGCGCGATCGCGCCGCTGCCGTTGCGCCAGCCCACGCACACGGCCTCGTCCTGCTGGTGAGGCTGCCACTTCACGCGGCGCAGCCCGAGCTGGGCGTCAGCCAGGACCTGCACGAGCGTCTCGGCGTGCGATGTGGTGGTGCCGCAGTTGGAGTCGCGCCAGCCGTTGCGATACTCGTAGCGCCAGGCTCCGCCCTGCCCTGCGACGAGCACCTCGTCCCAGACCTCGTCGAAGTCGCACGGATAGTCCGGTGGCGCGTACCCCATCAGGGGATTGACGTCGCAGCCGTAGAAGGTCTGCGTCGAATTCCCCTGCACCGCCGCTGCCGCGACCGTCATGGTTTGCGCGTCGTACAGTCCGATCGCCCCTCCGGACCCGACCAGGACCATGTCGATCCCGTCGTCGAGGTTCATCGGCCCCGTCGGGGGCGTGGCTGCGTCGCCGTACCAGGTCGTGGTCTGGAACGGGGCCTGCGCGCCGATCTGGGTCACGAGCGGGCCGAAGGGCTGGTGGTCGACGTGGTAGACCTGTCCTTGCGCGCCGACGGCCAGCGCGAACTGGCCGTCCACGCTCCAGCACACCTGGTACAGCGGGAACGCGCTGTTCTGCGACAGCGTGACCAGCTCGTAGTCCCCGGCGAAGCCCGCCAAGTTCTGGTTCCAGCGGTACTGCGCGATCAGGCCGCCGTCACCGACCACGAGCGCGTAGTCGCCCTGCGGGCGCCACTCGAAGTCGCGCCAGCGCGTCTGAGCCGACGTCGTGACGGTGCGCGACGTGTACGCGGACGGGAACCGCGGGTCCACCAGCACCGGCCGCTGCAGCTCCAGCACGGTCGAGTTGCCGAGCCAGATCGGCGTGGGCCGGAAGTTGACCGCCCGGTCGCAGGCCTCGTACACGGACGCACCCAGTGCGACGTGCTGCCAGAAGGGCCAGAAGAACACGGAGCCGGCCGGCGTGTCCGGGACGGGCCCGAAGCCGGGGTAGACCGGCCAGGTCTGCGGGCCGGCCTGGAACAGGGCCGGGTAGAACATCGACTCCAGGTGGTAGAGCGAGGGCCGGTTCCAGGCCGAGGAGGCGACGCCGATGCGCGTCCCCTGTCCCGCGCCGGCGAGGATCGGCTGCAGGAAGGCCTCGGCGTAGCAGCAGTCGACCAGCAGGGTCATGACCTTGGGCAAGTGGAAGTTGGAGAAGCTCTCGTCGAGCCACTGGTCGAGCTCGGTCCCGGTCACGAAATCGTCCTCGGGATCGGCGGGGTCGTGGTCCTCGAAGTACAGCGCGCCCGAGCCGCCATCGACCTCGTCCGCGCCGTGGTCGATCAAGTAGATGAAGATCTTGTCGTTCGCGAAGGTCCTGCGCGCCAGCTCGTCGAGCGCGGAACGCAGGTTCGCCTTGGTCACGCCGCCATCGCCTTGCACGAGGGTCTCGTGCTCGATCAGCGGCTCGTCTCCGCTGGCCGGCACGCCGTCGCAACCGTACAGGGCGTTGGTGGCCGCGATGCTCGGCAACGTGTGCGAGATCCATTCGTCCCCGTTCTGGTCGTCGTCGGGGGTCCTGATCGGCACCTCGCAGCCCGAGTTCCCGGGCTCGTCGTCGTGGTACAGCAGCAGCCGCGCGTTCTCCCTCGGCAGGCCGAGCACGCAGGTCAGGGTGTCGTAGGCCAGGAGCGCGGCCGCGGGGAAGGCGTCGCGGTCCTGCAGCAGCAGCGGCGGCGGGAGCTGCGTCAGCCCCTGGAGCGCGTACCGCTCGTCCGCCGAGACCTCGTAGACGAAGAAGTCGTTGGCGGTGTTGCAAATCAGGACCAGCGTCCGCTCCGGCGGGGCTTTGAACCGACTGGACCGCATCTGCGGCTCCTGCGCGGAGGCCAAGGTCGTGGCCGCGAGCAGGATCGAGAGCAGGGCGAGTCGATACGGGCGTGTCTCGTTCGGGAAGTACATCGTTCTTTCCTCGGAAAAGGCGTTCGTTTCTTCGTGTGGCGTTTTGTCCTTCGCCGGGGACCGACTCGGGAAGGACAAGCGCCGTGCCGGGGGCGCGCGTTCCGCGCGAGATGCTCCGAACTCCGCCGAAGGCGATGGTTTGCAGCGAGTCGGCGCGGCGCGCGCTGCGCGCGCGGTCGCGCCGCGTGTGAACGGCCGTTCGCAACGCTGTCGACCGCCGTTCACAGGTGTTTCGCGGGCCCTAGCCCGGGTTATTCATGAGCCGCGAGACAGAACGCCTCGATTCGGTTCCTGCCGGTGCTTTGCGTGGGCCGGCCCCGCAGACGACCTTGAACAGGTCGTCGAGGACGCCGGCACGCGCAAAGTGCCGGCAGGGGCCGAAAGGCCGGCGAAGCCGGCCGGTCGTGGTGTTCGGTCCGCGTGGTCATGAATAATCCGGGCTAGCTCGACGCGCACCGGCACAGGTCGCTCGCCAACGTCTGGCGGTGTCCCGTCGGCCGCACGCGCAGACGGTCAGCGAGCCCGTCGCAGGTGTCTGCTCGGACGCGTCTAATCAGAAGCGCAGCGTGTATCCGAGCTTGAGCGTGACGTCGATGCTGGTGGGGGACAGGCTGGAGTCGACGACGTCCCAGCCGTGGTTGAGCACCAGGAACAGCTCGTTCCCGGGCTCGATGATCCACCACAGGCGGCTGTTCAGGGAGAGCGAGTTGCTCTCGTCGTCCCACTGCACGAAGCTCGACCAGGAAGTGTCGGGGTCGAACAGGAAGTCGGCCCGCAGGCGCGCGAGGTGGACCGAGAAGTCGCCGCCGGGCAGGCGCACGTCGTTGATGCTGTACGCCAGGCCGTAGAGCATGCGCGCGCTGGGGCGCCAGTCCAGCTCGACGTAGTAGTCCCCGGCGCTGCCGTCGAAGAACCCGCCGGTGGTGACGGCCACCACCGCCGCCAGGTCGCGCTTGTCCGAGCTCCGGAAGGACGCCCCGTGGCGCACGAAGTCGTAGTCGTCGAGGGGGACGACGACATCGTCCTGGATGTCGAAGTCCTCGTCGAGGTTCTCCGTCACGCGTGACACGCGCAGATCGAAGCGGTCGCCGCTCTCCCACTCGACGCCGAACGGCACGAAGTCGAACTCCGCCGTCTCCGTGTCGCCGCTCGTGTTCGTGATCCACGTCGGCTCGAACCCGAAGCGCAGTTGCCGGATGCTGCTGTACAGGCGCGGGCTGTACTCGATCTCGCCGCTGTACTTGCGAATGCCCGTGCGCGGAACGAAGCCGAGGGCCGGGTCGAAGTCCTCCCCGATCGAGGTGAAGCTCGCGCGCACCTCGATCTCGTCATTGGGGTACGCCGCGCTGGCGTGCCAGGCCGTGTCGTCGCCCGACACGCCCTCGCTGTCCGTCTTCAATGCGTAGGCCGACAGGCGCAGGCTGCGGTCGTCGAGGAACTCGTCCGTGCGGTAGTTGAAGTCGACGCCCATCGTGTCGCTGCGCTCGTCGGCCAGCGGATCGCCGTGGGTCCAGATCAGGCCGACGTCGGACTGCTCGAGCACGTTCTTGGAGAAGCGCCCCGCGAACAGGTTGCGGCCGTCGAGGACCGCGCTCTCGTCCGTCTGCACGTCGAGCAGGCCGAAGCTGTAGGAACCCGTCTGGCCGGTGATCTTGGCCGCCGCCAGCAGCGGCACCTCGGCGCCTTCGTCGTCCAGGCCGATGCGGCGGCTGAAGAAGGGGATGACGTCGGACTGGCGGCCGAAGCCGGCCGATGGGCCGAAGAAGAACACGCCCGAGTCCTCGAGGAAGAAGTCGCGCTTCTCCGGGAAGAACAGCGGGAAACGCGTCAGGTTCACCTGGCGCTCGTCGACCTCCGTCTTGGCGAAATCCGTGTTGACGCTCAGGCTCAGCTTCGTGCTCGGTGACAGCTTGTAGAAGGCGTCGAGGCCTGCATCTCCCATCCAGTCCGTGTCATCCGCCGCGCTGTCCCGGGCGAACGTGCCCAGCGCGAAGGGCTTCACGTCCAGCCCGAGGCCCTGCTCGAGGCCCCGGGTCCCGCTCAGGGTGCCCGCGTTCGCCACCGAGAAGAAGGAGAAGCGCGGATCCGGACTGGCCCAGCGGGCCGACTCAGAGCGGCGTCGGATCTCGCGCACCAGGTTCAAGCCCCAGACGGTCGTGTCGGGCTCGAAGTTGATGGACGCGAACGGAATCTCGATCTCCGCCAGCCAGCCCTCCGCGTCGACGCGCGCCAGCGCGTACCAGATCGTGTCCCACTGCTTGTTGAACTGCGAGCCGTTCTTCGTGACCAGCGCGTCGCCCTTCGAGCCCGCCGCGCCGATCTGGAACCAGAACGCGTTGCGCCGGTCGAGGAAGGTGTCCAGCAGGATCTCGACGCGGTCGTCGGGGTCGAGGTTCGCGTCGCGCTTCATCTGCGTCGCTCGGATCAGGGCCGGCTCGCGGTCGAAGCAGCGGATGCCGAGGAACAGGGAGCGCGCGTCGTAGACGATGCGCACCTCCGTGCGCTCGCTCGGCTCGGCCCCCGCCACTGGCTCGACCTGTCGCAGGGGGGTGAGCGGCTCCGCCTCCGCCCAGGCCGCCTCGTCCAGCACGGCGTCGATCACCGGCCGTGCCGTCCCGTCCGGCAGCCGCCAGGCGGCGTGGCTGGGGGCCGGCCCGTTCTCCTGCGACGCCAGAACGAGTGCGGGCAGCAGCAGGGCCCGGACGGTCATGCGGGAGGCGCGGTATCCGCCCCGGGCGGAAGTGCGGTACGCGGAGGATGTGCTGGAGGCGTCCGTGCGCGGGCCCGCCGGGAGGTGGCCCCGCCGTGGGCGAGGAGGGGAGCGGAGAGTCTACCGCCGCCGGCTGCGGAGTGAGGGCCCGTTGCGCCGGCTTCCGTGCCCCGCGATCTCCGGATGGTCTCGCCGGCGGCCCGCCGCGGCGTCGTCGCGCTTGTCGGGCCGTGCTCGACGGCCAAAGAGGCCGCCTCCGCCGTCCCTCCGGCGCGCTCCTAGCCGCACCGCACCCCGCCTTGCCTCGCTACGCGACTACTCCGACAGGCTGCTAGTACCTCTTGAGCGCCAGCTTGCCGCGCGCCACCCGGTTGGAGAGGCCGGCGGCGTAGCGCAGCCGCTTCTGGACGTCGAGGGCGCGATCGACCTCGTCCCAGGTCGCGTGTCCGAGCTGCACCAGCATCTCTCCGATGCGAAGCCCCGTCGCGCGCTGCGCCTGGAGGCCCTTCTCGCACTCCTCGCGGGTGATGCACTTGAGTCGCACCAGGATCTCGCCCAGCAGCCGGTCCTGGATGACCTTGTCCTCCCGCTGCGGCAGCTTCGTCAACCCCAGCGATCCGGACGGGAGCGAGGGATCGGGAGCCTCGGTCGCGGCCGTGGGCTGTGAGCGCTTGACGTACTCTTGCAGGCGAACCGCGCTGTTCACCTGATCCCAGGTCGCCTTCCCCAGCTCCACGAAAGCCTCGCCGATGCGCTGGCCCGTCTTGCGCTGGAGGTGCAGAGCCTCGATGACGTCCTCCTCGCTGAGCATGTTCAGGAGAACCATGACCTGGCCCAGGACCATGTCGGTGATCAGGGGCATCTCCTCGGGGCGCGGCGGACTCAACGGCCTGCGTGGCACACTGACCGGCGCGGGGCTGGGGACCTCGCTCGGAGAGAGGCGTGGCGCGTCCGCGCACGGCACGTGGTCGGCCTGCGCCTCCGCCGCTCCGCGGGCCGCGGGTCCGAGCGAGCGCGGCGCCTCGGCGTTCCCCGACTCGAAGGCCTCGTCGACCCTCGAGACGAGTCCAGCCACGATCTCGAGCACGCCCTCGGGAGTGACGCCTTTCGGCTCGGACAGCGGCCGCGCGAGGCTCGCGGCGATCTCGAGGCACAGCGCCAGGTCGTCCGCGGAGGTTCTCTCCATCAGGGTCTGCAGCTCGAGGATGCGATCGAGCAAGACCCCCTGCTGCTGGCGATCCTGGGGGTTCGAATGCGCGACGGCGCGCGCCAGGGCGGTGATTTCGGGGACGGGCATGACGGGGTACCTCTCTCGCGCTGGAAGCGAAACGTCCGCGGGCGTATCGGCCGCCCGCCCGAGCCCGATTGAGCCCGTTCGCCGCATTCCTCCCGGCTGCGCGAAACGCCCCGGCCGGGCCGCTCCAGTATCATCCCGGGCATGGCCGCCGCCGATGAGGCCACGCGAGCGCCCCGGGTCCGTTTTCGGCTCAACGGGCGCGAGGTGGACGTCGCCCCCCGGCCGGGCGAGTCCCTGCTGGAGACCTTGCGGGAGCGCTGCGGCGTTCTCTCGACCAAGGACGGCTGCCGCCCGCAGGGCCAGTGCGGCGCCTGCCTGGCCCTGGTGGACGGCCGGCCGCTGGTCACCTGTGCCGTGCCCGTCGAGAAGGTCGACGGCAAGGAGATCCTCACGCTCGAGGGGGTGCCGGCGGGGGAGCGCGAGCTGATCGCGGAGTGCTTCGTGGCGGCCGCCGGAGTCCAGTGCGGCTTCTGCATCCCGGGCATCGCCCTGCGCGCGAAGCACCTCCTCGACCGCGAGCCGCAGCCATCGCGGGCGCGCATCGCGAAGGCGATCGACGCGCACCTCTGTCGCTGCACTGGATACACGAAGATCCTCGACGCGATCGAGCTGCTCGCTCGCGCGCGGCGCGGTGAGGGTCGGCCGCAGCCGTGCACCGACGGCCGCGTGGGCAGCAGCCTGGCGCGGCACGAGGGCTCCCGCATCACGCTCGGCCAGCGGCCCTACGTCGCCGACCTGACGCGGCCGGGAATGCTGCACGGAGCGGTGCTGCTCTCCGAGCACGCGCGGGCGCGCGTCCGGCGCATCGACGCCTCGCGCGCGCTCGCGCACCCCGGGGTGGCGGCCGTCGCGACGGCCGCGGACGTGCCGGGCGAGCGCTGGTACGGGTTGATCGAGGAGGACTGGCCGGGCTTCGTGGCGGTCGGCGAGGAGGTGCGCTGCGTGGGCGACTTCCTGGCCGCGGTGGCGGCCGTCGACGAGCACACGGCGCGCGCGGCGTGCGCGCTGATCGCGGTCGACTACGAGCCGCTCGAGCCCGTGCTCGGTCCCGAGCAGGCCCTGCGACCCGGCGCGCCCCAGGTGAACCCGCGTCACCCCAACGAGCTCGCGCGCACCCTCATCCGCCGCGGCGACGCCGAGAGCGCGCTGGCGGCGAGCGCGCACGTGGTCGCCGGGACGTGGGTCACGCAGCGCGTCGAGCACCTCTTCCTCGAGCCCGAGAGCGCGCTCGTCGAGCCGCTGCCCGCCGGCCGCCTGCGCCTCTTCACCCAGGGTCAGGGCATCTTCGACGACCGCCGCCAGGTGGCGGCCTTCCTCGGAATGGACGAGGAGGACCTGTCGGTCGAGCTCGTGCCGAACGGAGGGGCCTTCGGCGGCAAGGAAGACGTCTCGATCCAGCCGCACGCCGCGCTGCTGGCGCGCCTGACGGGGCGGCCGGTGCGGCTCGTGCTGTCGCGCGAGGAGTCGATCCGCGTGCACCCCAAGCGCCACCCGATCACGATGCGCTACCGCGTCGGCTGCGACGAGGAAGGCCGTTTGACGGCCGTCCACGCGCGCATGGTCGGCGACTCCGGCGCCTACGCCTCGGTCGGGGCCAAGGTGCTCGAACGCGCCGCGGGACACGCTTGTGGTCCGTACCGCGTGCCGCACGTCGACGTCGAGGCGATCGCGGCCTGCACGAACAACCCGCCCAGCGG
>Ga0326597_10007841_pt1 | contig 14463 bp, 12 predicted proteins | sample RVTome_12_FD_203789 | JGI IMG/M metagenome (GOLD analysis project Ga0326597, IMG submission 203789) | Soil microbial communities from uranium-contaminated site in the Upper Colorado River Basin, Wyoming, United States - RVT100D185 | ecosystem: Environmental > Terrestrial > Soil > Contaminated >... | reverse complement strand
GTCTTCGATGAACAGATCGATGGCGTCCACACGCCCGGCCAGGTACGGCAACAGCGCTTCGCTGTAATCAGAGATGCCCGAGGGCTGCGGATTGATCGGTGAGAAATAGGCGATACGCATAGTGCGGGAAGAAGTTCGGGAAGAATTGTTGTGCTAGCCGGGCTCCTTCGCCGACGCGCTTCCTTCCGGCGGCAGGAAACCCATCAGCGACAGGAATCGAACCGTGGCGGAGATTATTGTAGCTCGGCGGAAAGGGTCCCCAGGGAAAACTGGATCCTCACAGCGACGGGTGTGCGCGAGGGCTCCGGCCGGATCCAAACTTCGATGCCGCGTTCTCCGCCGGGACCCTGCACACGAATCAGAAATCGGTCCCCCTCCCACTGCTTCGTTCCAAGCTTCACTGTCTCCGGCGTGATGGCCTCGTAGCGGGCGATATAATCTGCGCCGAGATAGAAAGCGCCTGTTGCTTCTGGCGTTCCAATCGGTATTTGCCGGAATGCAAGCTGCTGGCGAAAATGATAGAGCAGCGCCAGCGGGTCGCGGGCACAGTCGGGGACGGCGTTTTCTGTGGTCTGTCCGTTCTTCGTTCGCCGGACGGTGTGTTTCTTCTGGTCGAACTCGTATAGAGTTTCCCGCGTGTTGCGCCCTTCGCGGAGGGTTTCACGGAACTGAACGGAACAGAGGCGTTCGTCGGCCACAGAAGTGAAGGTGTATCCGACGTGATATTGTGGAAGGTCGGCCACGACGGATGCCTCCAAATGAATCTCCGCACCGGCGTGGGAAGCCGTCAGCGTGGCCTCTCCAAGGCTGATGCCGCTGGGCCATAAAAGATTGAAGGATAATTTTTCGCCGCTCGCAAGCGGAGGCCAGCTACTCGAGGCCGACTGAGCCTCCAGGCTCAGTGGGAATCCGAGAAGCAACAGCAGGGCTGGCAGCCAATTGCCTGCCGCTTGCTTTGTTTTTTTCATTCCAGCCAGCTCCTCCCCAGCGTCTACTTCCAACCGGAGTCCTTACGTCTATTCCCGTCCAGTGGTTGCGGTAGGAGCGCAGTCTGGCCAGCCATAGCCACGGGATGGCGCTCAATATCCGCAGCGTGTAAAGGCTGAGGTGCGCGATCCGCATCGGGAAGCTCAGCTCCGCACTTCCTGCGAGGAACTGAAAACTCATGTGATCGCGGAGGCGCCAGCGAATATGCCCCAAGAGGGTTTGCAGATCCCGCACCGCGAAACCATCCGCTTGTTCATTGTAAATCTGACGGCGTCTCAATGGCCATAAAAAGGCCATAAATTTCAGCCCGCCATAGGGCTCGATGGTGCACGGAATAATCCACCGTTGATATTCATTCTTCGCGCGCAGGAACCGCCAGCCCTGGCGCATTGCGCTCCACAGGCCCGGCTGGAAGGTGTCAACCGAATCGAAAAGCGAGGCCGTCGCAGGCGCCGCGGAAGTGAGCAGCAACCCATGGACCCGGATCCCGGGAAATTGTGCGCGGAGGACGGCAATGATCCTTTCCAGGTAGTACCCGGACGCCGACCCAATTATACCAATAGGAAGACGTGCAATCGCTGCCTCTTTGCGCCAGCGGAAGTGCCGCCAGAGTGTGCTGATGCTGCGCGCTGGAAAACCGTCGCCGTACTCGTTATAAATCTGGCGGCGGTTTAAGGGCCACAGAAACGCTAAGAATTTCAGTTTGGCGTAGGGCTCGTTGGTGCATGGGACGATCCAGCGCTGATAGCCGCCTTTTCCGCGGAACAACTGTGCGCCCTCCCGCAGGATTCCCAGGAAACCCGGCTGTAGTATGCGCACCGAATCAAATAACAGAGCAGTGGATGCCGGCGCGCTCGATAACAGCAAGCCGTGCACCTTAGTCCCCGGATAGGTGGACCGTACTGCCGGAACAATTCGTTCCATGGATTCCGGGGACGCCGAGCCAATCACGCCGATCGGAAATGGTTTCATCCGCTCCTCACGGGCGTTCCAGCGCCGCCGGAACCAGAGGCTCGCCAAGGTCGCCAGGCTCAGCGGAATGCTGGCCCCGTCGGTGTGACGAAATACGACCCGCCCGCGAAGCGACAGAGCCAGAAATTTCAGGAATCGGAAGTGCTGCTTCGAGGTCAGGCAATAGACCTCTGCGCCACGGTAGAAGCCCAGAAACCCGAACAGGCGAAACCACAGCAGTGCTGCAGTGCCGGCCTGGAACGGAATGACCTGCTCCGGTTTGAGGGCGATGAATTGAGGCAATAGCCTGGAATAATTGGCCGGCACCACTACGCGAAGCTGGGCACTGTTGCCTCCCAAGTTCAGGCGGTTCAGATCGGCAGCGACCTCGGCGACCGTCCCGGTGGCAAAATAGACGACCCTGCCCTTGTGCTGGCCTGCGCGGTCCATGGTTATTGGCCTGCTCATGCCGCCTCGCCTAGAAATTGGAGGTATCTCTCTGCGATGCGCGGTCCAACCTGGTCCAGACTAAAAGAATTTTCCACCTTCTCCCGTGCCGCATTGCGAATGCGGAGCCAATGATCGTCCTCTCGCAGCAAGCGCAGGATCGCATCCGCCGATGCCCGCGGATCGTCTCGGACCACAAGCTGTGTTTCCGCATCGAGTTCCAGACCGAGAGGCGCGAACGAATTCGAGACGACAGGAATTCCCGCGGCCATGGCTTCAACTATCTTGGTGCGAATTCCGCCGCCACTGGTGATCGGCGCGATGTAGACGCGGCTGCGCTGGTAGACTTCTCGCAGGTCCTCCACATAGCCGCGATAATCCACGTCCAGATCATGCATCATGCCCCGCATCTCATTGGACGCTCCCTCTCCAACGACCACTAGCTTGGCACGGGGCTCCTGGCGGTGAATCAGCGGCCATTCGCCGCGAAGGAAATCGCGCAGCGCAACGGTGTTGGGAGTATGCGGCAGAAATCCGACGAAAAGGATTTGAGGATCTGCCGGCACAGCGGGAGCGGGCCGGTAGTAGTCGCAGTCCATCAGCAGGAAGGGCAGCGCCTCGGCGCGAACTTCGGGCGCCAACTCCAGGGCACGGAGACGTTCCGGCTCCGATGTTACCAGCACCCAGTCGAAGCTCCGCAATACGTTGCGGTTGTGCCGAACGGCATCCAGGCTCCAGAAGAGGTTTTCCAGGCGCGAGCGCAATCCCCGAACCTGCCACGCATTCAAGTAGTAGTGCCACCATTCCTGGACGTGCGCACGAACGATGCGGCGAACCCTGGCCCCGTCGGCATAATCCGCCATCCCCAGATATTCCACTTGCACCAAGTCCGGCTGGTCCTCAGCCAGAATGCGGTCCACGGTTCGGTGCATGGCGCTGTCCTGCAGGTTGGAAAACAGATGCGGGATGTGGGAAAAAGCATCCAGGCTGCGGCTCGGCGGAGCCTTGAATAGATAGGCTTTGCGGCAGAGGCGGTTCAGCCCCTCCTGCGCCTGGGAGCGTAAGGAGTCGGGGCAAAACCCTACAAAATCAATGTCAAAAGCGTTTCGAAGGGCGCGGATATAGCCGAAGATGGCACTCCCGGCCCCGTGGTGAACAGGGTACGGTGTTACCGGCGAAATGATTAATATGCGTGGTTTCATTGTTTCGGGGGATGCGCATCCGGTCTCCCGATGGCGCTTACACCCGGACTCGGGCGCTTGCCAAATATCGACTGGTTTCTCGATCCAGCCACGAATCCTGCTGCCGGTCGAAGCCTCGCCGATGGAATCGGACCTGCTCTGAGTCCGGCCCAAACGCTCTCGCGGCGTCTTCGACACTTCCCCGAGTGCGGCAGACGCCTGTGGGCTCCCGAAAATATTATCCCACCTGGGCTAGGGCGGCTACTATAATATTTTGGAGGTTGTGTGAGTCTGCGCTGATCAATCCGCATCAGGCCGCATCAGGCAGAATCAGGAATGGCGGGGTAGGCATGTCAGAAGGGCTGAAAAAAAAGCTGGAAGATCAGATTCGGGTACTCGAGCACGAGCTCAACCACGAACTCCCCAAGGAGATCAAGACGGCACGGGCGCACGGCGACTTGAGCGAGAACGCAGAGTACCACGCCGCCAAGGAACGGCAAGGAATCGTGAATGCGCGCCTGGGCCAGCTTCGGCAACGATTGGCCGAAATTGCCCTGGTGAATTTCAACAACATTCCCCACGACCGGGTGGCCTTTGGATCCACGGTCATATTGCACGATGTGTCCAAGGACTCGGAGGTGCAGTATAAGATCGTCACCAGCGAAGACGCCGACGTGGCCAGTGGCAAAATATCGACCTCTTCGCCCATCGGCCGCGGACTGATCGGCAAACAAGTCGGCGATGTCGTAACCGTCCAGACTCCCGCCGGAACACGGGAGTTCGAGATTCGCAAACTCACCACCATCCACGAGGAAGCCTGACGGTCTTCCGCCGGAGTTCTAGCGGGTTGCTCAGGGATTGCCGAACTGCATCCCAAAGGAAACAATGTTTACCAAAGCCATCGGCGACGGCGCGCAGTTCCTGCTCAAGCATATCGTGCGGGCGCTTTCGCTTTCGCACATCCACCCCAACATGCTCACGGCTATTGGCCTGGCAATCAACATTGTTGCGGCCGTGCTGTTCGCCAAGGGCCACTTTTGGGAAGCCGGGTGGGTGGTGGTGGGCGCAGGACTGTTCGACATGGTGGATGGTCGCGTGGCACGCGTGACCAACACCGTGACGCCGTTCGGAGGGTTCTTTGATTCGGTGGTCGATCGCTACTCCGATATGGCCATCTACATGGGCCTGCTGGTCTACTACGCGCGGGCGGAGCGATTTTTCTACGTCGTGCTGGTGGCCCTGGTGATGGCCGGCTCGGTCATGATCAGCTACACGCGGGCGCGCGCCGAATCCCTGATCCCCACCTGCAAAGTCGGATTCCTGGAGCGGCCCGAACGCATCGTGCTGATCATTATCGGCGCGCTCTGGAACCGCATGGCGCCCGTGCTGTGGATCATCGCGGTCCTCTCCAACATCACCGTCATCCACCGCATCATTTATACCTGGCAATGCATGCGGAAAGAAGCGGTGTCCTCCGGCTAAGTGATGCCTGCCGATCAAGCAATGGGAGGTCGGCCGCGAGTTCCGCCGCCGCCTCAAGTACCTTTTCGGAAAAGAGGGCATTGAGATGCCTTCGCCCACCGTCCTGGCGGCTCCAGTGAACCCCCCCATGAAGCCAACGAGCCAATCCAACTAAAGCCAGGAACCTTAGCTGATGGAATTCCAGGGGCATCCAGAAGGGCCGCGGATCTACAACCTGTTCCCGCTGCTGGCCGGACCGCTGCCGGCATGGAGGCCGCATCTGGAGCGCGCACGCCGGTTGGGCTTCAACTGGATCTTCGTCAATCCCATCCAGCGCCCCGGAGCCTCCGGAAGCCTCTATTCCGTCTCGGACTACTACGCGCTAAACCCGTTGCTAATCGATCCCTCTTCCGGTCCGCCGGACCAACAGTTGCGCTCCATGATCGAGCAGGTTCACGAGCTCGGAATGAAGCTGATGATGGACCTGGTCATCAACCATACCGCTTCGGATTCGCCCCTCGTCCGCCAGTACCCGGCCTGGTTCCGCCGCAATGATTCCGGCGAGATCATCCATCCCGGCGCTTACGCGAACGGTGAGTGGATCAGTTGGATCGATCTTGCCGCCGTGGACAACGCCGCCAGCCGCGACCGGGAAAATCTCTGGAAATACTGGCTTGGCATCGTGCGCCACTATGCCGCCCTCGGTTTTGACGGGTTCCGCTGCGATGCTGCCTATCAAGTGCCGGCGGATTTGTGGCGGTTCCTGATCAGCACCGGGAAGCAGGACTATCCGCAGCTGATGTTCTTTGCAGAGACACTGGGTTGCACGCCGGAACAGACGCTGGAAGTTGCCAACGCCGGCTTCGATTTCATCTTCAACAGCGCCAAGTGGTGGGATTATTCCGCGCCATGGTGCCTGGATCAGCTTCGCCAGACCGCTCCCGTAGTTCCCTCCATCAGCTTCCCGGAATCACATGACACCGAGCGGTTGGCGGCGGAGCTCGATGGCCATCGCGATGCGGTCCGCCAGCGGTACGTTTTCTCAGCGCTGTTTTCCACCGGCGTGATGATCCCCATGGGATTCGAGTATGGCTTCCGCCGTCGCCTGCACGTAGTGCAGTCGCGCCCCGCTGATTGGGAGACGCCGCGTTGGCCCACGTGGGATGACACGGACTTCATCCGCCAAGTGAACGACCTCAAAGCCGGCCAGCGCATCTGGAATGAAGATGTTGCTTTCGAATTGCTCGATGCCGGGAACCAAAACGTCGTTGCACTTATAAAAACGACACGCGACGGCGCGCAGCGCGCTTCGATTCTCCTAAACAAGGACCTCCAGCAGGCACAATCCTTCCATGCGCCGATGATCGCGAACCATACCGAAGGCGGCGTTTCGCTGGCGTGGCCCCACGGCTGGGAAGAGAATTCGCTGCCGCCCGCAGGATTCCAAGTGCTGCTCTTGAGCGAAAAATCTTAACTGCTTTCTCTATGTGCTTGTTGAAAAATTACATTGCTGTCATTCCGAGCGAGAGCGACCGTTCGACTGTCGCTCACGGCCCTGAGCATGAGCCGAAGGGGGAATCTGCTTTTCCTCTTCCGATATGGAAAACACAAGCAGATTCCTCGGCCGCCAAGAAGCGGCGGACCTCGGAATGACATCGCCCCGCGTTTTTCAACAAGCTGCTAGGAAGTAATGACTTGGTGGTCGCCGGAATCGAGAGAAATCTGCTCGTAGAGCCGGTCCAGCAGCGGCATGCCAAACCGTGCCAGCAGCGAGATTCCGCTGTACAGCCGCTCCTGCAATGTTTTTTCCGGGAACAGACTATTTTCAAGACGCGCGGCGTCCTTCTCGATCTGGTCGCTGCGGTGTTGTACGGCTGCGGCCGCCTTGCGCTCCAGATTCGCCAGTTGGTACTGCATCTTTTGAACGCTGTTCGAGGCCGCGTCCACCAGAGTGCGGTCGATTTTTTCCAGGCCCCTCTTGATGGCCTCCAGATCCGCATTCAAACTCACCGCCGCCCTCTCAAATAATCCGGCCAGACCCTCCGGCAGGTATCGCGTGGCCATCTTCTCGCGCAGTAATTGTCTTCCGGCAAACACATCCGTCAGCGAGAGGCCGTATTTGTCGAGCAGCCGGTTCGACGCTGAATCGAGAACGGTGAAGCTGGCACGAGGAAATAACACCGGCATGCGCCCAAGTATTCGCTGATAGAGTGGCGCCGACTGCGCCAGATAGGCGATTTCGCTCGGGCCCCCGACGTAAGCAACGGTCGGGAGAAGCGCGTCCTGCATCACCGGCCGCAGCAGCGCGTTCGGTGAAAATAGTGACGGATCGTCCTCCAGCATCGCCACCAATTCGTTAGGCTCGTAGGACTTTCCCGGCGATGAGGTAAACTTTCCATTTTCGCTGTGCAACGCCGTGCGCTGGCCGTCTTCATAGATGAATAAAACCGTAGAATTCTCGGCCACCCGGACCTGTGCATGGTATCCCGCTTCAACCAGCCGATGGTTGCGTTCCCTGAGTTCACTCGATATTTCCTGGGTGCATTCGACGGCCGCTCGGAAAACTTTGCTATTCAGGCGATGGAGACTGGCATCAATCGACTCCACAAGAATTACTCCGTGCTGAGCGAAGAGCCGGGTCAGAAGCCGACCGAACGCCCCTCCGAAGTGAGCGTCTGGGCGGTAGGACTGTTCCACCATCGCCGCGAGTTCGTTGGCATCCGGCGAATCGGGAAGCAGCGTCCGGAGAGATTCGGCTAGAGGACGAATGGCCCCGTTGAACCACACCGCACCGACCGGCGCATGGTGAACCTGAGCGGGCTCGGAATACTGCAAGCGAACCGGCTTGCCTTCCCGGTCCTGCACAAAACAGTGATTCACCTCCGCAAGGTCATGATCCTCGGTTGCGAGCCAGAAAATCGGGACGGCTTCGATCCCTTGAGACGAGAGAGAGCGCGCGAGCTTGATGGCCGTGAGCGCTTTGTAGATCGTGAATACCGGTCCGGTGAACAGGCCGACCTGCTGACCAGTAACGACGGCATGGCATCCGGGCCTGCTGAACCGCTCCAAATTCGCCATGGTCCTGGGTCCGGCCGCGAACCGCTCGTTGTGCTCCCGAAGAACTTCGGCGACCGCTGTGCGCAATGCGCCGGGATATTGGAGGGACTGCGCTGACTTCACAAAACTCTCCGGGGCGAACGGCGGGAACGGGTAGAACTCGCTCACCCGCGGATAGTCGTACAGATAATCCTGAAAGAGCTTGGTGGTATGCGGGACCTGGCTTTGTGATATGGCGTGGGGATCCATTGGCTGTGCGCTTCACTTCTTCAAACTGGGGCCTCAAACCGGGGACTCGAACCAGGTGACCTAAAGCAACAAGTGTATTGGATGAGAATCGGAAATGGAATGTTTCAGAAAAGTTTCAGCTCTTGACCGCCATCTCGTGAAGGTGCTGGAGCGCGAGCACGCGCACCGGCTGAGACTTCAGCGCGGCGATGCCCTCGACCGCCGCCAGGGCTCCTGCCACGGTGGTGATGCATGGCACGCGATGCTGTACTGCGGCGCGGCGGATGGCCTTTTCATCGAAAAATGATTTTGCGCCGATCGGCGTATTCACAACCAGTTGAATCTCGCCTCCCTTGATCAGGTCCACGACGTTCGGCCGCCCTTCCATCACTTTATATACCGAACGAACCGGCAGACCTGCCTCGGACAGATATTGGGCGGTGCCGCGGGTGGCCACCAACTCGAATCCAATCTCCACCAGTCTGCGGCCGACCTCGATGGCCTTCGATTTGTCCTTGTCGCGCACGCTCAGAAATGCCTTGCCTTCGAGTGGAAGCCGCGTGCCCGCGCTCAGTTGCGATTTGGCGAAGGCCTCGCCGAACTGCTCGCCGATGCCCATCACCTCGCCCGTGGATCGCATCTCCGGGCCGAGGATGGGATCGACCCCCTGAAATTTCGAGAAGGGAAAGACCGGAGACTTCACGCAGAACTGCTTCACCGGCAGCATTCCCAGAAATGCCTCACCGGCGCGGCCGGTCTTGAGCAGCGTCCCGGAGCCCTTTTCCAGAGGGAGATCGAAGGATGCCAGGGTGCGCCCGGTCATCAGCCGCGAGGCCAGTTTCGCAAGCGGCACGCCAGTGGCCTTGCTGACGTAGGGCACCGTGCGCGAAGCGCGCGGATTCACCTCAAGAACAAATACTTTGCCGTCCTGGATGGCATACTGCGCGTTCATCAATCCCTTGACCCTCAAGGCCAGCGCAAGTTCCACGGTGTAGGCACAGAGCCTCTCGATCTGGTCATCGGTGAGCGAGAAGGAAGGCAGCACGCAAGAGCTATCGCCGGAGTGGATGCCCGCTTCCTCGATATGCTCCATGATGCCGCCGATCACGACGTGCTCGCCATCTGACAATGCATCGACATCGACTTCCGTGGCGTCCTCCAGGAAACGGTCAATCAGGATGGGCCGGCCCGGAGACGAGTAGTCCACGGCCTCGCGCATATACTCATCGAGCGTCGTCTCGTCGTAGGCGATGACCATGGCCCGGCCCCCGAGAACATAGGACGGGCGCACCAGCACCGGATAGCCGATCCGCGCCGCGATTTCCCGCGCTTCCGGCAGATTTGTCGCGCTGCCGTTCTCCGGCTGAGGAATCCCCAGCGTTGTCAGCAGCGCCCCAAACTGTTTGCGGTCTTCGGCGAGGTCGATCGACTCGGGACTGGTGCCGATGATCGGCACGCCGGCGCTTTTCAATGGCAGCGCCAGGTTCAACGGCGTCTGTCCTCCGAACTGCACGATCACGCCGTCTGGTTTTTCTACGCGAACAATCTCCATCACATCTTCAAACGTCAGCGGCTCAAAGTACAGCCGGTCGGACGTATCGTAATCGGTCGAGACCGTCTCCGGGTTGCAGTTGACCATGATGGTCTCGTAGCCGTCTTCGCGCAGCGCAAACGAGGCGTGGCAGCAGCAGTAGTCGAACTCGATTCCCTGCCCGATGCGGTTGGGCCCGCTGCCGAGGATCATGATCTTCTTCCGGCCTGTGGGCGCGGCTTCGTCCTCCTGCTCGTAGGTGGAATATAGATACGGCGTGTGCGATTCAAACTCCGCCGAGCAGGTGTCCACGCGTTTGAACACCGGATGCACGCCGTGCTTGTGCCGGAGCTCCAGAACCTGCTCTTGCGACAGGCTCCACATATCAGCGAGACGCCGGTCGGAGAGTCCGGCGCGCTTGGCTTCCAGAAGCTCTTCACGAGTGACCGAATCCTGCGTGCGCTGGCCCAGGCCGGCGCGGATCAGCTCGACCTCGCGAATCTGCTCCAGAAACCAGGGGTCGATGGCCGTCATGCGCGCGACATCCTTGACGCTCCAGCCCTGCTGGAAGACGTGGCGAATATAGGTGAGGCGATCCGGCGTCGGCGTCACCAGCTTCTGCGTCAGCAGGCGATCATCAATGCGCATCGCGGAGAGCGATTTTCCGGTTTCGAGCGATCGCAATCCTTTCAACAATGCCTCTTTGAAGGTGCGGCCGATGGCCATCACTTCGCCCACCGACTTCATTTGCGGGCCAAGGGTGGGGTCGGCGCCGGGAAATTTCTCGAAGGCCCACTTGGGAATCTTGACCACGACATAGTCAAGCGTGGGCTCGAAGCACGCCGGAGTCATGCGCGTAATGTCGTTTTTGATCTCATCCAGCCGGTACCCGACGGCGAGCTTGCTGGCGATCTTCGCAATGGGGAAACCCGTCGCTTTGGAGGCCAGGGCGGAACTGCGCGAGACACGCGGGTTCATCTCAATCACCACCATGCGGCCGGTCTCGGGCGACACGGCGAACTGGATGTTGGAGCCTCCGGTCTCGACTCCAACCTTGCGAATGACCGCAATCGATGCGTCGCGCAGAATCTGATATTCCTTGTCTGTAAGAGTCTGCGCCGGGGCCACCGTGATCGAGTCTCCGGTGTGCACGCCCATCGGATCGAAATTTTCAATCGAGCAGATGATGATGACGTTATCCGCCAGATCGCGCATCACCTCGAGCTCGAACTCTTTCCATCCGAGCACGCTCTCTTCCACCAGCGCCTCGTGCACCGGGCTGAGATCGAGGCCCCGCGCCAGAATCTCCAGGAACTCTTCCCGGTTGTAAGCGAGACCGCCGCCCGAGCCGCCGAGCGTGAACGAGGGTCGAATGATTACCGGGTAGCCGATCTTACCGGCGAACTCCAGGGCGTCCTTCGAATTGTTGACGACGGTGCTGCGCGGCGTATCCAGGCCGATCTCGGACATCGCCACCTTGAACATCAGCCGGTCTTCGGCCATTTTGATGGCTGCCAGGCTCGCCCCGATCAACTCGACTTTGTACTTTTCGAGGATGCCTTTTTCGGCAAGCTGCACGGAGAGGTTGAGCGCAGTCTGGCCGCCGACGGTGGAGAGCAGCGCATCGGGCCGTTCCTCGGCGATGATCGCTTCCAGATACTCTACTTCCAGCGGCTCGATGTAGGTGCGGTCGGCCAGCTCCGGATCGGTCATGATCGTCGCCGGGTTGGAGTTGACCAGCACGACTTCGTAGCCTTCGCTGCGCAGCGCCTTGCACGCCTGCACGCCCGAGTAGTCAAACTCGCAGGCCTGCCCGATCACAATCGGCCCGGAGCCGATGATCAATATCTTGTGTATGTCATTTCTGCGAGGCATGGTTCAACGTAAACCCTCAAATTCATCCACGGTCAAACCCACATCTTTCAGGATACTGTGAAGGGTGCCCTTCGCGACATCCTTGCCGGGATGGAAGGGTACCGTAGTTCATCTCCCATCCCCGTGCCGGTATACTGCGTGACTCCCGCTTTGGCGGATGCGCTCGAATCCCAGTCGCTCTAGTATCCGCTCCACTTCTCTGGGCTTTGCCGGACGAAGCTTAGACATTCACCTGGATCCGCTCCGCCGCTACTTCCACGGGGATCGGTTCTCCCACATCCATTCGGGCCTGAATGTGCAGTTGAATCGCGTCCTTCAAGTTTTCTACCGCTTCTTCATAGGTCTCTCCCTGGGAATGGCATCCTTGGAGTGCCGGGCAGTGGGAGATGAAAACTCCATCCTCGTCTCGCTCGACAACAATCGTAAACTCATACTTCATCCTTCCCTCCTACTACGGACTGCAAGACTCAGCGGCTAAAGCCGCGCTCCTCCACAACTCATTTCGGCACGGCTGAAGCCGTGCCCTGACGAATTCATAACATTCTCTCCATGGTCAGTCCTACCCGCGCCAGTCTTCCATCATCTTTTTGAAATCGCCGAACAGGTACAGCGAGTCGTGCGGGCCGGGCGAGGCCTCCGGGTGATACTGCACCGATAAGACCGGCATGGAGCGGTGCCGGAACCCTTCAAGCGTATCGTCATTCAAATTCCAGTGCGTCAACTCCACTTCCGAATCCGCGAGCGAATGGGGGTCCACGGCGAATCCGTGATTGTGCGCGGTGATCTCCACCTTGTTCGTTTTCTTGTTGAGCACGGGATGATTGCCGCCGCGATGCCCGAACTTTAGTTTATAGGTCTTCCCGCCCAAGGCCAGTCCCAGAATTTGATGGCCCAGGCAGATGCCGAAGATCGGTTTCTTGCCGAAAAGTTTCCGCACGTTCGCGGCCTCGACTTCGAGCGGCGCAGGGTCGCCCGGACCGTTCGAAAGGAAAACGCCGTCGGGCTGCAAACTCAGCACGTCTTCGGCTGAAGTCAGCGCGGGGACCACCGTTACGCGGCAGCCTTCCGTCACCAACCGCCGCAAGATGTTCTGCTTGATCCCGTAGTCATAAGCAACGACATGAAACCGGGGCTCTTGCCGCTCGGCGGGCTCTTCATCGGGAAAGATGGACATGGCGGGCGCATCCCACACGTAGCGCTGCTTGGTGGAAACGGTCTCGGCCAAGTCGAGTCCTTCCATAGTAGGAATCGATTTGGCCTTGGCGATCAGGCTCTCTGGGGATGATTGGAGCCGTGAAAGCACGCCTCGCATCACTCCGCGCGTGCGCAGATGGCGCACCAGCGCGCGCGTGTCAATGCCATCGATCACGGGAATCCGGAACCGCTCCAGGTACTGCGCGGCGTGTTCCCGGCTGCGCCAGTTGCTGGCGAGCGCGCTGAACTCGCGAACCACCAGGCCCTCGATGTACGGGCGCGTGGATTCGTTGTCCTCCGGTGTGGTGCCGTAGTTGCCGATCTGCGGATTGGTGAGAACGACGATCTGGCCGGCGTAGGACGGGTCGGTGAAAATCTCCTGATAACCGGTCAGGGAGGTGTTAAAGACCACTTCGCCGTAACACTCCCCGCGAGCGCCCGAGCCGCGCCCGGCAAAGACGGTGCCATCCTCTAACGCGAGCAGCGCGTCGGCCATGGATCTCCCCTGTCTCTGATGTCGCTGAGCTTCAAAAACTCCGGATGCAGTGAATGCGTCTGAAGCGAGTACAGTTGACTAGAATAGAAGACATCCGCAAAGATTACCAGCGGCCCGCTCACTCCAGCAGCCCCCAGCGGTCCATCGGCCAGTAAACCAACTCGGCCTTGCCGTAAATGTAGTTGCGGGGGACTGTTCCCCAGACGCGGCTGTCGTTGGAAGAGTCGCGGTGATCTCCGAGGACGTAATACTGCCCTGCGCCCACCAGCGTGCGGCTCACCGATTGGGAGCCGCGGAACTCAGGAAGAATGTAGGGCTCGTCGAGCTTCTCGCCGTTCACGTAGACCTCTCCGTGGTACAACTCGACGGCGTCGCCCGGCAGACCGATCACGCGCTTGATGTAGGATTTCGTGCGGTCGCCCGGATAATAGAAGACCACCACATCGCCGCGGCGAATGTCCTCCAGCCGGTAGACAAATTTGTTGATGAAGATCCGTTCCTGATCGGTCAGCCGCGGCGCCATGCTGGTGCCCTCCACCTTCACCGGCTGGTAGAAGAACAGGATGATGATACCGGCGATGAACAGAGCAATGCCAAGGTCTCGCCCCCAGGACCGGACCGAATGCAGCCAGGAATGTTCCGAACAGGAAAGCAAAGAAGGTGGATGGTTATGGACAGGGCCAGGTTGGGACGAAGGGACCGTTTCGCTCATACTCTCCCCTTTAGTTTTTTACCACAGTTTGGCCCGCGCGACAACCAACCACGTATGCAGGCAGTGTCTCGCTTTGCCTGAACTGCCACTCCGGTGAGGCCATTTTGTCTCCTCCAGTGTGTTACCCGCCAATGATAGATGAAGCTGCCAAATAATAAGAGTATTCAGCTCATTCGGAAGGTTGGCGCTGGATGCGGGCGCCGAGGGATGTCAGTTTCTCTTCGATGTTCTCATAGCCGCGGTCAATGTGGTAGACGCGCTCGATGACGGTTTCGCCTTTTGCAGCGAGCGCCGCGATGACCAGCGACGCGCTGGCGCGCAAATCGCTTGCGGTTACTCCTGC
>Ga0326597_10007840_pt1 | contig 14465 bp, 13 predicted proteins | sample RVTome_12_FD_203789 | JGI IMG/M metagenome (GOLD analysis project Ga0326597, IMG submission 203789) | Soil microbial communities from uranium-contaminated site in the Upper Colorado River Basin, Wyoming, United States - RVT100D185 | ecosystem: Environmental > Terrestrial > Soil > Contaminated >... | reverse complement strand
AGTGCACCGTGTCCCACGTCCTGGCCTGCGCCATGCGATCCATGTCGGCGGCGATGAGACAGGCGATCTTCACGTAGCCGCCCATGCTCACCCCGTCGGGGCCCATGCAGATGGTCTCCTTCCCCCCCGGGATCTGCATGGCGCCGATGGCGTTGCCGTCGTCCACGATGTTGGAGGGGTCGGACCCGGCCTCCACGGCCTTGGCCCGCTCGCGGAACCGGAACTCGGGGCCCTCGAAGCGATAGCCGACGCGGTCCGCCTTGGAGGAGACCTTGTACGGGGCCGTCAGGAAGGTGCGCACGCTCTCCTCGGTCACGTGGTCCTCCTGCGGGCCCAGGATGACCCGGAGCTCCACCGCGGGGCCATAGGAGGGGATGAGGGACGGTGTGAGGCGGCGGCCGGGTGTGGCCCGCGCCCCCGGGGGCGCGTCCAGGCGGTCGCCGCCGCGGAGAGGCCGGCCCCGGACACCGCCGATCTTCCCGATCAGGTAGGTGGACTTGCTCCCCAGCACGCTGGGCACGTCCACGCCGCCGGCCAGGCAGAGGTAGGTCCGGCATCCCGCCTGCGCCACTCCGAACCCCAGCTCGCTGCCCGTCCGCGCCGCGGCCGCCTCCCACCGGGGGAGCGGCGCGCCGTCCAGGGTGGCGTCCATGTCCGCGCCGGTGACGGCGATCACCGTGTCCCGGAGGACCCGGAACCGGCCACCCATGAGCGTCATCTCGATGCCGGCCTCGCCGGGCGGGTTGCCCACCAGGAGGTTCCCCACGCGGAGGGCGAAGCGGTCGAAGGCCCCGGAGGGGGGGATGCCCGCCGCGAAGTAGCCCCTGCGCCCCAGGTCCTGGACGGTGCTGAGGAAGCCGGGCTCCACCACCTCCAGGGCGGGCGCGCTCATGCCGCCCCTCCCGGCCGGAGGAGATCCTGGAGGGTCACGGTCTCCTCCGTGATGGCGATGCGGTACGTGCACTCCCGGACCTGCTGGCGGACGGCGTCGCACTCCTCCAGCGTGACGGGGACGAAGCGCAGGCGATCCCCGAGCCGGAGGAGGATGGGCGACTCCTCGAAGTCGGGGAGGCCCTGGAAGCGATCGTAGATGGGCACCGGGGTGAGCCCCATCATCTGATACCCCCCGGGGCTCACCACGGGGTAGATGGCGGTGATGCTCCCCCCGAGGCCGATGCAGCCCTCGGGCGTGTAGAGCCGCGGCCGGGTGTACTTGGGGACCGACAGCAGCTTGGTCTCGTCCAGGAACTTGAGCTGCGGGGAGCCGGGGGTGAAACCCACCATGCCCACCCAGTGCAGCGAGGCCGCGTGGCGGGCCGCCGCCTCCTCGGGGGAGGCCAGCCCGTTCGCCTGGGCCACGAACCCCAGGTCCGGCCCGTACCGCCCGCCGTAGAGCACCGGCAGCTCGAGGACCCGAGAGGGCACCGCCCCCGCCCCGCCGGCGCTCCGTTCGGCCTCGCGCAGGGCATCGATGAAGCGGTCGACATCCGTGACCAGCGAGTCGAAGTGCACCAGGATGGACCGCCACCCCGGCAGCGTCTCGACGAGTCCCGGGATCCCGGCGGCCTTGATGGCGAGGTCGAGGCCCAGGACCTTGAAGTTGGCCTCCAGGCTCATGTCGTCGCCGATCTCGACCGTGAGGTACTGATCGCCGGAGGAGAGGTAGCGGGCCTGCGGGTAGATCATGGCGACGCCCCCGCGGGGCGCCCGGCGCCGAAGGCTCCCATGGGGAGCACCGCCGCCCCGGCCTCCTCGAGGGCGGCCCGCAGGCGCCGGGCGATCTCGGGGGCCCTGGGGTTATCCCCATGCAGGCAGACGCTGGCGCCCTCCACGGCGATCTCCCCGCCGTCCGCCGTCGCGACGCGCCCCTCCAGGACCATGCGCAGGACCTTCCGGATGGTGGCGTCCGGGTCCACCTCGCCGTGCACCCGCTTGATGACGGTGGTGCCGTCCGACCGGTAATCGAGGTCGGCGTAGAGCTCGCCGATGACGCGGATCCCCCGGGCCCGGGCCAGCCGGAAGGGGAGGCTGCCGGGCAGGGCCAGGAAGAGGAGGTCCCGGTCGATGGCCGCCAGGCCGTCCAGGATGGCCTCGGCCAGCTTCTCGTCCGTCCACGCCATGTTGTAGAACTCGCCGTGGGGTTTCACGTGCTGCAGGGGCACGCCGGCCGCCGCGCAAAACGCCTTCAGCGCCCCCACCTGGTAGATCACGTAGTCCATGGCCTCGGCGGGCGAGACGCTGAGCTTCCGGCGCCCGAACCCGATCCGGTCGGGGAATCCCGGGTGGGCCCCCACGGCCACGCCGGCCGCCTTGGCCAGCGCCACCGTCTTCCGCATGACGTGGGGGTCCCCCGCATGGAAGCCGCACGCCACGTTGATCGAGGTCACGTGGCGCATCATCTCCTCGTCGCTCCCGAGGCGGTAGATCCCGAAGCTCTCCCCCATGTCGCAGTTCAGGTCGATCTGTCGCCGCATCGTGACTCCGTCCCCCCGGCGCCGGGCGCCCGGACGGGCGCCGCCCCGTCTTCCGGGAGGGGAGGACTATACTTCACGCTCCCGGCGGGATTCAAGGGGGACGACGGGGCCGTGGGGGCCGGGCGGCACGGAAGGAAGGCGCGTGACCGGCGAGGGAACGCGAACGGCGGTCACGGGGAGCGGGGGCCGCCGTCGGTGGAAGGGCCGGTGGTCCGGTCCGGCGGGGGCTCGGGCGGGCGGGGCTTGCCCCAGAGCTGGTGGAAGCCCACGCCCAGGCAGACCAGGGCCGCGGTGAGCAGGAAGGGGGTCAGGAAGAAGGCCGCGACGTCCTCGCCCCGCACGGCGCGGCCCAGGCCGGCGGCCATGCCGATGAAGAGCAGGACGCCGACGACGATGGAGAAGATGCCCAGGCCACGGCGGCGCTCCATCGCCCCCTCCTACTCCGCCGGCGGGTCCGGCGGGGGCCGGCGGCCCGCGGGCTTCACGCCGTGGAGGAACCACATGTCCAGCGCCAGGTCGTGGTACATGGTGGCCCCGCCCCCGTCCTGGAACGCCACCCGGTACCACCGGCGCCGGCCCCGCGCCGGGTCCAGCGCCTCCTCGATCCAGCGCTCGCGCACGGCCCGGACCTCTCGCCGGCGGGCGTCCAGGACCACGGCGCGGGGGCGCTCCTCGCCCGTGGCGCCGGCATAGCACTCCACCTGGATGGGTTCGTCGGCCATCGCCCGCCCCGCCGCCCGCAGCCTCTCCGGCCCTCACCGCGGCCCTCTCCCACGGTGGGACGTGGGGCACCGTCGCGGAACGTCAGAAGTTGATCAACTGGTCCACGGGGGCGAAGTCGTCGGTCAGGACCGGGACGTCCTCCAGCGGGACCGGCCGGTCCAGGAGGTGGCGTGCCTTGTCGCGCAGCTCGGTGGGGGAGAGGAGCCGGGTGCCGAGGAGCGTGGCGCGGCGGCTGACCTCTTCCGGCGTCAGGCGGGGGCGCGCGTCGGTGGCCACCAGGATCACATTGGTGACCCCGGCGGGGATCTCGTCCCCGTACCAGCGCGCGGGGAACACGTAGATCTCGGCGAAGGTTGCGGCCAGCGTCTTGTACACGGCCCGGAAGAGCTTGCTCTTCGGCCCCACCGCGGCGCTGATCAGGTTCACGCCCACCACGCCGCCCGGCTTCAGCCGGGCCTTGATCTCGCGGTGGAACTCCCGCGTGGTCAGGTGGAACGGCACCGTATCCGAGTTGTAGGCGTCCAGGAACACCACGTCGTACGTCCGCTCGTTCTTCACGAAGAAGAGGCGGCCGTCCTGCACGTGCACGCGCAGCCGCGCATCCTCCTTCAGCGCGAAGTATTCCCGGGCCACGCGCGCCACCTCGGGGTCGATCTCCACGGCGTCCACCCGCAGGTTGGGGAACGCCTTGTGGTACGCCTTGGGCAGCGACCCGCCGCCCAGGCCCACCACGGCCGCATCCGTGGCGTCGGGGCGGAAGGCGAAGGTGAGCGAGAGGTAGTGCGAGTAGAGGAGCTTCAGCCGCGCCGGGTCGTCCTTGAACATCCCGCTCTGGCGCAGGTTGTCGAAGTCCATGACGCGGGAATCGCCCTCGTCGGTCACCTTGATGTGGTGGTAGAAGGAGTCCGTCTCGTAGACGACGCCGGGATCGGCCGCGGCCTGCCCCCGCAGCCCCACCCAGCCGCCCAGCACGGCCAGCACGGCCAGGGCGGCGGCCACCGCGCGCCCGCGCCCGGCCGCAAGCATCCCGGCGGCCAGGAGCACGAGCACGAGCCCCAGCAGGTGGACGATGCGGGCCACGCCCGCCACGCCGATGAGGTAGAAGGCGGTCACGATGGTGCCCAGGATGCTGCCGGCGGTGGAGATGGCATAGAGGCTCCCGGCCGTGGTGCCCATCTGGGCCACGGCGCGCGCCGCCAGCCGGATGGCGAAGGGCGAGATGGTGCCCAGGAAGACGCTGGGCAGGAGGAACAGGAGGGTGCCGGCCACCAGGGGATCCCACCGCGGGCCCAGGCTGTTCTGGGCGACGGTCCGGTTGATGGTGGGGTAGAGGAAGGGCAGGACGAAGATGAGGATCCCCGGCGCCGCCACCATGGCGGACATCACGCGCAGCCTCGGCCACCGATCCGCCACGACGCCCCCCAGGTAGTAGCCCAGGGTCAGGGCGGCCAGGAAGATGCTGATCAGGCTCCCCCACACGAAGATGGAATTGCCGAAGTAGGGGGCCAGGATGCGGCTGCCGATCATCTCCAGCCCCATCAGCACGGCGCCGCAGACGAACACCACGACGTAGAGCAACCACGGCGCCGCGCGCTCTTCGCCGTGACGGTGCCGGGCCCGCTCGGCCTCCCGTTCCTTCGCCTCTGCTTCCCTGCGACCCTTCGTCTGCTTGTCGGCCATGTGTCCTCGCTGTGTTCCGCGAATCGCCCTTTCCCTCTCCCGATGGGGCGAGAGACCTGGGAAGGGACCGGGAACGCCGGGAAGGGAGATGTCAGGACCGGAGGCGCCGCGCGCGCGGGGCGTGGCCGGTGTAGGGGATCGCCAGGTACTCCTGGGCGGTCTCCTTGGCCAGGCCTTCCGTCTCCACGTCCAGCGCCCGCCGGTACAGGCGGACGGCTTCCTGGCGGTCGCCGTGGAGGTCGTGGATCATGCCGGACCGCGTATACGCCCACGCCGTGACCCAGGCGTAGGTCTTGTTCCCGTTGTCGACGGCGCGCTGGAAGAACCGCAGGGCGGCGGCGTGCTCGCCCATGTCCATGTAGACCTTCCCCATCAACTGGTAGTAACGGGGGAGCATCTCGCGGGTGAAAGGCGATACCCCCGCCTCGATGCGCGCGCCCACGCGCCGGGCCAGGCGCAGGGCCTCCTCGGGGCGGCCCGTCTCCGAGTAACACAGCGCCAGCGGGAAGTAGAGGTCCGGGTTGTTGGGATACCGATCCACCAGAGCCTGGCCCAGCACCCCCGCCTCCGCGTAGCGCTGCTCCACGCCGACCAGGTGCCGGAAGAGGACCACCTGGGCCAGGGATCGCGTGTACGTGCCCCGCTCGGCCGCCGCGCGCAGCCGCTGGAGCCCGCGGGGCAGGTCGCCGGACGGCAGGAGCACGGAGGCCGCGGCGCGGAGCGCCCGCGGGAGCTGCGCGAAGGAGAGGTCGTAGAGGCCCAGGCCGTAGTACGCGTCGTGCAGGTCGGGCTGCAGGGCCACCGCCTCGCTGAAGGCCCGGTGGGATTCCTTGCTGGCCTGGTAGGCGGCCAGGATGTTGCGGCGCACGCCGTCGGCCATGGCCTTGGCGCCCCACACCATGCCGGCCAGCAGTTTCGTCTCGGCGTCCCGCGGATGGTCGGCCTCCAGGGCGCGGACCCGTTCGACGATGGGCGCAAGGGCCGCGAGGAACTGATCCACCTCGGCCGCCACGTCCTCCTTGTCGGCGACGCGGGCCAGGGGGACGAAGGCGGCCACGAACGCGCCGGCGGCCTCCCCGCCGGGCGTCCGCTGGATGGCCCGCGCCTCGGCCGCCGCCCGATCCGGCTCCACGTTGAGGAGGTGGTCGATGGCGCGGGCGAGCCCCGCCCCCACTTCCGCGGGCGCCGCCGCCGCGGGCGCCGCCGTCGCCAGCAGCGCCAGGAGGGCGAGGAACGTCACCGCCATCCCCGCGCCGGCGGGGCGTGGCGGGCGCCGACGCCGACCAATCGGGGGGAGAAATCCGCGTGTTCGCTTCAGCATGATCCTCTGAGCCTTTGTAGCGGAAAGCGGGCCCGGGTGTCAATTGCCGGGGAGTTCCCGGGGAGCGGGGCCGCGGATGCGGGATCGGCGCCGGCGGCGACCGGCGCGAAGGGGCGCGGCCCAATCGCCCGGCGCATTGACGGTGGCGCGCGGGAAGTGCTAGGGTCGCGCCGCGTTTGGATGGCGTGGCGGCGATGGCCGCGGCGCGGGAGACATGGCGTGGTCGAGTCCTATCGCCTCATTGTGGCGCTGGATGTGCCCACCGCCCCCGAGGCGGAATCCGCCGTGGGCCGCCTGGCCGGTCTCGGCGTGGCGTTCAAGGTGGGGAGCCAGCTCTTCACGGCGGCCGGACCGGGGATCGTGGCCGGCATCACCGGCCGGGGCGGGAGGGTCTTCCTGGACCTGAAGTATCACGACATCCCGCAGACGGTGGAGGCCGCCTGCCGGGAAGCCGCCCGGCTGGGCGCCTTCATGCTCAACGTCCACGCGCTGGGCGGTGCAGAGATGATGGGCGCCGCCCGCGATGGCGCCCGGGCGGGCGCCGCCGACGCCGGCCTCCCGCCGCCGCTGGTCATCGCCGTGACGGTGCTCACGAGCCACACGGAGGCCAGCCTGCGGGAGGCCCTCGGGGCCGAGGTGCGGCTGGTGGATCACGCGGCCCGGCTGGCGGCGCAGGCGAAGGCGGCGGGGCTGGACGGCGTGGTGGCATCGCCCCACGAGGTGGCGGCCATCCGGGCCGCCTGCGGCCCGGCCTTCACCGTCGTCACCCCCGGCATCCGCTTCCCGGGGTCGCCGCCGGACGACCAGCGCCGCACCATGACCCCCTGCGAGGCCCTGCGGGCCGGCGCCGATTTCCTGGTGGTGGGCCGGCCCATCCTCCGCAGTCCCGATCCGGCGGCGGCGGCCGAAGCGATCCTCCAGGATGCGGCTTCCGCCTGAAGCCCGCCGAGCCAACCCATGACCGGTCGTGCCCACGCCGGCGCCCCGGCGGCCTCGCGACCCCGAGCGGGCGATCCCGTCGCCTACCTCTGCCTCACGGGCGCCGTCCTCATCTGGGGAGGCTCTCACCTCGCTATCCGGGTGGCCCTCTACTCCTTCACCCCGCTGGCCCTTGCCATGGTGCGGCTCGCGCTGTCCTCTCTCTGTCTGGGGGCGTACGCGCGGTGGGCCGGGGAGACCTTTGCGGTGCCCCGGCGCGATGTTCTCCCCCTCCTGGGACTTGGGATTCTCTCGTTCACCGTCTTTCAGTTCTTCATCAACACCGCGCAAACCTTCACCACCCCGGCCCACGCCTCCCTCATGGTGGGGACCATGCCGATCTTCGCCGCCCTGGCCGCCCGCGTGCTCCTCCGCGAGCGGATCACGTTCCTGCGGGCCGCGGCGATCCTGATGGCCTTCGTCGGGGTTGCCATCGTCATCCTGGGGTCGGCCCGTGGAGCGGGAGGCGCCCGCGATGTGGCGCTGGGAGACCTCCTGGCCCTGGGGACGGCCATCGTGTGGGCCCTGGCCTCGGTCCTCTCGAAGCCCTACCTCCGCCGCTATTCCACGGCGAAATTCTCGACGCTCACCCTCTTCGGCGGCACCCTGTCCGCCATCCCTTTCGGGGCCCCTGCCGCCCTCCGGATCTCGTGGGGGGCTGTCAGCGGCACGGGCCTGGGGCTGCTCCTCTACCTCTCGGTGTGCTCGACCAGCATGGCCAACGCCATGTGGAACCGGGGGATCTCCGCCGTGGACGTGAGCCAGGCGGCGATCTTCGGCAACCTGATCCCGGTGGCCACGCTCATCCTCTCGGCCCTCCTGCTGGGCGAGCGGATCACCCTGCCTCTGGTCGGCGGGGGCGCCCTGGTCATCGCCGGCGCCTACCTGACCCAGCGGACGTAGGGAGTGAGCGTGTTGCCCTCCCGGCCGATGTGGGACGCCTACCTCTGCCTCCTCACGGCCGTCCTGGTATGGGCCAGCTCCTACTTCGTGATGCAGGTGGCCCTGGTCTCGTTCACGCCGCTGGCCCTCACCGCGCTCCGCCTGCTCCTCTCCACGGCCTTCATGGGGGCCTACGCGCGGTGTGCCGGCGTGCCCCTGGCGGTCCGGCGGGGCGACGTGTGGCCCCTCCTCGGCCTCGGCTTCCTCCTCAACACGGCGTTCCAGGTCTGCCTGAATTTCGCCCTGGCCTTCACCACCCCGGCCCACGCCTCGCTGGCCGTGGGGTTCATGCCCATCTTCGCCGCCGTGGGCGCCCGGCTGCTGCTCCACGAGCGGGTCACGCCCCGCCGCGCCCTGGCGATCCTGATGGCCTTCGCCGGCGTCGCCCTGGTCATCGTGCCGGGGGGCGGCGCGGGCAAGGCCCCCCACCCGATCCTCGGCGATCTGCTGGCCCTCGGGGTCGCCGCCTCGTGGGCCCTGGGCTCGGTCCTCACCAAGCCCTTTCTCTCCCGCTACTCCCCCTTGCAGTTCACGGTCCTCACCCTCGCCGGCGGCGCCGCGCTGGGGGTGCCGCCGACCATCGTGTCCCTGGCCCGGACCGAGTGGGGGAGCGTGGCGAAAACGAGCTGGCTGGCGCTCCTCTACCTCTCGTTCCTTTCCATGGGGGTTTGCTGGCTCCTCTGGAACCGGGCCATCGCACGCCTGGAGGTGAGCCAGGTCGCCATCTTCAGCAACATGCCCCCGGTGATCACCCTGCTCCTCGCCACCGTCCTGACCGGCGAGCGGCCTACCGTCGCCCTCCTGGCGGGGGGAGCCATGGTCGTCGCCGGCGCCTTCTTGACTCAGCGCACGTGAAGGGCCTCCCCCGCAGATATCCTTGACACCGCGGGGCCGCTCCGGTGTATCCTTCCGCCATCCGGCGCCGCGGGGCGCCCACACGAGGAGAGAACACGATGGCGAACGCGCTGGACCTGAAGGGGATCATCCCCGCCACCGTCCTGCCGCTGACCCGGGACGCCGAGATCGACGAGCCCGAGCTGCGCAGGTACATCCGCTGGATCGCCGGGCAGGGGATCAGGGCCGTGGCCGTGAACGTGGACACGGGTGAGGGCCCCCACCTGTGGCACGACGAGAAACTGCGCGTGCTGCGCATCTACAAGGAAGAGCTGGCGGGCAAGGGGATCCCCATCGTGGCCGGCCTGGGCGCGTCCTTCACGGCCCAGGGGGTGAAATACGGCAGGGAGTACCGGGACGCGGGCGCCGACTGCCTCCTGGTGTTTCCCATCACGGCGTACCTGGGGCAGCCTCTTCCGTGGGAGATCCCGTACCAGTACCACAAGGCCATCGGCGACGCGGTGGGGCTGCCCATGATCCTCTTCACCCTCCAGCCCGCCCTGGGTGGCACCAACTTCGCCGACGAGACGCTGGCGCGCCTCTGCGAGATCCCCCAGGTGGCGGCCATCAAGGAGGCGCTCTTCGACGCCAAGCGCTACCGGGAGATCGTGAACGTCATCCGCGCCGCCCCCCGGCCCATCACCATGCTCACCGGGAACGACAACTTCATCTGGGAGTCGTACCTGCTGGGCGCCGAGGGCGCCCTGCTGGGGGCCTGCGCCACGTGCACGCGCACCCACGTGCGCGTCCACGAGGCGGCCATGCGGGGCGACTGGGGGACGGCGCGCGATCTGGGCGACCGGATTCAGAGCGTGGTGAATGCCGTCTTCGCGGCCCCGGTGCGCGACTACCGCGCCCGCTCCAAGGAAGTCCTGGTGATGCAGGGGATCATCCAGCACGCGTACATGCGGCCGCCCCTGGTCGCCGTGGGCGAGGCCGACCGCCTGGCCCTGAAGAAGGCCCTGAGCGCCGCCGGAGAGCTGTAGGTCCCTCCGCGCGGGAGGGCGCACAGGCCGTGACGAGGTTTAGCCAAGGCGGAGGGATGGCCGGCGGGGGTAAGCTCGTCGAGGTGTCGGACGTCAGCAAGGTCTACCCGACCACCGATGGGGACGTGCTGGCGCTGGACCGCGTGTCCTTCGACGTGCGGGCGGGCGAGTTCCTCTCCATCGTGGGGCCCAGCGGCTGCGGCAAGAGCACGCTGGCCATGCTCATCGCCGGCCTGTATCCCGTGACCGCGGGCGCCATCTCGGTGGACGGCACCGTCGTGGCCCGGCCCCAGACCTCCCTGGGCATCGTCTTCCAGAATCCCGTCCTGCTGGCCTGGCGGAAAGCCGTGGACAATGTGCTGCTCCAGGTGGAGATGCGCGGCCTCGATCCGAGGCCGCACCGCGAGCGCGCCCTCCGGCTCCTGGCCAGCGTGGGGCTCGAGGGCTTCGAGCACCGCTATCCCCACGAGCTGTCGGGCGGGATGCGGCAGCGCGTGTCCCTGTGCCGCGCCCTCATCCACGACCCGCCCCTCCTGCTGATGGACGAGCCCTTCGGCGCCCTGGACGCGCTGACCCGGGACCAGATGACGCTGGACATCCAGCGGATCTGGGGCCGCGGCCAGAAGACGGTCCTGTTCATCACCCACTCCATCACCGAGGCCGTCTTCCTCTCGGATCGCATCATCGTCATGACGCCCCGCCCGGGGAGGATCGACACGGTCCTGGAGGTGGACCTGCCCCGGCCCCGCCGCCTGGCCGTGCGCGAGGATACCCGGTTCGCGGGGCTGACGCGGGCCATCCGGGACCGGTTCATGGCCCACGGCGTGCTGCGCGACCTCGACCAGGAGGCCGAGTGATGTGGTGGCGCCGGCGGAGCGCGCCCGCCGTGACGGTGATCGGCGCCATCGTCCTGTGGGAGGCGGTGGTCGGCGGCTTTCGCCTGCCCGAGTACCTGCTGCCGGCCCCCAGCGGCGTCCTGGCGGCCCTGGCGGCCGAGTGGCGCTACCTGGGGCTCCACACCGCGGTCACGGTGTACGAGATCCTCTGGGGATTCCTCCTCTCCATCCTGATCGGCGTCCCCCTGGCCATGATCATCGTGTATTCTCCCCTGCTGGAGCGCGCCTTCTATCCGCTGCTCGTCGCGTCCCAGTCCGTCCCCAAGATCGCCATCGGCCCCCTCCTGATCTTTTGGGCCGGCCTGGGGATGTTTCCCAAGATTCTCGTGGCGTTTCTCCTGGCGTTCTTCCCGATCGTCATCGACACGGTGGTGGGACTTCGATCCGTGGAACCGGAGATGCTCCATCTCGCCCGGTCCATGGGGGCACCCGAGCGCCGGATCTTCCTCAAGATCCGGCTGCCCAACGCCTTCCCCAACATCTTCGCCGGGCTCAAGGTCGCCGTCACGCTGGCGGTGGTGGGGGCCATCGTGGGAGAGTTCATCCAGGCGGACCGCGGCCTGGGCTACGCGCTCCTGCAGGCGAACGCAATGCTCAACACCCGGCTGTCGTTCGCCGCGATCCTCATCCTGGCGGCCATCGGGGTCGTGCTCTTCGCCATCGTGGACGTGATCGAGCGGTTCCTGATACCCTGGCATGCCTCGCACCGGACGGAGATGGCCGCGGGGACGCTCTGACCTGATCTGCAATGACCGATGGCCGAGGCTCCATGGCTCGCAGGCACGGCGGGTGGCTGACGGTCTTGCCAGAGAACACCAGATCCCGCACACCGAAGGAGGGGTTCCCATGAAGCGGTTTGTCGGAATCGTGGCCCTGGTCGCTGCGGCACTCGCGCTGTTCCCGCCAACGCCGGCCGAGGGGCAGCGGAAGGTGGAGAAGGTGACGCTGCGGCTCAACTGGTACGCCTACGGGGAGCACGCGCCCTTCATCTATGGTTTCAAGAAGGGCTTCTACGAGGCCGAGGGGATCGATCTCACCATTCTGGAGGGGAACGGCTCGGGGCCGGTGGTGCAGGCCATCGGGGCGGGGAGCGATCGCTTCGGTTACGCCGACGCCTACGCCATGGCGGGGCTGCTCGCCAAGGGCCTTCCCGTGAAGATGATCTCCGTCCCCGTGCAGACGAGCCCCCTCAGCATCATCTACTTCGCCGACAAGCCGATCAAGGGGCCGAAGGACCTGGAGGGCAAGAAGGTCTCCTTCACGGCCGGGGATTCCATCCATCAGGCGTTCCAGGCGCTCCTGAAGGTGAATGGGGTCGACAAGTCCAAGGTCCAGGAAGTGTATTTCGATCCCCGGGGGAAAATGGCCGCGGTGATGGCAGGGCAGGTGGACGCCATGGGGGGGTACTACACGACGCAGGCCGGCCAGATGGCGGCGCAGACCGGCAAGAAAGTCTCCTACTTCCGCTACGCGGATCACGGCGTGAACGCGCTCGCCTCCGGATTGCTGATCCACACCAAGTACCTGGGCGACCGGGATGTGAACTGCCGGATGGTGCGGGCCACCAGCAAGGCCTGGACGGAAGCCGCCAGGAACCCCGATGAGGCAGCCCGGCTCCTGGTGGAGATGTTCCCCAAGGCCGGAGCGCTCGAACTGAACGTGTCGCAGTGGAAGGAGACGATCTCCTTGATGTACACGGCGGCCACGAAGGGCAAGACGTCGGGCTGGATGGCGAAGGAGGACTGGGAGAACCTGCTGAACCTTCAGCGGACCTATGGGAATATCCAGACCAAGGAACTGAACGAGTACTACACCAACGATTTCTTCGACTGCAAGTAGCCCGATCCTCGAATCCGGGGGGCCTTGGCGCGACCCATGGACGGTGCGCCGGGGCCCATGGTTCCTGCCACGACGCGAGACCACCTTCCTGACGCCCGCCGGGGCGATCGCATCCTTCCCTGGTGTGTCCGTGAGACAGGGGGAAGTTCTCGGCGGCGGCGGCCATCGCGGAGGATCTGGGGACCATCCCCTGGTGGAACCCGCTCAACCTCGAGGAGCTGTGGTCCCGCCTGCCCTGACCATGGTTCACCGTTCTCGGTTCGCTGTTCCTCGTTGGGCCGACCGCTCCCGGCTGGGCCCGGGTGGGGGGATGGCGGAACCGCAAACCGCAAACCGCAAACGGGGAACCTCATGAGGATGGACCGATGCCGCTCCTGACGACAGAGGAGTGCCGGCGCATCCACGAGGGCAGCCTGGGGGTCCTGGAGACGCTGGGCGTCCGCGCGGACGATGAAGAGGTCCTGGCGCTCCTGGTGCGGCACGGGGCGCGGCAGGGGGGGGCGGCCGACACGGTGCGCCTCCCGCGGGAACTGGTGGCGGAGTGTCTGGCCGCATGTCCCGCCACGGCGTCCTTCGCCGACCGGCGGGGCAAGGTGACCGAGGTGGGTGCCGCCGGCGGGACGGTGTTCTGGACGGGCAACGCCCTCCACGTGGCCGAGGGACGAAGCCGCCGCGAGCTCCTGACAGGGGACCTGGCGGCGCTCTCGCGCGTGGCCGACGCCTGCGAACAGGTGGACGGGATGGTGGGCACCAGCGTGGGGGACGTGCCGCCGCCCGCCCGGGACGTGGTGGGCTTCCGCGTGATGGCGGCTAACACGGCCAAGCACCTCCGCCCGTGCATCTTCACGCCGCCCGGGGCCGCCGCCATCGTGGAGATGGCGCAGGTCCTGGCCGGGGGCGAGCCGCTGCGCCGCCGCCCAGTGGTGAGCTTCGGTTACAGCATCGTGAGCCCGCTGCACTGGACGGCCACCGGCCTGGGCGTCTTCCGGAATACGGCCGGCCACGGCCTGCCGCTGATGATCAACTCCGAGCCCATGGGGGGCGGCACCGCGCCGGTGACGCTGGCCGGATGCCTGGTGCTGGCCAACGCCGACGCCCTGAGCGGCGTCGTCATCGCCCAGCTCCTGGAGCGGGGGCGCCCCGTGATCTTCAATCTCGGGTTCGCCCACGTCCTGGACATGTCCACCTCGGTGGCCCTCACCGGCGCCCCCGAGAACGCCCTGCTTCAGGCGGCCGGCGCCGAGCTGGCGCGGTTCCACCGGCTGCCGTCGGCCTCGTGGATGTCCACCGAGGCCATGATGGTGGACGGGCAGGCGGCGGCCGAGAAGACCCTCACCGGCCTGGCCCACGCGGCGCACGGCGTCAACATCGTGTGGGGGGCGGGCAACCTGGAGTCCACCCTGTGCATGTCCGCCGAGATGCTGGTGATCGACGACGAGATCATCGGCAGCATCCGGCGCTTCGCCCGCGGCATCGGCGTGACGGACGAGACGCTGGCCCTGGACCTGATCCGCGAAGTCGGCCACCGGGCCGACTTCCTGACGACAGACCACACCCTGCGGCACTTCCGGGAGGAGATCCGGCACACCCGCCTGCCCACGCGCGGCAAGCGCGACCGGTGGGAGCGGGAGGGGGCCACCACCCTGGAGGAGCGGGCGGCGGGCCGGGTGCGGGAGGTGCTGGGGCGCACGCACGAGTCGCACCTGACCTCGGAGCAGGAGCGCGCCCTGCG
>Ga0326597_10007839_pt1 | contig 14465 bp, 8 predicted proteins | sample RVTome_12_FD_203789 | JGI IMG/M metagenome (GOLD analysis project Ga0326597, IMG submission 203789) | Soil microbial communities from uranium-contaminated site in the Upper Colorado River Basin, Wyoming, United States - RVT100D185 | ecosystem: Environmental > Terrestrial > Soil > Contaminated >... | reverse complement strand
AAGTCCCACGCGGTGGCGGCTGTCGCGCCGACTTTTGTGGGGGTTCACGCTGCTTGCTGCGCTGCCTATTCTCGTGGTCGGCCTGGGTACGCGCTACTACATGCGCTCGCTATTGGATCGTTCGCTGGATTTGCGTGTGGAGCTGACGCGGCGCCTGGTGGCCAACTTCAGCCGGGAACTCGAGTCGCGGGCGACGGATGCGGCGCGGATGGCAGCGGCGAGTCCGCTTCTCGAAGCGCACCTCAACGAAGCCGGGTTCGACCGCAACCTGCTTTTGCGTGCGCTGGACAGCCTGGCGCGGGAGACGCGCGTGGGGGGCATCGACGTCGCCATGATCCAGGCAGGCGGCGTATTGCTTGTGGCGCGCTCCGGCCATCCGATGCACTTCGGGTTTCCGGTGCAGGCACCCGAGCGTGCATCGGCCATCACCACCTGGCCTGCCCCCGAGCTGGGGGCGTACTGCTACGGCATATCCGTTCCGCTGGCCGATTCACGCTACATCGTCGCCGTTTACTACCCCATCACGCGGGAGTTGCTGGCCCCCCTCGCCGAGGCGGGGAGCTTTCTGGTCGGGAGCAACACCCTCGACGACGAACCGCTGATTGCGGGCGACCTACAGCTGGCGCGGTGGCCGGAGTTGTCCGATGCCCCCGATGAGCTCGTGCACGTTCCCGTTGACGGACGTGCGTACGGCGTCGGCAAAGTCGGGCCGTTCTACTACGGCATTCCGTTGGATGATAATCTCGCAGCCCTGGGGAGGCTGGACGTGTTCCTGCTGATTGCGACGCTTCTGGCCGTCGGAATTGCGGTGCTGGCGGCCAGGCGCGTAACCTATTCCGCGGCGCGTCCCGTGGAGGAACTCGCCGATACCGTGAGCCAGTGGGGGCAGGGCGGCGAGCAGGAACCGCTGATCAGTTTTGCCGAGGGAGAGACGGCCACGCTGGTGGATGCGTTCGAGCATCTGCGCGGCGAATTGTCGGCGGCCGAGCGCCGCCTTGCCGACTCGGCGCGCGCGGTGGGCTGGCAGGAGATGGCGCGCAAAGTGGCGCACGAAATCAAGAACCCGCTCACCCCCATTCGCGTGACGATGGAGGACCTGGCACGGCGCGTGGAGCACGATCGCGACGGGGCTTTGGCCATGATCCCGGAGGCCACCAGGCTGATTGGCGAAGAAGTTGCGGTGTTGCGCCGCATCGTCGATGCCTTCGCCCGGTTCGCGCGCCTGCCCGAACCGCGGCCCGAGGTCGTGGATCTCAACCTTGTGGTCGCCGACGCCGTGAATTTGAATCGGCCGCCTGCGGGGACGCAGGTTGTGTTCGTGCCGGCACCGGCTCCCGTGCGCGCCCATGTCGATCCGCAACTGATCGGCGAAGCGCTCACCAACCTTGTGAAAAACGCCGTGGAGGCGGCAGGCCCGGAGGGGACCGTGCGCGTGTCGATCGGCATGGCGAACGGGGCGTGTCAAATCGAGCTCGAGGATACGGGCAAGGGCTTCCCGGACGACCTCTTGAAACAGGGGCCGCGTCCCTACTTCACGACCAAGCGCGGCGGCACGGGGCTCGGGTTGATCATCAGCCAGCGCATCATCACCGACGCCGGCGGAGAGCTGGCGCTGAGCAACGCACCGACCGGGGCGCGCGTCGTCATCGCCCTGAAAGCGAATTAAGCCATGCCGCGCCTGCTTCTGGTGGACGACGAACCCAACATCATCAAGTCGGTAGGTGACGCGCTCGGGCGCGACGGATACGCCGTGACGGCGGCGGCCACGCTCGCCCTTGCGCGCGCGCGCCTGGCCGAGCCCTTCGACTGCGCCCTGCTGGACGTTTGGCTGCCCGACGGCTCGGGCCTCGATTTATTGACCGAACTGATGGCGGCGCAGCCGTCGTGCGTGGTGATCATGATCTCGGGCCACGCTCAACTATCGGACGCGGTGCGCGCCACACGCTCCGGTGCGTTCGACTTTCTCGAGAAACCGCTCTCTTTGGAAAAGGTCTTAGTCACGCTGCACAACGGGCTCGAGTTGGAGCGCCTGCGCCGCGAAAACCTGCGCCTGCGCCAGGGGGAGGACTCGCGCTACCGGATTCTGGGGCGTTCGCGCGCGATCACCGATCTGTTGGCGGTCGTGGAGAAGGTGGCCCCGAGCGATGTGCGCGTCCTCATCCTCGGCGAAAACGGCTCTGGGAAGGAACTGGTGGCGCGCCAGCTTCACCGCCTGTCGACACGCGCCGGCAGCCCGTTCGTGCCGCTCAACTGCGCCGCATTGCCGGAGAACCTGATCGAAAGCGAGCTGTTCGGATTCGAGAAGGGGGCGTTCACGGGCGCTGTGCGTGCGCAGCCGGGCAAGTTCGAAGAAGCCGACGGCGGGACTCTGTTCCTCGACGAAATCGGCGACCTGCCGCCCGCGGCACAGGCCAAACTGTTGCGCGTGCTGGAAGAGGGGAAAGTGCGCCGGATCGGCGCCGCCGCCGAGCGCGCCGTGAATGTGCGCGTCGTGGCGGCGACGAATCGCAACCTGGAAGCGCTGGTGGCGGCGGGAACATTCCGCGAAGACCTGCGCTTTCGCCTCAACGTCGTGCCGATTTCCGTTCCGCCGCTGCGTGAGCGACCCGACGACATCGCGCTTTTGGCCGAGCACTTCCTGCAGACGGCCGCGGGCGCCGGGCGGCCCAAGCGACTCGCCGAGTCGGCGCTGAAGCTTTTGCGCGCGCACGCGTTTCCCGGCAACGTGCGCGAGCTGCGCAACATGGCCGAGCGTGTGGCCATCCTCGTCGATGCGTCGGCGATAGAAGCCTCGCACCTCGAGCGCCTCTTCCCGGAACTGGCGAAAAGCCGCGCCGCAATCGCCCCTTACGCCGACCAGATCGCAGAATCGGAACGACAGATTCTGCTGGAGGCTCTCGAGCACGCCGGATGGAATGTCTCGCAGGCCGCCTCAGCCCTGCGCCTCGAGCGCAGCCACCTCCATAAGAAGATGAGGGCGCTGGGGCTGGCTCGGTCGGACTGAGCGGATTTCCTGCCTCTGTGTGTCAAATGACACACACGTCCGTAAAGTCACCATAATCGATTAAGTCATAGCATGTTAACCTGACGATGGCTGCACTGTCGCTGTGTCATTATTGACACAGTTTGGACCGGCCGACCGCCGCGAAAAGAGTCTAACCTGCTGTCCCCCAGCGGACTGTCCTTTCGGCACCGGCTTTGACATACCCCATGGCGAAGGAGAAACGCCATGAACTTGAGAGTCGTTGTCGCGCTGCTCACACTGGCCGGGCTCGCCCTCTACACCGCCGGACTCCTGGCGGAGGAAAAGCCGGGGCCACCGATCACGTCGCGATCAAACCAAAACCCCATTTACCAAGAGGAGGTCGGACGATGAAAACGTTCGTATCCGCAAGTCTAGCGCTCTGCTTTGCCGCAATCGTGATCGGTTGCTCGGGCGACGCAGAGGACAATCGCATTCAGTCAATCGCCACAAGCAACGGCGACCCGGTGGCCGTGGCCGCGGCGCGCCCCGATGTTCCAATCCCGGCTCAGCCCGACGATGAGGCTTCTCAGACCACGGGTGAAGCGGCCGCCGAATCGGCATCGCAACACGCCGTCACCTGCCTGGCCAAAGCGGGCGACGTGCTCTATGTCGGTGGAGCTGCCGGAGTCACGGCGCTCACCGAAGGCAAGCCCGAGCGCGTGGTTGAAGGCGAAACCGTCGCGCTTCTGGCGGCAGGCGGCAAGCTCTGGGTGGTGCAGGCAGGCATGCTAAGCACGCTTGACGGCGCCACGCAGATCGTTCCGGAGTTTGTGGCCCGGCTGACTTCCGCTGCGGCCACCGACCTGAGCCTCTTTGTCGGCTCGGCCGGAGAGGGCGTCTTCAAGCTGGCCGACAGCTGTTTGGAGCCTGCCTCGCCGGACTGGGACGTGATCGCCCTCGCGGCGACGGACTTCGGGCTCTTCGCCGCCACCACCGAAGGTCTCTTCAGCTTCGACGGCGAGCGCTGGCACAGGCGCACGCCCGTGGACAGCCAGTCCGCGCCGACGGCGCTCCACTATCGCTATCCCTATCTTTACGTGGGCGGCGACAATCAGCTTCTCCGCTACGACGGCGGGCGCTGGGAGCAGTTCGGCCTGGAAAACGGCATGGTGGTGTCGGCGCTCGGGTGGCATGACGCGCGCCTCTATATCGGCGGCGACGACGGCTCCCTGGCGACTTTGGAAGGGGCCCTTCTGGAACCGGTGCCCGATCCCGGGGCAGGGCCCGTCCACGCCCTTCTCCGCTTCGACGGCCGGCTGCACCTGGCCACCGAAGCGGGGCTTCTGCAGCAGCGCTACGGGCGATTCATCGAAATCGAGCTCGAGGAACCCGTGAAACATGAACCCGAAACCGAGCCGATCGCTTCCCTCCTATAAGTCGAAAGGCCACGGGATCCACCTGCTCGCCGGGCCCCGAAAGGGGCCCTTTTTTTTCGGGGGCGACTTGATAGCAGCCTCGTTTGGTGCGTATATTAGACAGCTATCGGGCCGGGCAGGACCGGCGAACTTGAACAACGAGGACAGGACAAAATATGATCATTCTCACGGACACGGCGGTTAAGGAAGTCAAGCGCCTCATAACCCAAAAGGGGCAGGCCGATGCGGTGTTGCGCGTCGGCGTCGAGGGCGGAGGCTGCTCGGGGCTTCAATACTCCATGAACTTCGACACCCACATCGGCGAGCACGACCAGACCTTCGAATACGACGGGCTCAAGGTCGTCTGCGATGCGAAGTCCTTCCTTTACCTGAACGGCATCACGGTGGACTTCACGCACGACATGCTCGGCGGCGGTTTCAAATTCCAGAACCCGAACGCCCGCAAGGAGTGCGGGTGCGGCACGTCGTTCTCGGCGTAGCGGCCCGCGCGTGATCAAAATCGACCTGGCTGAATACACCGACGGGGGCATCATCCGCGAGGAGAGCTTCCGGGCCAAAGTCGCCGCGCTCGACCTCGAACGCTTCCGCGACCAGGACGTCTTCATCAAGGGGTGCGCGAAGATGCCCATTCCCACCTGGGCGTTCATGATCATCACCGCACACGCAGCTCAGGTGGCCGCGAGCATCTCCTTCGGCGAAGAAGCGCGGCCGCAACTGCTCTTCGAGCGCGCGCACACACCGGCCGAGTAAACCATTCGCCCTGGCTCCCCCTCCCGCCTATATTCCCGGGCGGGAAACGATCCAATGACACAAGCCGAAGAGTCCAGCCGACTCATACAATTCGCCAAAGCCGGCGGGTGAGCGGGCAAGTTAAGTCCGGTGGACTTAACGGCCCTCATGAACAGCCTCGAGGTACCCGACGATCCGCGGGTGCTGGTGGGGATGGCTACGTCCGACGACGCAGGTGTTTTCGCGCTGGAGGGTTCCGACGACCTCCTGATCCAGACCGCCGATTTCATCACGCCGTTCTGCGACGACCCGCGCTGGTTCGGCCGCGTGGCCGCCGCCAATTCCTTTTCCGACGTTTACGCCATGGGGGGCCGTCCGCTGACGGCGCTCAACCTCTGCTGCTTCCCGCACCGCGGGCTGGCCAGAGAAGTCCTGGCGGAGATCCTGCAGGGGGGGCTCGAGGTCATCGTTCAGGCCGGCGCCGCACTGGTCGGCGGGCAGAGCGTGAAGGATCCGGAACTCAAGTACGGCCTTGCGGTGACAGGTCTTGCCAAACGCGCCGAACTCACCCCCAACGCGGGTGCGCGCCCCGGCGATCGTCTCATCCTCACCAAGCCGATCGGCACCGGCGTATTGATCGGCGGCTACCGTGACGGCTCGGTTTCGGAGGCGGACCTGATGCCGGCCGTGCACACGATGGCCGAGCTCAACGCCACCGCGGCCGACGTCATGCGCGCGCACGGCTGCAAGGGCGCCACCGATATCACCGGTTTCGGGCTGGTTGGCCACGCCTGGGAGATGGCGGCGGCTTCCAAAGTGCAGCTGACGTTCTACGCCGAGGCCGTCCCATACCTGCCCGTCGCGGTCACGGTGCTGAAGCGAAAGGAAGCAGCGGGCAAGCTTACGTACGAAGCCAAGGCGCCCGCCGACAAGCTGACCTTTGCCGACAGCGTCTCGCCGATCCATCGCGCTCTATTCTGCGACCCGCAAACCTCCGGCGGCCTGCTCATCGCCATCGCCGAGCCCAAAGCGCGGGCGCTGCTCGAGGACCTGCACGACCGCGGCGTCGCCGATGCCGCCATCATCGGCCACGCCGAAGCCGCCCATCCGCAGCTCGTCGTCCAACACGGGGCCTAGGGCCCCGATTCACCAGGGAGATTCGTCCGTTGGAAATTCGTCCGTTTGCAGGCTATCGCTACAACTCACAAGTCGTCGGATCCGTCAGCCGCGTGGTCTCGCCGCCGTACGACGTGTACGATGCCGCCATGCAGGCGGCGGCATACAAGAAATCGCCGCACCACTATGTGCGGCTCATTCTCAATCGCGAAAGCGATCCGCACAAGGCCGCGGCATCGACGCTGGAGGCGTGGGTGAAGGACCAGGTGCTGGTCAAAGAGCCCCAGCCGGCCATCTACCCGTACGTGCAATACTACACGGATCCCGCAGGCAGCCAGTGCACGCGGCGCGGTTTCTTCGCACTTTTGCGCCTCACGCCGACCGATGCCGGCCCCGTGCACGCGCACGAGCGCACCCTGCCCAAACCGCTGGAGGAACGCCTCAACCTGATGCGCGTCACGCGTGCAGACTTTGGCCCGATATTTGTGATCTTCCCCGACGACGGCGGGGAGTTTCTGAGTCTCCTGGAACAGGCGACGTCCGGCGATCCGGAAATCGAAACCGACGACACCGACGGCAATCTGCACCGCCTGTGGGTGGCCAAAGACACGAAATGGCAGAATCGCCTGTGCGAGTTGCTGAGATCCGTAGAAGGCGTTATCGCCGACGGGCACCACCGCTACTCCGCGGCGTTGCGCTATGCCGAAGAACGCCGTGCCGCCGGCGCCGGCCCCGACGACTCCTCACAGTTCAAGCTCGTGGCGCTTTTCCCGGGCACGGCCGACAACCTCACCGTGTTCCCGATTCACCGCATCGTCGAAAACTGGCCCGACAGCCCCGACGTGGCGAAGTATTTCAACACAAGCCAGATGAGCCTCTGGCGCCCGGAAGAGGTGATCAAGGCCGTTGCGAACACACCGCAAACGCTGGGCTACTACGCGCAGGGGCAGACACCCGAGATGTGGGCCTACAAGCAGACCGCGCCGATCGCCTGGGAAGGCACGCCCTCGGATGCCTACAAGCGACTTCCCACCGCCATGTTCGAGGCCGCGGTGCTGCGCGGCATACTCGGCATGACCACCGAGCAGATCGCCGCCAAGGAAGGGCTGCAGTTCACCAAGCAGCTCGGCGAAGCCAAACGCATGGTCTGGAACAAGAAGGCGCGCGCGTTCTTCCTCCCCCCCACGCCGGTGGACGCCATCTTCGCCACTGCCCGGGCCGGCCTGCTCATGCCGCAGAAGAGTACGTTCTTCTATCCGAAGCTCCTCTCCGGCCTGGTCACTCACCTGCACGGCCGGTAGGACGCGACCGGCGCTCTGCTTCCCTCACTCATGCCGGCATGGACCGGCATTAGGTGTGCAGAGGCACCACAGAGCATCGCCCGCAAGTTGCGCTTGTGCACCGGGGGCGAAATGCGTAAATTGCCCGACGTCGACATGGGAGGGACGCGGTCTCAGTGAGCAGTGAGAGCCGTGGGCCACGACAACTTCAAAGCAGCAGCTAACAACTTCTCGCCGTCCGTGCTGCCACGGGCGACGAGCGTTGGGATGCGGCATTATTCCACCACCCGCGCGCGCTCACTGATAATCACGGGAAGGCACATATGCATGGCAACAGGCTGACAGGGCTGGCCCGCTTGTTCGTGGGCTCAAATCGCCGGACGCTGTACACGACGCTGGCCGTCGGGCTGATTTCGATTCTGCTCGTATCGATTACGACAGGTGTGCCGGACAACGAAATACGCGTGACGTCATTCGAGCCGATTGACCGTGCCGATCGGCGCACTAACGTCACCGTGACCTTCTCCAAACCAATGGTTGCCAAAGACAGTTTGGACAAACCGATGCTCGATCCGCCCTTGACCTTCTCGCCACCGATTCACGGCCTGGCCCGTTGGGTCGAGACAGACGTGCTCCGCTTTTTCCCGGACAAAGAACTGCTTCCGGCCACCGAATACAAGGCCACCGTCGCGTCCGACAAAACCTGGGCAAGCGGATTGAAAATCGTCAACAAGGGCGTCTACGTCTTTCGCACTCCGCTTTTGACCGTGCAGGCGCAAAGCTCCACGTCGCCGGATGACGAGCATCCCGGCGGTGTGCAGATCGTGGCCAATCTGCACTTCAGTCATCCCGTGAACGTCCAGGAACTGCGAAAAAGCGTGAGCATCAAAGGAGAAAAAGGCACTTCTCGCTCCAGGCTTTCCTTTGAGCTTTCGCTTTCACGTTATGCTCCCGGCGAGTTGGATGACGGTACTCCGTCTTCAGGCACGAATCAAGAGGAATATGGCACGGAGTTTGTATTGGTCACGGAGGCGGTGAGTCAGACGGAGGACGAGCAGCAGTACACCTTGAACATAGCCAGGGGACTCGATTGCCGGAACTGCGGCATTCCGTTGGCGGAACCGTTCTTTTTCACTCTTCGGCTGGAGCCAAGGCCAAAGCTGGTGGTGCATTCACTGCAGCCGCAGACCTTTGAGGAGAGTGGCACGATCTACGTGTTTCTTTCTTCTCCGGTGCCATCGGATGATGCGGAGTCCCATATTACCATCGAGCCCAAAACAGAATTCACGGTCGAACAGCAGTACCCGAGTCTCATCCTGCGCGGCAAGTTTTTGCCGGGCTCCGCGGTGACCGTTAACATCGCAAAGGGACTGCAATCGCTGCAGGGGTCGATTCTCGAACGCGATTTTTCGTCCAAGGTGATATTCCCCGATCTTCAGCCTTCGATCACTTTTACTTCGCGGGCGGTGTTTCTGCCGAAGGACGGGAATGGCCTCCTGGAACTCAAGACGATCAACATCGACGAAGTGGCCGTCGAGGTCGAACGCGTGTTCGTCAATAACCTCGTCTACTTCCTGACTTCCGGTTACGGCGATCGAGGCTATTACGCTCGCACTCCGGCACCGCTCGGCCGCTCACTCTTGATCAAGGACCTGTCTCTTTACGGATCACGGAATGAGCCCTTCCTGACCACAGTCGATCTGATGGGCATCGTGGGCGACACCTCCAGGGGCATATTCAAGGTCTCGACGCGGGAAAAGGAGCAGCGCTGGATCGCAGACAGCCGCTATGCCATGATCACCGACATCGGCATCTCGGCTCGCATATCCGACGACTACCTCATGGTCTGGGCGAATTCGCTGGCTCAGGCCGGGCCGATCAGCAGGGCCACGGTTACGCTTATCAGCAAGAGCAATCAGACACTGGTGGAGGGCAAGACGGATGCGCGCGGCATTGCGGTGTTTGCGAGCATAAAGGATCAACTCGCCGGTTTCGAACCCTTTGTCATCACCGTGTCCAAGGGCGACGATCTCGCCTATCTTCGCCTGGATGAGACCCTTCTCCCCGTAAGCGGCTTCGATGTGGCGGGGCGCCCGTATCTTGCGTCCGGCTATGAGGCGTTTCTGTACGGAGATCGCGGTATCTACCGTCCCGGAGACACCGCTCATTTCGTTTCGATGGTTCGTGGCGTGAATGCGGTTGTGCCGCCTGCCTTCCCTTACTTCCTGACGGTCTATGACCCGCAGGGACGCAAGTTCACGAGTGTGCGGATGTCGACCGAGGGGCCGGCCATGGCGACCTTCGACTTTCCGGTGCCGGAATTCGCCGGCACCGGCAAGTACAGCCTTGCGGCGGAAATCGGCGAAGAGCTTCAGATCGGACGAACCGAATTCCTGGTCGAGGAGTTCATGCCGGATCGCATCAGGGTTTCACTTACCACGCCGTCACGCGATTACGAGGCGGACGATACGATACACATAGGCGTGGCCGCCAGATACCTCTTCGGCCCGCCCGCCGCATCCCACAAAGTGTCAGGACATGTCTCCATCGAATCGCATCGTTTTGCGCCTGCGGGTTGGTCGACCTATACGTTTGTCAACGCCAACCGCACGTTTCACAAGCTGGAAGTCGATTTGCCGGATGTGCGGTTAGACGATACTGGCGGTTTCAACTACTTCTATCCGATTCCAGGTACGCTTGTGGCGCCATCCGCCCTCACGGGCCTGCTTTCGGCGACCGTGTCGGAGGAAGGGGGGCGCGGCGTCAGCGCGTACGAGGAAGTGAACATCCATCCTTACACGCGCTACCTGGGCCTCCGGCTGAACACCGAAGGGTATGCCAAGATCAACGAGCCGGTGGTTGCACGTGTGGTCGCCGTGAACCCCGAAGGTCATGCGCTGGCGCTCGAGCGCTGCGATGTGCGGCTCAACCATCTGGTCTACAATACAGTGTTGAAGAAGGATAGGACCGGCGTCTCGCGCTACATGTCGGAGCGCAAAACGCACCCGGTGGACTCGGCAGTGATAGCGGTCGGGCCGGACGCGGTTCAGGTATCGTTCGTGCCGCACGAATATGGAAACTACGAACTTGTGGCAACCGACCCGGTAGGCGGCCACTCGTCGGCAGTGGCCTTCTATGCGGCAGGTTGGGGTTACGCACCCTGGGCCATGACGAGCCCCGACAAAATCGAGCTGCAGCTCGACAAGCCGTCCTATGCCGCGGGCGAGAAAGCCAAGGTGCAGGTGCGGTCTCCGTTCGGCGGCACATTACTCGTGACCGTCGAAAAGGAGGAGGTGCTGCTGACGCTGGCGCGGCAGATGGAGGACAATACCGCGGAGATCGAGATCCCGGTGGGCAAAGAGTATTTTCCGAATGCCTATGTGACGGCGACGGTCATCCGCCCGGCGGCCGCGCTGGAACCCGATATGCCGGCGCGGGCGTTCGGCCTTGCTCCGTTCAGATTGTCCACCGAACAAAAGCGGCTCACAATCACGATGAGCGCGCCCGAAGAGATTCGCCCGAAGAGCGCCGTGACCATTCATCTCAAGGTCGATCGCCCGAAAGAGACACAACTTACGCTGGCGGCTGTCGATGCCGGAATTCTCCAGTTGACGGACTACGCCACGCCTGACCCGATGGGGTATTTCTACGGCAAAAAGCAACCACGCCTGAAGCCATACGACCTGTACTCGTTCATCTACCCGACCGCGGTGCAGTCGAAAAGCCACCTGGGCGTCGGCGACAAGATGCTTTCGGCCAGTCGCCTCCGGCATCTCAATCCAATCACGGCCAGACGCGTCAAAGCAGTGGCCCTGTGGTCCAGGTTGGTGAAAACGAACATGCAAGGCGAAGCCGAAGTCACGTTCGCCTTGCCCGAATTCAACGGCAAACTGATGCTCGCGGCCGTCGGTGCTCAAGGTGATATGTTCGGCTCGGCCACCGGCGCCATTACGGTGCGCGACAGGATCGTACTGCAGGAGAGTTTCCCACGTTTCGTCGGCCCGAATGACGTCTTTGACGGGATGGTGACCCTCTTCAACAACACCGGCGCGAAGGCCGAGATCACCGTCACGGCCGGCGCCGGCGGTCCAGTGGAAATTGTCTCCGCCGCCAAGGTGACCGTGGCACTGGACGACAACAGCGAAGGGACCGCCGTCTTCAAGTTCCGCGCGAAACCGACCCCCGGGAAGATTTCGTTTGCGATCACGGCGAGGGCCGGTGAGGAGGAATCGCATCTGTCGCTGGAGCTTTCCAACCGTCCGGCACAGCCGCTTTTGACCCTGCACGGATCCGGCGTGGCAGTTAAAGGCTCGCCCGCCTCGTTCACGCTTCCCGGGGGCTGGCTGGCCGGTACCGACCAATACGTCGTGAAAACGTCCTCTCTCTCCGTGGTGTCATTCGCTCGCAACGTTCAGTACCTCCTGAGCTACCCCTACGGCTGCGTCGAGCAGGTCACGTCCCGGCTATTGCCCCTTTTGTATTTCAATGACCTGGTGAAGGTCGTAGAGCCCGGGCTGCTCGGGGGAAGGGGTCAGGAGTATTTCGTCCAGGAGGGGATACTGCAACTAAAGAGCATGATGCTGCCCGACGCGTCCTTTGCCTACTGGCCGGGAAGCGACCGGAGCAACAACTGGTCGACAATTTACGCGGCGCAATTCCTTATAGAGGCGGCCGGGGCGGGATACTTCGTGGACAAGAGGTTTCTTGAACAGGTGTACGATCACCTCGAGGACATGGCGCGCGGAAAATCGGTCATGGGCCTGACCGATGTTCACCGCATATATGCGGCCTACGTGCTGGCCCAGGCAGGACGTCTGGAACAGAGGGAACTCACCTATCTCAAGAACGTGAATCCCGATCCACTCGCACTGTTCTCGCGTTACCAGCTCGCAGGGGCGCTCGCCCTGTCTGGACAACTCGACTTGGCCTCACGCCTGGTGCCGATGGACATACAGCCCAATCTGTTCGAGCCGGAAACGGGCGGCGATTTCAACTCGCCGGTCCGGACCGACGCCATTCTTCTGGAGACCATGTTGACCGTCGAGCCCGACCATCCCTCCATCGACGTGCTGGCCCGGTCGCTCATGGAACGGGCCCGAGTGAACCAATGGTACACTACTCAGGACAACGCCTTCGGCCTTTTGGCGCTGGGGAAGTATTTCAAAAAACGAGCCAACTTCGGATACGCCGGCCGGGTCACGGTGGAAAGCGTAGGTACCCTTCCGATGGATTCCGGCGGATTCAGCCTCACGCGCGCGGACCTCGCGAACCGGTCGGTTTCGATCGACGTGGACACAGGCGACGGCGCCTGCTTCTACTATTGGCAAGCCAGCGGAGTGCGCGAAGAGAACGCGGCGCCTGAATTCGACCACGGCATGACCGTGCGGCGCGAATATATTAACGAAGACGCCGGGCCGATCGATCCGAAGCATGTCAAGCTCGGCGACCGTGTGGTAGGCGTCATCACCGTGGAAACAACAACACGCCCGCTTGAGAACGTGGTAATCATCGACCTGCTGCCGGCAGGGTTTGAGATTGAGAATCCACGGTTGAAGACCAGTCCCCGCTTGTCCTGGATTCCGGATCAAAGCGCACCGATCGATTTTCAGGACATCCGCGACGATCGGCTGCTCGTGTTCACCCGCCTGGCCCCCGGCCGAAAGCTGAGATACTATTACAGCCTGAGGGCGATTTCGGCCGGCGAGTTCAAGGTGCCGCCTATTGCGGCAGAGTGCATGTACAACCCTCTCATCGCCAGCAGCGCGTCGTCGGGCGCCGTCACCATAGTGCGATAGGCACGGGAAGGACGGCCATGAAACCGATTGTGCCTCATCCGGCATCACAGCGATGGATCGCACGCGCGTTTCGTGTGTTGCTGAGCTTGGCTGCGGTGCTGGCTGCATGGACCTTGCTCAACCGCGTGGTGTGGCCCCTTCCGTACGACCGACTGCATCGGCCGGCGTCGATTTTCGTGTTCGCGCGAGATGGCCAACTGTTGAGCCGCTTCACCGCACCGGACGACTACTGGCGCAAACCGGTGACCCTCCATGATGTGTCGCCCCTCATGGTGAAATCCGTTCTGGCCATTGAAGACAAGTGGTTCTATTGGCATCCCGGCGTCAATCCGGTTTCGCTGGTGATGGCGGCGATGGATAATCTCAGGGCGCGCCGAATCGTCCGCGGCGGTTCGACGATCACCATGCAGATCGCCCGGATGATGGAGCCGAAGGAACGGACAATTTCCAACAAGATAATCGAAGTGTTCAGGGCCATACAGTTGGAACTGAACTTCTCCAAGGAGGAACTACTCGAACTCTATTTCAACATGGCGCCTTATGGCGGCAACATCGAGGGGATCGCCGCGGCTTCGTATCTCTATTTCGACAAACCTCCGAACCACTTGTCGTTGTCTGAAATCGCCACTCTTGCGGCCCTTCCAAACTCGCCAACCGAGTTACGTCCGGACCGGAACCTCGCCCGGTGCACGGCGGCCAGGAATCGGATTGTGGCGCGGCTGTGCGCGAAGGGAATCGTCACGACGGCGGACGGCGAACAAGCTCGGGAAGAGAAGATCCCCACGGCGCGCGGGCCCGCTCCGGCTGTGGCGCCGCACTTTTGCCAGATGCTGAGGGCGACGCAGAAGGGCGCTGCCGAGATTCGCTCGACGGTAGACTACCGCTTGCAGATCGCCTGCGAGCGTCTGGCACGGAATTATCAAAGCGGGCTCGCGTTGAAGGGGATTTACAGCACGTCCGTGGTCGTTCTCGATAACTCGACGGGCAATGTTCTCGCCATGGTCGGTTCAACTGACTTCGGGGACGTCGCGCACCAGGGCCAGGTGAACGGCGCCCTGGCACCACGCTCGCCCGGGTCGGCGTTGAAGCCGTTCGCGTATGTGCTGGCATTCGATAATGGCATCGCTACGCCCGGCTTCAAGCT
>Ga0326597_10007838_pt1 | contig 14465 bp, 14 predicted proteins | sample RVTome_12_FD_203789 | JGI IMG/M metagenome (GOLD analysis project Ga0326597, IMG submission 203789) | Soil microbial communities from uranium-contaminated site in the Upper Colorado River Basin, Wyoming, United States - RVT100D185 | ecosystem: Environmental > Terrestrial > Soil > Contaminated >... | reverse complement strand
CTAGATCCGCGCCAGCAGCAAAATTTAATAAGCCTTATCCTCGGCAGCGGCCGATTGCGGCCGCTTGGATTTGACCACGGTCGCGAAGTTCGACGACCACGGGATCGTTGGCTGCCAGCGACAATGAAAACTTTCCGAGGTTAGCGACTACTCTGCTTGGCTTACTTTCCGATTCCATGTAACCATGACACCGACACTCCATCACTCCAAACTCTTAAGGGAATTTTATGAAGCTCAAGGACAAAGTCGCAGTCATCACCGGCGGTGGCCGGGGTATCGGCAAGGCCATCGCACAGGCTTTTGCTCGGGAAGGAGCGAAACTTGCCTTGTGCGCGCGCACCGGCGCGGAGCTCGAGCAAACGGTCAAAGAACTGCGGGCGCTGAACGCCGAGGCTGAAGGCTGGAATTGCGACGTGTCATTGGAAGATCCGGTCAAGGAATTTATTGGCAAAGTCGAGAAAACATTCGGCCGCGTCGATATTCTCGTCAACAACGCCGGCGTCATGACCCGACCGTCACCGATGGTCGAGCTTGATATTAAGAAATGGGACTACACGATCGCGGTCAATCTGCGCGGCCCATTTCTAATCACCCAAGCGGCTCTGCCGATCATGATCAGCCAAAAAGCCGGTTCGATTATCAACCTCTCGTCATCGATCGGCCGCGCCGCCTACGCCAACTTTCTCGCTTACGCAACCTCGAAATGGGGACTGGAGGGTTTTAGCCAAACCTTGGCCGCCGAGGTGCGCGGGTCCGACATACGCGTGAACTCCGTGGAGCCTGGCTACGTCGCGACCAAGTTAACCGGCTACCGCGGCAGCAAACCGGAATCGGTGACCGATGTGTTTGTCTATTTGGCTTCGGATGAGTCCAAGGGCGTCACCGGGAAAATGCTCAGCTCTTCGAGTTGGAAATCGCAGCTGAAATAGCTCGCGATTTCCGTCGCCATTCTGGCCTGCGGGAATATTACAGGCCAAGAAGCTCCATGATCTTCGACTGGTCAAAGCCGACCACCGACTGGCCGTCGATGATCGTCACCGGTGTGCTTTGGAAACCCTGATCGATCAGCTCCTTCATCGCCGCCTTGTCAGCGCGGACATTTTTCTCGACGAACTCAACGCCCTTTTGAGATAGAAACTCTACCTCTTTGTGGCACGGGCCTCAGCCGGGCTGGGTGTATACGACGACGGACATAGCCATGCGATTGTCCTCCCACCGGATAAAATGAACTTTGCTAAATCAATTTAGAATCGCGAACGGGGTTTGGACCCCGCTCGCGACCAAAGGAGATGCTCGCCCCCTTTGGTAACCCCATTTCGTTGTGCCCGCCTCAAGCGGCGGGGTTAATGGGCAATATAGCATTTCCCCGAAGCCGTCGCAAAACTGAGTGCGCCTTCAACTAGACCGGAGAAACATGCTAACCTGAGCGCCGTCATGATTGATGCGATTCGTCGCCAATCCGCTTTGAGTTCCCGCCTCGCCGGCGTCGTGCTCGGCTGCAGCGTCATCTTCGCGCTGTCGGTCTGGAGTCTGGAGCTACCGGCACCGGACTCGACGCAGGAGATTCTTCGACATGTTAAGCGGCTCGCCTCGTCCGAGCTCACCGGCCGCGGCGTCGACACGCCAGGGATCAAACTGGCCCGGGATTACATCGCGGGCGAATTCACGAATTACGGGCTACGGCCCGGCGGCGACAGTGCCGGTTATCTGCAAGGCTTCGATGTCGCGGTGGGCGTTACAGTTAAACAGCCGAGTCATCTATCCTTGGGCAGCGACTTGAACTTGGCGCTCGACGACGAATGGACGCCACTGGGCTTGTCCGCCAATGGCAATGCCGAAGCACCCCTGGTATTCGCCGGCTACGGCATCACTGCCAAAGACTATGGCTACGACGATTACGCAGGTATCGATGTCAAGGGAAAGGTGGTCGTGGTGCTGCGCTACGAGCCGCCGCCGAGAGACGGCAAGGGTCCATTTAGAAACGCGCCCCGTTATTCCCGACATGCGACGCTGCGCAACAAAGCCAACAACGCCCGCGACCACGGTGCTCTCGCGATGATCCTGGTCGATCTCAACCACAGCGGCGACAAATATGAACCATTGATCACGACCCGCGGCAGCTTGTCGCGCGAGCGCAGAAACTTGATCGCAGCTCAGGTCAAAGGCCCCACCTTGGAAAATTTTCTTCATGGCCATGGCATCGCGCTTAGGGCGCTCAAAGAGAAAATCGACCGTGAGGGAAAACCGGCATCGATGGCGCTTGCCAACGCGACTGCCAAGTTGCAGGTAACGATGCAAGAGATTCGCGCCCGCGCGGACAACGTGGTCGGCGTTCTACCGGGTGCCGATCCGGTAATGGCAAACCAGAACATCGTCATCGGCGCCCACTATGACCATCTCGGCTTCGGCGATTACGGAGCACGCAATCGAAGTACCGTGGGAGAAATCCACCACGGCGCCGACGACAACGCCTCCGGCACCGCGGTGCTGCTCGAGCTGGCGCGCCGGATTACCCGGCTGCCGGCCAAACCAGCGCGCACAATCATTTTTGTCGCGTTCAGCGCCGAAGAGCTTGGCTTGTTCGGTTCCCGACACTTTGTCGAACGGGCTGAGTCCATCGCCAGCACCAAGGCCATGATCAATTTGGATATGGTCGGACGGCTGCGCGACCATCGACTCACCGTGTTTGGCGCCCGCTCAGGAGATCGCTTGAACGATCTGATCACCGCCGGGGCGGCGAACTTAGGTTTGGAAATTGGCCAATCCGACGAAGTTGAACGAAGCGATCACATGTCATTCTACAACAAGAAAGTTCCGGTGCTGCACCTGTCCACCGGCGTGCACCAGGATTACCATCGGCCAAGCGACACCTGGGAGAAACTGAGCATTGAAGGCATGGCACGAATTAGCGATCTGGCTTTGCTCGTTGTTTTAAATCTGGCCAATGCCGAGAAGCCCATGAACTTTGTCAGTCTCCCTGCTCGGCCGCCATCAGGATCTCAGCGTAGCGAGGAACCTGGCGCCATTGGCGTCTATCTTGGCACCTTGCCGGATTATGGCGCCGACACACAAGGGGTGAGGCTCGCGGCTGTGGCCAACGACAGCCCGGCGGCGCGTGCTGGTTTGCGCGAGGGCGACGTCATCATTAAATTAGCCGGCGCCAAAATACAGAATATTGGCGACTTAACCGGCGCACTCGCAAGCTGCAAGCCGGGCGACGAGATTGAGATCGAGGTCTTACGCATGAACCAGCCGTTAACCTTGAAGGCCACCTTGCGCAGCCGCGGCTAGCGTTTCATGGCGGCAATTGGACGTTGAAACCCGTCCATTGTTGCTGTACGAATTTTTCTTCAGTTTGCGAAAAAAGGCTCGCAGCTAAAACAACCTTATGTTAGTATGCGTGCAGTTGTGTGATCTTAAGGAGGTTAGCTGTCGATGATCAAGTTGTACACGTTCCCGCCCTCGACGAATTCGCGCAAGGTCCGCATCGTCCTGCTGGAAAAGGGATTGGAGTTCGAGCGGATCAACGTTGACTTAACCAAAAGGGAACAAAAAAACCCGCAATACCTGCAAATCCATCCTCTCGGCCAGATCCCGGCTCTGGATGACGAGGGCTTTATCGTTTACGACTCAACCATCATCAATGAATACCTCGAAGACGAGTATCCCTATCCTTCACTACTGCCCAAGGATTCGGAAGGCCGAGCGCGGGCACGCATGCTGGAAGATTTTCGCGACAGCCATTTCAACCCATTCTTTGTCCATATCATTCACGAAATGCGTAAACCCGAAGGCGAAAGGGATGGCGCCAGGATAGACGCCGCTAAAGCCGAGATCAGCAAGGTTTTTGACCGCACCGAGATGGAACTTAAAGGCAAGGAATACCTAGTCGATACGTTCAGCCTCGCCGACGCCGCCTTCATGTCCAACATCGAGCTCTTAGACCGCTTCGCCATTCCCGTAGACGCCGGCAGGTACCCCAACACCGTGGCTTGGATCGCCCGACTCAAAACCAGGCCGAGTTTCGCCGCGTCCGCGCAGTAGTCCGAGGATGGAGAATTGAGGGTGGTGAAGATCCATCTTCTCTCTACCATCAATCTTCGCAGTTCCACCCGGTTACCATGGCGAAGGTAATTCTCGCCTGGCTGGTTCATCTCTACACAGGCTTCGGGGCGGTGGTCGGTTTCTTCACTGTCATCGCCATCGGCCAAGGCAGTTTTCGCGAGGCCTTTTTCTTGATGGCTTTGGCGGTCGTCATCGATGCTAGCGATGGGACACTGGCCCGGGCTGCGCGGGTCAAGGAAGTCATACCCTGGTTCGATGGCAATTTGCTTGACCAGATCGTCGATTATTTTAACTACGTGATCGTGCCCTGCTTGTTCATGCTGCGGGCCAATCTGTTACCAGCCCAGGATGCCCTTTGGCTGGCCGCTTTACCGCTGATCGCCAGCGCTTATGGATTTTGCCAACGGGACGCCAAGACCGCCGACTATTTCTTTCTGGGCTTCCCCTCTTATTGGAACATCGTCGCCTTTTATCTGTATCTCCTCGAGACGCCCCTTTGGATCAACGCGTTTCTCGTCATTGTTTTGTCGGTCCTTGTGTTCGTGCCGATCAAATTCATTTACCCCAGCCGTGCGCCGCGCTTTCGCGTCTCGACGAACATTTTGGGCGGCCTTTGGGGCGCGGCAATCCTATACCTGATTGATCGCCTGCCAGAACCTCCGGTCTCATTGCTGTTTGCCTCTCTGGCGTTTCCAACCTATTATCTCGGGCTGTCGCTTTGGCTCGAACTGCGAAGGATGTTTTCCCAACTGTCGAATTGAGGTTGAAATGGGTAAATTGCTCCGCGTCATTCATCTCGCCCTGCTTGCTTATGCGGTCACCCTGTTAAGCGTTCTCGGTGCTGCCGGCTCGCCGGCGTACGCCCAAGGGGGCAACGGCGCCATCGTCCCAAAGTACGTGTTTTTGTTCTTGGCCGACGGCGCCGGCATGGCTCAATTGGAAATTGCCCGCCAATATCGCAAATCTATTCACGACGAAGGCATGGTCATCGTCGACAAAATCATGCAGGAAGGCAGTGTCGGCGTCATGACAACTCACGCCGCCGACTCACTTTCGACCGACTCAGCCGCCGCTGCCACCGCCATGGCCGGCGGGTGTAAGGCCAACATCGGCGCACTCGGCATGTGCGCCGATGGCAACGTCGCCGTTAGCGCCATGGAATTGGCCAGGCGCCGCGGCATGAAGCTTGGCTTGATCACCAACTCGACCGTCTACGACGCCAGCCCCGCCGCGTTCGTCTGCCACGTCCCCAGCCGCCGTGATTACACAGCGATTTTGAATAGCTACTTAGCCATGGCACCCGATGTGATTCTCGGAGGAGGCAAGGACCAGTTCTTACCGAAGGGGCAATCGGGTAGCCGCCGCAACGATGACACTAACATGATCAGAGCCTTCGAGAATCAAGGTTATCGTCATGTCGGCAACAAGGACGAACTCGCACGAGTGGTGCAAGGAAAAGTTCTGGGCCTATTCAGCCGCGGCGATATGAGCATGGAGCTTGACCGCGACAGGCTCACCGAACCGTCTGTCTATGACATGACGAATCAGGCCATCCGTTTGCTACACGAGCAGAATCCCAGAGGCTTTTTCGCCTTTATAGAATCCGAAAACACCGACAGCGCGGGCCATCTTTCCGACATTGCGTCGGTGATTCACGATTATCGCGAATTCGACCGCGCCGTGGGGTTGGCCTATGAGTTTTACCAGAAATATCCCCGAGAAACCCTAATCCTGGTCACCGCCGACCACGACACCGGCGGTCCTGCCTTTACCTTGGCGCTCAAGGATTTGACCAGCACCAGGTCCGATAACCGGTTGGCCGCCACGGTCGCCGACTTCAAGAAGATTCAGGCCATCGGCATCTCGCTGCAAAAAGCCGCGCGCCTACTCGGGCGCAGCCCCACGGCCGAAGCCGTCGATAAGCTCATGCGCGACTATTTCCCCGGCTTCACCCTGGCTGCCGAATACAAGGAAGCGATTCTTAAACGCCAGCCGGTTTCACGAACCCTCTACTTGGATCCAACCGCCACGGCCCTAGGCATGATGATCGCTAACAATACCCAAATCTACTGGCAGACCAGCGCGCATACGAACCAGCCGGTCTTGGTCGCTGCGCTCGGTGTCGGCGCCGAAAAGTTCAGGGGCTACTACGACAACGCGGACTTCGGCAAAAAACTGAAATCCCTGATCGAAGGTAAGGACTACCGATAGGGCGCGGTCATCCAATTTGGCTTCTAGGTTTCCTGCGTTCCAGTCAGCCGGCGACCGACACCCCAAGCAGCCAGCCAACCCCATAGGTAGTCGCCGAAGCCAGGAGACCAATGGCCAGCATGCGCAAGCCGCTCACTAGCGGCCCGCGTGCGGTAAATATCGAAATCAGGGCGCCAACACTGAACAGCGCCAAACAACTAAGCAAACCGCTCATCATCCAAGCGGTGCCGCCGGCAGCAAAGAGATAGGGCAACACCGGCACGATGGCGCCAACAATGAATGCGACAAAAGAGCTGCCCGCAGCGCCCCATGGCGATCCCAATTGCGACGGATCGAGCCCAAGTTCTTCGCGCGCCAGGGTGTCGATGGCGGTGCGCGGATTCTCGACAATCCGGCGCGCCATCAAACGAGCATCGGCTTCGGGGATGCCTTTCGCCTGATAGATCAGCGACAGCTCTTCTTCTTCTTCCTTTGGTGACATTTCCAACTCTTGTTTTTCCATGGCGATCTGCTGCTCGAAGAGTTCGCGCTGGGCCCGCATCGAAACATACTCGCCCGCCGCCATGGAAAAAGAGCCGGCGAGCAGGCCAGCAACACCGGCGAGCAGAATGTACTCCGGCTTGGCTTCAGCGCCGGCAAATCCCATGACCAAACTGAAATTGGAAACTAAGCCATCGTTGATGCCAAAAACCGCCGCCCGCAAACTGCCGCCGCGCGATGCCATATGCCAACCTTCACGGCCAACGATATCGCCATCACCGTGGGTCGACAGCCCTTCGCCCATTTCACGGAGCGCGCGGCTGTGAGCGCGCTCCTGCGCCGGCAAGCCCACCGCTTCGTCTTGGTGCAGGTAGCCGGCCTCGTCGCGCGCTTCAAGGGCGCTGACCAGCGGCACCACTCGCTGCGTGCCAAAACGGCGCGCCATCCAACCGAACAAGCGCACCCGCAAACTGCGGCGATAGGTCGGCACCGTGCCGCCACCGGCCTGAATCAGGCGCACCCAGCGTTGCGCATGACGCTCTTCGGCGCGCACCATCTTGCGAAAAATCACCGCTCGTTTATCGTCCTTCTCAGCATCGGCGAGCGCGCGATAAAGCTCGATGCCGTCCATCTCGATCAAATAGTTCTGACCGTAGCGGGTGATGTCAGCTTGACTCAAATTTGTTTCGGAATCGGCCATGCAAGAAGTTTTTAGCGTTTTGTCTCGCGTCAGTAGCGCAAATTGTGATCCGAACTATTTACTTTTGCCTTTTTACTTTTTACTTTCTAGCCGATCAACCTTGCATATGCCAGCCTTTTCAACCTAACGTCAAACAACATGCTCAGCTTTGTCGATGTCGAAGCAGCCCGCCAGCGCATCAAGGATCACATCTATCTCTCGCCCTTGCCTTATTCGGAAACCCTCAGCCGGATGACCGGCAACCGAATTTTCAGCAAACTGGAAAATCTCCAGATCACCGGATCGTTTAAAGAGCGGGGCGCGCTAAATCGTCTGCTCACGCTCAGCGCCGAAGAGGCCCGGCGCGGCGTGATCGCCGCCAGCGCCGGCAATCACGGCATGGCGCTAGCGTTTCACAGCCAGAGGCTGAATATCGCCGCGACCATCGTCATGCCGGTTTTCGCGCCACTGATCAAAGTTTCTCGAGTGCGCCAATACGGCGCGCGCGACCTGCTGCATGGCAGCGACTACGACACCGCGCTGAGCGAAGCGCAACGTCTCAGCAACGAATTGGGCTTGACGTTCATATCCGCCTTTGACGACCCATGGATCATCGCCGGCCAAGGAACCATCGGCTTGGAATTGTACGAGCAAAATCGCGACTTGGACGCGGTGATCGTGCCAGTCGGCGGCGGTGGACTGATCGCCGGCCTCGCCTTGGCGCTCAAAACGTTGAATCCCAAAATTCGCATCATCGGCGTGCAATCCGAGGCTCTACCTTCCATGAAAGTCGCGCTCGAAAACGGCGAACCAACCCGGCTAGCACCCGCGCTGACGATCGCCGACGGCATCGCGGTGCGCCGAGTCGGTGCAACGCCCTTCAGCCTCGTGAAAGATTTCGTCGATGACATCGTCACCGTCAACGAAGGCGAAATCGCCAACGCGGTGTTGCTCTTGCTCGAAATCGAAAAGACCGTCGCCGAGGGGGCCGCCGCCGTGGCCCTCGCCGCGCTGGTCAATAAAAAAGTTTCGCTCAGCGACAAAAATATCGGTCTGATCGTCTCCGGCGGCAATATCGACATGAACTTGATCGCACGCATCATCGAAAAGGGCTTGATCCAAGACGGCCGCTTGAGCCGGCTAAAGGTCGTTCTGGTGGACCGTCCGGGGAATCTCGCCCACCTCACCCGGTGTATCGCCGACATGGGCGCCAATATCCTCCACGTCGACCAGAGCCGCGGATTCGGCGCCATGGCCATCGGTGAAACCGAAGTGGAGTTGACCGTCGAAACCACCGGCCCGAAGCATATCCAGCGGCTCTGTGCGGAATTAAACAAGAACGGTTTTCGCGTGAGAACCCAATCCTGATTGAGGAAAATATCTCCCCAGAAAAATCACGACACCACGCTAACAGGGGATTGAAAAAGGGTGCTACAAATGAGTTTTTCCTGCGGGCCGAACCAGGCGCTCACCAGGGGTCGTCAAGACCCGCCACTGTGCAGTGACGAATTCATGCTTGATTTCTGGGTAATCTCGCCGCAGCCATTCGCGTAGGGACCGCACCACAGCGACGATCGTTGTGGGCTCAGGGGATACGCCCATTGTCGTCGCTGCGACAGGGTCGCGCCTCGCTCGCTTGGTCATTCCAAAGGAGCATGCCGACTTAACCGGACCCCAGGCGCCTGCCGATCGTCACGCGGCTAAGACTGCATCTTTCGCTCGCTCGACGGCCGGGATTACCAATACCGGCCGAGACGACCGCGCCACGACTTTCTCCGCCACGCTGCCCAAAATTACATGATCAAGACCGGTGCGGCCGTGGGTCGCCATCACAATCATGTCGGCATTTTCATGGTCCGCCATCTCGACGATATTCTTGAAGGATCGGCCAAACTCGACGACCTGGCGCACCTCAACCAGATCAATGCAGTCAGCAAAATTCTCGTGGAGAAATTTATCCAGTATGCGGCGATGATCCTCCAGCATATCGTGATAGGGCCCGAAAACATCTCTTCTCTCCGGCCGCTCGTCGCCAAGATCGATGATGTGATAAACGATCACCTCGGCACTGCTGTCGCGCGCCATTTCTAAAGCGTAGCGAATGCCTCGCTTAGACAAGGCGGACAAATCCGTTGGGGCCAGAATTTTTTTTACCTTTGCCATAGAAACCTCCTTTTCACGCATCGCATTCTAATCTGAGTGAGCGCAAAAACCATGCCTCAAGTTTGCCGCATAAAAGCCCACCATTACGCCGAGTGGTATCGGCAGCCATTCGCATTCTTGCGGAACTGCGCCGCAGTTTTCCCATCCGTGGGAAGTAATGCCAACGCACTAACGCTGGTAGGACAAATCCTCGGTTACTCGTCAAGCGAATCCATCAATGGCGAGCCCAGGAGAGATTCTTGAAAAGCGCAAGCTACGGCACGCGCCGGGCATAGAGGCTGCCGCTCATACGCTCGATCGTAACCGGGCCGCATCGCTGGCGTGAAACCGCTCGGCGCGGCTTCAGCAATCGTGGCGCGCCGAGCGCTTCTGGGCTCAGGCCGTGTGGACAACCAGCACAGGGTCTCCGGAGTAGCGTACGACTCTTTCGGTGACACTGCCTAGGACCCAACGACGGACGCCGGAGCGGCCATGGGTGCACAAGGCGATGAGAGCGTCGGGATGCTCACGCGAGTAACGAACGATTTCGTCCGCACCGGAACCTGGCAGGGCAATCCAAGACACTCTGATGAGCCCGGCCGTTTTGAGCGAGCTAGCTTTCTCGGCGAGATATCCCTCTACCTGCTTTTTTAAATGCAGGAGCATTTCGTCATAGTTGGGCAGGTAATCTTCGCTGCCGTAGTAGGCCGATGCAGCCAGCTCGTAAACCCGGCAGAGAACCACCGCGAGATCCAAAGATTTGGCGATCTCCACGACGGTGGGCAAAACCGATTCCGCCAACTCTGAGCCGTCCAGTGGAACGACTATGGATTTGATCATGGTTGCCCCGTCGGCTCGCGCTGCTTGGTCCGCCCGGACTAGAAACATCGTACTTTCCGATCCCCGCAGGACCTTTTCTGCAACGCTGCCCATGACCCACCGGTTGACACCCGAGCGGCCATGTGTCGCCATGGCGATCAGCGTGCCTTGATCGGCAGCGGCTCTTTCGATGATCACATCGGCTGGTTTGCCTCGTTCGACGGTGCAACTAACCTTGCTGCCGGGAAAGTCAGCGGCGATCATTTTCAAATGTTCCCGGCTCTCCCGTTCCCCTTCGGCAATAAGCGCATCGAGATAGCTGGCTTTTTCGTTGGCAGCCTGGGCGCTGACAGCAGAAACATCGACCACCTCCAAAAGCTCGACGGGAAGCTTTAACGTACCGGCCAAGACGCGGGCAAAGGGCAGCGCCCTTTCAGAGGTTCTCGAACCATCCAGCGGAACCAGGATCTTTGTGTACATAAGCTTTCTCCTCAGCTGGGAGCACCCTGTGAGAACTAAATCAAATCTTCATCGAGCATCTTTCCTTAAACAATTGTCTCACCAAAAAAATGCGCAAGTTGCATGCCACCTCTCTCTGCCGATTTTCCTAGGGCGCAGAACTCCGTTTTTCCTGAAATCAGGAAGCGATCGCTTCGACCGTCCTAGCCTTGCGAAACGTCAACAGAGCGTTAGGAATTTGCTGCCGTTCTTGCGGATTCATAGGCAGGGCCGAACGGCATGCCACTTGCACTTTTGCCAACAAGACGCAGCCAAACTAGGGAGAGGAAATTTTCATGGAAACCGGCCTTGGCCACTGGACTAAACGCATCACCGGCGCTATAAACAAAAATAGGTTCCCAACCATACCGTGGCGACTTGGGACTTTTCCCAAGTCCTAGATCCGCATTCCCTGCGGCAAGGAGGCGACTCCATGGACACGGTTAATCCAACCAAACGGGCTCGGCTCATCCAGCGCAGAAGCGAAATAACCGTGACCCTGCGCCATGTCGAGCGTGAACAGCAGGACATCGAGGCAAAGCAACAATCGATGGACCCCATGGCGCGCGCCAGGCGGCTCGTCCTGCTGCGCGATTTAAGCGATTGGTACTCGCGCGAGTTCAAACAGCTCGATCGGTTACTGCGCCGGGTGGACCAAAAACGCTACCGCGTCTGCATGGCCTGCCGTGCGCCGATCGCGGCCGAACTTCTTAAGATTTTCCCGGCCGCAAAGTTCTGCGCCAACTGCCAAAACTTTCGGAAAGAGCTTTGAGCCGACAATCGGTATACCGAGGTTCTTGAGTCGCGTGAGTGAACCCGCTTGCCGAATCCGGGCTGACAAAGCGTAGCTCGCGAGTGGCAAGCGATGGATTGTTTTGGGACCTGAAACGCTCGTCACGCCGGATCGTTTTAACTTACGGAATTCCCAACTCTTCAATCTTTCGATAGAGCGAGGAGAGACTGATATCCAACAGCTTAGCCGCTTCTCGGCGGTCTTGATGGGTCTGTTCAAGCACGCGCATAATATGCTGCTTCTCGTACTGACTGAGCGCCTCTCGGAGATTGAAAGTGAACGCCGCATGGTTCGCACCGCTGGCGACTACCGCGCTGGGCAGCTCCTTCAATGCGATACGCTCACCGTCGGCGAGAATCATCGTGTGCTCGATGACATTGTCGAGTTCGCGCACGTTGCCCTTCCACGGCAGCGACATGAGCAACTGCACGGCATCCGCGTCGATGCCCGCGATACTGCGTCTCAGCTCCGGGTTGTGGCGCTTGATAAAAAAATCAATCAACAGCGGAATATCCTCGGGACGATCCTTCAACGGCGGGATGTGGATCTCCATGACGTTTAACCGGTAGAAAAGGTCCTCGCGGAAACGTCCTGCCTCAACTTCTGTTTTTAGCTCCCGGTTAGTCGCGGCCAGCACTCGGACGTCGATATAGCGCGGCGTGGTGCTGCCGATCGGCAAAATCTCCTTGGCTTCCAGGGCGCGCAGTAGTTTGACTTGCAAATGCTGCGGAATTTCGCCGATCTCATCGAGAAAGATCGTGCCACCCCTGGCCTTCTCGAACAATCCTTCTTGATTGGCGAAAGCGCCGGTGAAGGAACCCTTCAAATGTCCGAACAGCAAACTTTCCAGCAACGTCTCGGGCAGCGCGCCGCAGTTGACCGGCAAAAACAGTTTGTCCTTGCGATCGCTCAGCGCGTGCAGCGCCAAAGCGATCAATTCTTTTCCGGTACCACTGGCGCCAGTGATCAGCACGGTGGCCTGAGTGTTGGCCACCTTTTTGACCAATTCGAGAACGTCCCGGATCGCCTTGCTCTTGCCGATGATATCTTCCAGTTGAAATTCCATGGCTAATTCTTAGGGGCAAAAATCGATCGCAGCTTTGCTTTAGAGTCACAGTCTTTCCGCCGCAGATAACACCTCGGGGCTGATACAGAATCGCCGCAGCGCGGCCTTGAGTTTTTGCCTTTGGACGCTCGCCGGGACACCAACATTTTCCAACGTCTTGGCGATCTCCTCGCCGCCCAGGTGAACCAACTTGCTGTAGATCGCGTCGATCTCGGAACTTTCGATGTCCACCGCGATCCGAAAGGCGTCTTCCACCGATAATGTAGCCGTGCCTTGGGCGAGAAAAGAATTGAGATGTTGACTTAGGCTCTGGGCCTTGTCGGGGGTAATTCCGGGACCCAAAGTCGGTTCCGCGAAATTCTCGATGACCGCTCGGCATGCCGTTAAAATACAGGCGTGCTGCTCTTCTTCCTTAGCCATTTCCCACCAGAAGTCGCGCAGATCCGGCTGGGCAAGGAAAAGGTGCGAAAAGCGAAAATAAATCTTCGAAACCAGCCGTTCGATCGCCGCGAAACTCGTCAGCGGGTCGAACGGCTTGTCGGTCGTCATGCGTTTCTTATTTGCTCCTTGAGAAATTCCAGCAGCTCCACATGCTTCTCAGAATCCCGCATCATCGAATCCAAAAGGATCTTGAAAAGCCCATGATAGTAGCCGCTGCTCTGTTCAACCAGAATTTTGTAGTCCTTTATCCCCTCCTTTTCAATCCGGATCATCTCTTCGGTCGCCGCCCGCAGTCGCTCGTTCACCCCCGCCACCTCTCCCCCGCCTTCGAGACTATCGGCCGGTTTGGTCCAGGTCAGGCTCCCCTTTAACGTCGCCACCATGGCGTGGATCACCGCCCGATGTTTCTCTTCGTCCGAGATGATCAGCTGCAAGAGAAAGCGCGTCACCGGATTAGCCGTTTCACCGAGGGCCTTCTTGTAGACCTCGAGGGAATTCTCTTCCTTGGCTTCATGGGACTCGAACTCGTTGAGCAGCCGCTCCACCGGCGAGATCCCTTCGGCAGTCCCCATCAATTCAACCATCAAGTTGACGTCAACAATCTCGTCCATGATACTTCTCCTTTCTTCCTAGATTTAATTTCAAGAGCCAAAAGTTCATCCCCGCCCGGGCTAACTCATCCCTGCCATCAGCCCGTTCGGCCTTTGTGCTCATCCATCGCCTACGAACCAGCATTTGCGCAATCAATGTGCCACGAAAATTTCGTTGAAATATCGGTGACTTTTCGCTGACGGTCATGGTTATATTGGCAACTCCAAGAATCGAAACTCGGCATTTTCGCAGTCCTGCGAAAAATACCACAGCACGCCTTGATTACTGTTACGAGTGCCAGGAAACGAACCGCCCGGAAAGTCGTTATGCCCTCAGTCGTCCGTGTGACTGATAGGAGATCAGCGGAAAAACTAGGTTAACGTTCTGACCCGGCGGCAGGGCGCCGTGGATCTGTAATCGACGGCGTCAAGCGCGTTCCGGACCAATCCGCCTAGAGGCTTTTATGCCGCTGCGTCACCGCCAGCTTCGGAAAACAGAGCCGTTAGATATTCGGCAAATATCCGGCAAACATCGACCGCAGACAAAATACCCGCCAGCTTGCCACGGCGTAAGACGATCGCCGATCCGATGTGACGCAGCGCCATCTGGGCTACCACTTCATTGAGTGGTGTGTTGAAAGAAACCACGTACGGGTCACCGACCATCACGTCGCGCGCGCT
>Ga0326597_10007837_pt1 | contig 14466 bp, 10 predicted proteins | sample RVTome_12_FD_203789 | JGI IMG/M metagenome (GOLD analysis project Ga0326597, IMG submission 203789) | Soil microbial communities from uranium-contaminated site in the Upper Colorado River Basin, Wyoming, United States - RVT100D185 | ecosystem: Environmental > Terrestrial > Soil > Contaminated >... | reverse complement strand
CAGATCCTCCTGCGCGGCCGCCGGCAATTTACGGGCATCCTTGGTTTCCATACCCCTACTACGAAGGATACCCAGAAAAGGTTCACTATTTTATGCTCCGGTTAGTATCTACTGCCCAGCGCTCGTGCCTGGGTACTTAGAGCCTCTAACAAAAAGGCTGTTGTAATCCCTGCCCGCTTGCCGATGGTAGGACCGGACATGGAGGTCCTGTCATGGCACGAGAAATCGTCACGGATGAACTCTGGTCGTTGGTCGAGCCCATTCTCCCGCCTCCCAAGCGCCGCCGGTTCCGATACCCCGGGCGAAGGCCCGTCGACAATCGAAGGACCCTCACGGGCATTCTGTTCGTCCTGCGGACGGGCATCCCCTGGGAGGATTTGCCCCAGGAAATGGGTTGCGGATGCGGCATGACCTGTTGGCGGCGGCTGCGCGACTGGCATGAGGCCGGGGTATGGGACGACATCCACCAGGTTTTACTGAACAAACTCCGGGAAGCCGATAAAATCGATTGGTCGCGCGCGGCAGTGGACAGTTCGAGCGTACGGGCGGTTTTTGGGGGGCGCGCACCGGCCCGAACCCTACGGACCGAGGGAAAAACGGATCCAAGCACCACCTTCTTGTTGACGGCGGCGGGATCCCCCTGGCCAAGGCGCTCACTGCGGCGAATACTCACGACGTCACCCAACTGATCCCGCTCGTCGACGCCATTGTCCCCATCTCCGGAAAAAGGGGACGGCCGCGCCGGCGGCCGCGCAGTCTGTGGGCGGACAAAGCTTACGATTCGATGGCGCACCGACTCGCCCTGTGGGAACGCGGTATCGAACCGGTGATTCCCAAACGCGGAACGGGTCGGGCCGATGGGCTCGGGCCCGTCCGCTGGGTCGTCGAGCGCACGATCAGTTGGCTTCACCAATGCCGTCGCCTCCGGGTGCGTTACGAACGTCGCGACGACATTCATGACGCCTTCTTCACAATTGGATGTATTCTCATTTACCATAGGGCACTGCAACGCTCATTCTGTTAGAAGCTCTAAGAAAGCAATGCGCGTTCAGAAAAAACCGCAGAAGACGGCTGATTCATGCGCCAAACCCTACCATTTGGAGTGGGGGCACCCGTTTCGTGCGGAGTTTTTGGCGGCGTGCCGAGTTCTTTAGCACCCTGCTAGACCTCGGTAATCCCTTCGCTGCACAGCGGTTGCAATCTCGCAGCGGGCAGGTCGGGCTTTGCCCGACCCTGGACGACAGGGACGGTTGCGGTCGGGGACAATGGATCGGCTGGCGGAGCCCGCCCTACGGGCTCGCAACCGGGGCGGTTGGGCCCGCGACCTTCGCGTAACGCTCATCCAGCGGTCAACGTCTGTGGGCGCGGCGGCGACGGACGGCATAGGTAACCGGAGAGGGCACGCGCATGAACGCCCTCCCGGAAACCCTGCCATGATCTCGACGACCGATCCCGACAACATGACGGCCGAAGCGCGGCGGCTCCAAGTCGCCGGCATCCTCGAAACCAAGCCGTAAATGCGCGCCCGAGCGGATCTGGCACAGTGCCCTTGGCAACTCGGCCGCCGACAGGACGCGGTTGCACACTACGAGGAACTGTTGCGCCTGAATCCCAACGACAATCAGGGAGTCCGGTACCTGTTGGCGGCTTGCCTGTTGGTGCCGGGTGAGGACGAGAGGCTCGGCGAACTTCTGGACCGATATCGTGGCGGGCCCTCGGCCCTTTGGCCCTACGTTCGCGCCCTGTGGACGTACCGCAAAGAGGGCGACACCGCCAAGGCACGGAAGCAGCTCAAGGCCGCCCTCACCCCCGTCCAGAAAGCGCCGTCCCCATTTGACGAAATCGCGGGCCGCACGCGAGTCCCACCGCCGAGGTAGGCAACCCCGGTTGGCGTGAGATCCATGTAACACCGGCGGAAGCCGAATGGCTCCGCGACATGCGTTTGGAAGAAATCCAAGACGTCCACCCCCGCCTCCGCCCCAATGACGCCGCCGGTGGGCAGTCCGTAGCCGCCCGCAAGTAGGCCTCCTGGGTCACCTCCTGGGCGAACTCGCGCGATCCGCTTGCCCGACGCGAAGCGAATTCGTAGAGCGGTTCGACCGTCTCGCGACAGATGCCGGTGAAGTCGATTACAGGATCGTCGCGAATCTGGTCCATCATGCCGGGCACAACGCCTGCGTGAGCCGTCCCCGTCGCCCACCGAGTATGACACCCCGAGGTGCGAAAACCGACGCGCTGGCGGACAGGCGGTCCCACGAACGGGCCGTCCCGCGTGTGGAACCCGGATTCTTGGCCATCATCCGTTCGTACGGCAACGTGCGGGACTCCTCGCGGGTCATCCGATAGAATCAGGACCATGAGCGACTTGCTCGAGACGCTGAAACACCGGGTGTTGGTCTTTGATGGGGCGGCGGGCACCAGCGTGCAGGCCGCTGACCTGCCGCTGTCCGACTACATGGGGCTCGAAAACTGCACCGAGATCCCCGTATTGACTCGCCCCGACGTGATCCGCGACATCCATCGGTCCTTTCTCGCTGTCGGGTGTGACGCGGTCATGACCAATACCTTCGGCGCGAACAAGCTCGTCTTCACCGAGTTCGACATCGCCGACAAGACCTACGAGATCAACAAACGTGCCGCCGAGCTCGCCCGCGAGGCCGCCGAGGAGTTCTCCAAGCCCACTCACCCGCGCTTCGTCGTGGGCTCGATCGGGCCCGGCACGCGGCTGCCGTCGCTGCTCCAGACGACCTGGGACGCGCTGGTCGACAGCTACACCGAGCAGGCCCGCGGCCTGCTCGATGGCGGCGTCGACGCCTTCGTCGTCGAGACCTGCCAGGACATCCTCCAGGCCAAGTCGGCGATCGTGTCGTGCATCGACGCGATGAAGGAGAAGAATCGCCGCGTCCCGCTGATGTGCACCGTGACCATGGAGACCACGGGCACGATGCTGGTGGGCACCGAGCTGGCCGCGGCCTGGACGGCGATCGAGCCCTATCGCGAGGTGGTGGCCTTCGGGCTCAACTGCGCCACCGGCCCGCAGGAGATGAGCGAGCACGTGCGCTATCTGAGCCGAACGTGCGATCGGCTGCTGATCGTGCAGCCCAACGCGGGCCTGCCGCAGCTCGTCGACGGTAAGCCGTACTACGCGTTGACACCCGAAGAGTTGACCAAATGGCTCACGGAGTTCGTCGAGGTCGACGGCGTCAACGTCGTCGGCGGCTGCTGCGGCACCACGCCCGAGCATCTGGCCAAGGTGGTTGACGCCATCCACGGCCGAGAGCCCAGGCCGAGACACCCCGAATTCCAGCCGTCCGTAAGCAGCATCTACAACGCGGTCACCATCTCCCAGGACAACGCCTATCTGGCCATCGGCGAGCGCACCAACGCCAACGGCTCCAGGAAGTTCCGCGAGTTGCTGGCCGCGGGCGACATCGACAGCATGGTCCAGACGGGCCGCGAGCAGGTGCGCGAGGGCAGCCACTGCCTGGACGTTTGCGTTGCGTATGTCGGCCGCGACGAGATCGCCGACGCGACGAATCTGCTCAAGCGGTTCGTGGCCGATGTGACGGCCCCGCTGGTCATCGACACAACCGAGCCGGCTGTCATGGAAGCGGCACTCAAGCTTGCCGGCGGCAAGTGCATCATCAACTCGATCAACCTCGAGGACGGTGAAGGCAAGCTCGACACCGTCTGCGGTCTGGCCCGACGTTATGGCGCCGCGTTGATCGCACTGACCATCGACGAAGAAGGAATGGCCAAGACATGCGACCGGAAGGTCGCGGTGGCCAAACGAATCTACGACCTCGTGACCGAGCGGCACGGGATCGCCGCGAGCGATCTGATCTTCGATCCCCTGACCTTCACCATCTGCACCGGGAACGCGGATGACCGCCGCCTGGGTCTGGAAACGCTCGACGCTCTGGCGAAGATCAAGGAGGAGCTGCGCGGTGTGCACACCGTGCTCGGGCTGAGCAATATCAGCTTCGGAGTCAAGCCTCCGGCGCGCCGCGTCCTCAACAGCGTGTTCCTGCACTACGCCCGGGACCGCGGCCTCGACGCCGCGATCGTCCACACCGCCGGCATCGTGCCGCTGTTCAGGATCGAGGAGGCCCAGCGCCGCGCCGCCGAGGACCTGGTCTTCGACCGCCGCCGCGACGGCTACGACCCGCTCCAGGAACTGCTCAAGCTCTTCGAGAGCGTCCAGACCGAAGCCGGCAAGGACAAGGACCGGCCGAAGAACGTCGAGGAGCGCCTGAAGCGCCGCATCATCGACGGTGACCGCATCGGGCTCGAGGAAGACCTCGACGAGGCCATGCTGACCCACCGCCCGCTCGACATCATCAACGACATTCTCCTCGACGGGATGAAGACCGTGGGCGACCTGTTCGGCGCGGGTCAGATGCAGTTGCCCTTCGTGCTCCAGTCGGCCGAAACGATGAAAGCCTCGGTCCGCCACCTGGAGCCGCACATGGAGAAGACCGACGACGGCGGCAAGGGCCGGCTCGTCCTGGCCACCGTACGCGGCGACGTCCACGATATCGGCAAGAACCTCGTTGACATCATCCTCACCAACAACGGCTACACCGTCTACAACCTGGGCATCAAGCAACCGATCAACAACATCATCGAGGCCTACGAGGGGCACAACGCCGACGCCATCGGCATGTCGGGGCTACTCGTCAAGTCCACGGTCGTGATGCGCGAGAACCTCGCGGTCCTCAACGAGCGGCACATCGACGCCCCGGTCATCCTCGGCGGCGCGGCGCTGAACCGCAAGTACGTCGAGCGCGACCTCCGCCCGGAATACGAGGGCCCGCTTTACTACGCCAAGGACGCCTTCGACGGGCTGCGGCTCATGGATGCCATCGTGGCGGGCGCGGCCGCGCCGGCCCGCGCCGCGGCGGCCGTCGGCGCCGTGGCCGAAGCGGAGGCGGCCGAGGCCGGTGACGATTGGAAGAAGCGCGCCGCGTCGCTGGGCTCGACCGACCTGCATGAAGAGGCAGCGGCCCGCTACGGCTACGTGCCTCCGAAGTCCGACATCGCCCGCAAAGAGCCTGTGCCCGAGCCGCCGTTTTGGGGATCCCGAGTGATCGAGCACATCGACCCCCGCGCCGCAGCCGCGTACCTCAACGAGAACATGCTCTTCCAGGTGCAGTGGCAGTACCGCAAGAATCGCCGCTCACCGGTGGAGTTCAAGAAATACATCAACGCCGAGGTGCGCCCCATCTTGCGTGAATTGCTCGAGCAATGTGAGCGCGACGACATTCTCAAGCCCCAGGCGATCTATGGCTTCTGGCCCGTTCAGGCGGAGGGTGACAACCTCATCGTGTTCGACCCCGAAAACCGTCACCGCCAGTTGGAGACCTTCGAGTTCCCGCGCATGGGCAAGCCGCCCTATTGGTGCCTCAGCGACTTCTTCCGGCCCGCTGCGGGAGAAGCCCACGACGCGGCGGCGTTCATGATCGTGACCGTCGGGCGGAGAGTGAGCGACGTGGCCCGCGAGTGGTTCGCCGCCGATCGCTACAAGGACTACCTGCATCTGCACGGTCTCGGCGTCGAACTCGCCGAGGCCCTGGCCGAGTACATTCACAAGCAGATCCGCGTCGAGTGGGGCATCGCCGACAGCGACGCCCGCGAGAAACAGGAGCTGTTCAAGCAGCGCTATCGGGGCTCGCGCTACAGCTTCGGCTACCCGGCCTGTCCCCGGCTCGAGGATCAGCTCAAGCTCTGGCCGCTGCTGAGGCCCGAACGCATCGGCGTCGAGCTCTCCGAGGAGTTCCAGCTCGACCCCGAGCAGAGCACCACCGCCATCATCACCCACCACCGCCAGGCCAAGTACTTCAACGTGAGGTAATCGATCGAGTGCGGATTACACTGACTAGCGAAGGCTGAATAGTGAAGGGCGGTGGCACGATATGCGACGGCTTAAGGTCGTGTTCGGCTGGGCCTTGACGACAATTGCGGTGGTCCTCGGGATTGCGATTGCTGTCCTTGCGTCCTGGCTGTTTGGCGTGGAACGGTATGATCCGTCAACCGACAGGTCGTTCGATGGGCTCGGCCGCGAGTTAACGTGGAACATACCTGGGCCCTTCGGGCCCGAGCAATCGCCGGGGCTGCTATGGGAGGTCGTTTACGGCGCGGCGGGAATCGCGGCCTTCGGAGTCTGCGCCGGGATCTTCGCGATTGGAAGGCGCCTCCGGCAAGCCGGGCAGGTTGGCAGCGCGCGGCGTTCGCCACGGGCGCCGGAATAGACTCCGACCTGCCTCGTGCCCGCACGCCGCGGCCCCGGAGCCTCACTGGGGTTTCGCGCCGCTGGCCTCCAGCCGGTGCATAGATTCGATGTCGTAGTACCGCTCGCCGCAGGCCTCACACACGTCTGCTTCGATGCCGCTGACCGTCCGCCCCGATCGTAGCTTGACCGACACGCGCCTGCGGCGCAAACGCTTCGAACCGCATTGGACGCACACGGCGAGCGCGTCAGGCTTCCTCGTCGAAGGTCGCGATTTTCGCTGAGACGAAGATATAGAAAATTTCGCGTTTGGCTTCCCGGACAATCGCTCCCTTCGTGTAGATGAGCGTCCCTTCGAAGTTGAAGCCTTTGATGACATAGAGTTTCTCACCGCTGCGTCGTTTCGACGAGCTTCGTGAACGCAACGTCTTGGTGATGGCCTGGGCGTTGACAATCGACTCGATCACGTCGGTCACGCCGATGTCATCGACCTCCATTTCTTCCCGGGCCTTCTCGGTGAAGCGAACCTGGCCTCGCACCGCCAGACGCTTGATCCGAAGCAGCACGTCCATGCCCGGGAATTATAGGGGCCCGGTCCAAAACGACAACGTCGGAGCCTAAGTTGACAGCACCCTTCGGAGCGGGTAGGTGCAAGAGCGGAGTGAACCCGGAGGAACGGTGATGGGCAAGATCGCCGAATCCGTTGAAGACAAGAGGAAACGGGCGCGAAAGGTTCTCGCGGGGTTGAAGAAGCTGTACCCCGAGGCCGAGTGCGCGCTCGAGCACACCAATCCGTTTCAGCTCCTGGTCGCGACGGTTCTTTCGGCGCAATCGACCGACACTACGGTCAACAAGGTGACGCCCGTGCTGTTCGGCAAGTACCCAACGGCAAAGGCCCTGGCGGATGCCAAGTCGAAGGACATCGAGAAGATCATCTACCCCACCGGATTCTTCCGCCAGAAGACCAAGAGCATCCAGGGGGCCAGCAAGGCCATCGTCGAACATTTCGACGGCAAAGTGCCCGATACCATGGACGCGCTGATCACCTTGCCCGGCGTGGCCCGCAAGACTGCCAATGTCGTCCTCGGCACCGCCTTCGGCAAAAATGAAGGCATCGTCGTCGACACCCACGTCGGCCGCCTCGCCGCGCGCCTGGCCCTGACCTGGACCGGCAAGGACGCCAAGGATGCGGTCAAGATCGAGAAGGACCTCATGCAGCTTCTTCCGCGAAAGGACTGGACCTTCCTCGGCCACGCGCTCATCTGGCACGGCCGACGCGTATGCGGCGCCCGCAAGCCGGATTGCGAAGCCTGCACACTCAGCCGCCATTGCCCATCCGCCTTTACCTTCCCCGACGGCCAAGGCGCCGAGACCGCACAACCGGCTCGCCGCCGCTCGCCGCTCAGGGCCGCCCGCCGAAAAACGGGCACCTGACCCCCGATTTGCGACCGCGCCCGGTCTCTGGTATACTGCCGCGGCAGTCCCCGCTTTGCCCGAAGAGGAGGTGGCCCCGATGCACCGCAGATGTCTCAAACACTCTCCGATCGTGGCCTGCGCCGTCGCACTGCTCGCCCGACCGGTGCACGCGACATGGTCGATCGCGATCGCCGACCGACATACCAAAGAGGTGGCGGTCGGGACCGTTACCTGCCTCAACGACTTCGACCTTCTCGCGATCGTCCCGGTGGTCGTGATGGGCAAGGGCGCCGCCGCTGTCCAGGCGGCCGGGGACTTCGATGGGCAGCGGCGCCCGGTGATTTACAGCGGCTTCCAGTCGCTCACCGACCCGGACGACATCTTCGATCAACTCGCCGTGATCGCCGGGCACCAGAGCCGACAATACGGGATCGCCGACACGCTCGGCCGAACGCTGACCTTCACCGGCGCGGACAACTCGCAATGGGCCGGCGGCGTGACCGGCGAGATCGGTTCCATGGCCTACGCCATTCAGGGCAACATCCTGGCCGGCGCCTGCGTCGTCCCCGCCATCGAGCAGGCCGTCCGCAATACGCCCGGCGACATCCCGGCGCGGCTCATGGCAGGGATGCTGGCGGCCGGGTCACAGGGCGGCGACGGACGATGTTCGTGCAGCCCGGTGAATCCCACCCTCTGCGGCTGCCCGCCGGCCAGCTTCGACAAGCCGGGCCACATCGGCGGCATGATCGTGGCGCGGATCGGCGATTCTGACGACGGCATGTGCGACGAAAACGGCTGTGCCGACGGCGGGTACTACATGCGACTGAACGTGGCCTTCGAGAGCAACTCCGATCCCGACCCGGTGGATCAGTTGCAAGATCTGTTCAACGCCTGGCGGGCCGCACTCGACGGCCGCCCCGACGCCATCCAATCGACGGCAGACCTTGACTCCCCGAGCCTCCTCGCCGACGGCGTCAGCACCGCTTCTCTGGCCATTCACCTCAGCGATTGGCAGGGCCTGCCGCCCGACGTGACCATCGAGTCGGTGACCGTGACGCACGCCCCCGACAGCGACGGTATTTGCAGCATCGGTTCCGTGGTCGACCAAGGCGGCGGAACCTACACGGTCGGGGTCACCGCAGGGCTCACCACCGGGCTGGACCGCCTGCGGATCGTGGTTGACGACGGCATCCGCAACGTCACGCTCATGCCCGCCGTAGAAATATGCGTCGGGCCGGCTACCTTGCCGCTGCTCGCCCGAGATGCTTCCGGGCTCGATGCCAACCGGGCCGCTGCATTCGCCGTGCCGACGGGCGCGACAGCGAACAGCACGGCCATCCGCGTGACGCTGTCCGAGATGTACGTCACGGATGGGCCTGATCCCTTGGCGAACTGCCCGGTCCGGACGGGACTGCCCGACCTGTCGCAGCTCAGCGGCGAGGTTCGTTGGCTCGGACCGCCGGCCGAGTTCTCCGAGCAGACGCTGCCGCCGATGCTCAATCTGATCGCTGCACCACTGCAATGCTGTCCACACATCCGCGACTGGAGCCAGTCGGCGTTGGCCTCCGAATTCGGCGGCGACGCCGACGTGAGCGTGCTCTACGCCTACGGCGCGGAGATCGTCCCCTGCTCAAGTTACGACCTCGAGTTCGTCGCGTCGGGGTTGACGGAGACTTCTTGCGCCGTACGGGTGCCGACCGGCAAGTGGGGAGACGTGGTGGCGCCCTTCCGAACGGTTGGCCAGCCGAACTTCCTCGACATCAACGCCTTGGTGAATAAATACAAGGGCATCGCGTATCCGGCCGCGCCGAAGAAGGCCTATGCCAAGCTCAGCGGCAACGTTCTTTCGTTCGGCCAGCAGATCAACTTTGAGGACATCGGTAGCGCGGTGCGGGCCTACAAAACAATCCCGTACGCAGAGGCCGGCCCGGCGGTTGGCGCCTGCTCCGACCCGTGCCCCTAGGGCCACAGGGATCGGTTTCCGGGCGCGGGCCTTGTGACCATCCGAATATTAGCGTTCGTGGAGTGACCCCTTGATTCAGCGCCTTCGGCTCCTGCTGCTCGTGTGTGCCGCTGGCCCGGCGGCCTTCGCACAGGACATGCCGGTCTACTACGATTACCTCGAGAACGGCGCCCTCAGGGGTGGGAAGTTCCACCTCGACGTGCAGAACCCCGACCATCGCCGGACGTTCGGACTGGACGGGCACGTGGCTGCGGGCGGCTGGCCGTCGACGACCGTCATCGACAACGGGCCGACGGCAAACCGCATCGATATCGTCGTCCTCGGCGACGGCTACACCAGCACGCAGCAGGGCACCTACGCGGGCCATGTGCAGAACGTCCTCGCCGCGTTCTTCGACGAAGAACCGCTTGCCGCCTACGCGACCTACTTCAACGTCCATCGGGTGGACGTGGAGTCCAACCAATCCGGCGTCGACGAGATGAACCTGAACATCTACCGCGACACGGCGCTGGACATGGCCTACGGATGCTTCAGTATCGACCGCCTTTTGTGCATCAACGTGACCAAGGCGTGGGCGGCGGCGGCTGCCGCGCCGCAGGTCGACCAGGTCCTGGCGCTGGCCAAGTCCACCCGCTACGGTGGGGCCGGCTACCCGAACCTGGGGACGCTGGCCGGAAACAACGGCTCGGCGATCGAGATCGCCCTCCACGAGTTCGGCCACGCCTTCGCCGGCCTCGCCGACGAATACGACTATGCCGACGGCGCGACGTACGCCGGCGGGGACCCGGGCGAGCCGAACGTGAGCATCTACACCGCCCCCATCCAGCAGAGCCTACAGCGCAAATGGTATCGCTGGCTCAATCTCGGGCACGTTCACGCCTATGAAGGAGCCGCCTACTACCAATTCGGGCTTTATCGCCCGACAGTCGATTCCAAGATGCGCAGCCTCAACCGCCCGTTCGAAGAAGTCAACGTCGAGCAGTTCGTGTTGACCATGTACGAATACGTCTCGCCGGTGGACGACATGACGCCGCCATCGGCGTCCTCGCTGTCACCCTGCAAGACCCTGTTCGTCGAGCCGCTCCAGCCGGTCGACCACGACCTCCAGGTCCAATGGGCCGTGGACGGCGTGGACGTCGTCGGCGCTACGCTCAATACACTCGTTCCAAACGATGTGCCGCTGACCATCGGAGTGCACGGCGTCTCGGTCCGGGTCGTGGACACCACGCCGCGCGTGCGCGACGAAGGCGCCCGCGATGCCCTGATGACCGTGACGGGGCAGTGGTCGGTCGAGGTCACCGATGACAACAACAACGGCACCCCCGACCTGTGCGAATGGGTGCAGCCCGGGCCGCTCGAGCCGGACGCGGGCGCCGCGGACAGAAACCGTGCGGTTGTGTTTACCACGCCGTCCGCGGCCGTGGCCGGAACCGTTTCGACCGCCATCGAGGTGCGCCTCGACACGCTGTACGACCAGACGCAATGCCCGCCCCGGACGGTGGGACCCGACCTGTCCTTGTTCGAGGGCGAGGTGCGCTGGCTCGGCCCGCCACAACGCTTTCCCGACGAGGCCGTGCCCGCGGCGCCGGACTTCATCGCGGCCGAGCTTGGTTGCTGCCCGCACTTTCGCGACTGGACGGACGCCGGTCTGGACGCGGAGTTCCCCGGCGCAGACCTGAGCGTCGTGCACGCCTTCGGCGCCGCGGTGGTCCCTTGCTCGACCTACACCATTCGGGCCGTGGACGTGAGCTGTCCGGACCTCACCATCGACGAGTGCTTCTCCGCCCCGATCGAGATGCAGACCGCGGAGTGGGGCGACGTCGCAGAGCCTGTCGGCCTGGTGAGCTTTGTCGACATCGGCAGCCTGGTCAACAAGTTCAAGAAGTATCCCTATCCCGCCGCGCCCAGGAAGCCGGGCGCCATGCTTCGCGGCAACGTTCCGCCCTTTGCCGAAGAGGTCGGCTTCCTCGACATCGGGCTGGCCGTCAATGCCTACAAGCTCATCGCGTACGCCGAGCCCGGGCCGAGTTCCGCGGAGTGCGCCGCTCCCTGCCCGTAGCGGCGGCCGCGCTCAGCGACCGACCACATATCAGATGCGACCGTCGTCGGCGATTTGCCGGGGCGCGTCGTTGAGCCTTGAATACCCGTCGGCTTCGCGATCGGACACGTCCCGGGCGTCTTCCGCGGACCGGAACGAAATGCTCCGCTACCGCGGCCAAGCGGGCGACGGGAAGCCAAAGGTAACACGGTGACGACGCAAAAAGGTAGGAGCCCTGCGATGCACTTCTTCCGTGTCCAATGGCCTGCCCGTCCCCAATTCGCTATTCGCTATTCGCTCTTCGCCATTCACTTCGGCATGCCGTTTGCTAAGGAATCTGTTGATGGTCCGGCGGTGTCGTGGTATACTAAGCGCGTCGGGTGCGATCCGGTGGGACGGGTCGAGACGGCCGTCTGTGGGGCTACGCGCCTCGGTTTCGCCTCAATTCGGTGCGGGCGGCCGCCCCACCGGGCCACGCAGTGCCGCGCACATCGGATCAAGGAGAAAACCCCAATGAGCACGTACAGGTTCTCGAGGACGAGGCTGCTTTGGGCCGCCACCGCGGTGTTTGCCGCGGGAACGGTCGACGGGACCGCGCTCCGCCCCGCCCGGCCCTCGGTTCCACCCGAAAACGCGGGGGGGGCCACCTGATTGACCCGCCCCGACTCACCGCCGCCGATCCCATCGGTGCCAACCCCGTAGCGCCGCCCTGCATGGGCGGCGCCCAACAGAGCCGCGCCCGTGAGGAAGCGTTTCCGTGCGGCGAACAGAGCCGCGCCCGTGAGGAAGCGATCCCGAGCGTCGATCAGAACGGCGCTGGTCAGGAAGCGGTCGCACTCGCCGACCGCCATGATGCGTTAAACCCCGCAACCCGCGCGCAAAATGACCCACCGCGCGCCAAACCGCCCGACTCCGAACCGATCGCCGCGGGCTTCACGGCCGGCGGCTCGCCGAGCCGGGCCCAGCGGCGCGAGGCCCGCTTCCAAGAGGCCGTCCGCGGCCTGACCTACGCCACCGGACGGGTCGTGCTCGCCGACGATTGGCCCGCCGTCCGCGACGAGCGCTGGTCCGGCGAATCGTTCGAGACGCTGATCCAGCGCGGCAGCGACAACCTCCGGCGGGATGTCTTCGCCGCCATCGAGGCGTTCACGCTCGCGGTGCTGATCGATCCCGAGCGGGTCGAGGGCTACCGCGGCCTGGGCCGGGCCATGTACTCCATCCACCGCGTAACCTGCGCCATCGCCGCCTTCCACACGGCCCTGGACATCGAGCCGGCCGCCACCGACGGGCGGTTCGAGCTGGGCATGGCCCTCCAGATGAAGGGCGACTTCGCCGAGGCCGCGGGCGCCTGGGAGGAACTGGTCACGCTGGATCCGGGCCACGCCGACGGCCACGCCCGGCTGGCGATCGCCCTGGGTTTCCTGGCCGACTACGAGGCGGCCTGGGACCACGTCCACGCCGCCGAGTCCCTGGGCCGGCGCGTCCCGCCGCAGTTTAGGGTCCTGCTCGCCTCCAAGTTCCCCGAACCGTGATGTCCACGCGAACACACTGGATAAATACAACGATCAAGGAGTGATGATCATGTCATACAGCGTTTCGAGAACAAGAGCTCTGATAGCTGCCGTGCTTCTCTTTGGAATCCTGAACGCTCACGGGCTCGCCGCCGTCGTTTTCGACAACACGACAAATTCCACCGGTGGACTCAACGGCGGTCGTGGTACCGAGCTGACCCTTGCCGTCGGCCCACGCAGAATCACACGAATCACGATCCCCGCTATGGGACCGGGGGACGAGCCGCTAACATTCCGCATGTCAATCACGCTGTACGCAAACGATGGCCCCGACGAAGGGTGGGGCCCGTCGCCTGCGACCCCAATCTGGTACAGCGGGCATGTCTTTCACACGCTTTCGCCCGGGGCTGTGACGACTCTAGAATTCTCGTTACCGACCGTCGCGGTACCTGATTCGTTCACTCTCTTTTTCAACAACAACTCGGTCCAGGGCTTGGAGCCGCAGTTGCCCCAGTTTTATCCACCATCGGTTGGGTCAGCGCGGTTCGGACGCTGGTACCTCACACTTGCCACGCCGTCCGGCTGGGCGTTCAACGACACAACGGCCCCGTTCGGTGTCGTCATCTACACGGCCAACGTGCCTGCCGTATCAACATGGGGTATCATCGCTCTGGGGCTTGCATTGGCGACCGCCGGAACGCTGCTTATCCGGAGCCGGCCACGCGCATCGGGTTGGTGTACGTTGGTCACTGTGACGCTCATTGCATCGCCGCCCGTCGGCATGGGTCAGGTCACCATCGGCGACGCGGTTCGCATCAACACGGGCGACGGGGCAGCGCAGAACGAAACCTCCGTGGCGGCAAGTCGATCAAGTGCGTCCGGCGTCGTTGTGGCGGCCTGGAACGACTGGCGCGAGGGGCAAACTGAGAACCCGCCATGGGTCCGTATAGGCGTGGGCATCAGCGATGACTGGGGCGAAACCTGGACGGATTACTTGCTTCGCCCCCCGTTGGCGTACCAGTCAGAGAATGAGGCTGATCCGATGACGGCCTACGATCCGCGAACCGGGACGGTGTGGGCGGGTGGCTTCTCGTTTGTCAACGGGGGAGCGCTGTTTGTCGCCGCGAAGGGTCCAACGGACGACGACTTTCAGGATCCCCCCGTCGTGCCCGCGACTGGCCTTGAGATTGACAAATGCCTCCTGGCCGTTGGGGGTGCGCCTAACAGCCCGACGAGCACCCGCTTGTTTATCGCTTACTAACCGGAGCATAAAATAGTGAACCTTTTCTGGGTATCCTTCGTAGTAGGG
>Ga0326597_10007836_pt1 | contig 14467 bp, 18 predicted proteins | sample RVTome_12_FD_203789 | JGI IMG/M metagenome (GOLD analysis project Ga0326597, IMG submission 203789) | Soil microbial communities from uranium-contaminated site in the Upper Colorado River Basin, Wyoming, United States - RVT100D185 | ecosystem: Environmental > Terrestrial > Soil > Contaminated >... | reverse complement strand
GCTCCTGACACAACCATAAAAAATAAATAGATAATCGGGAGTAAAAAATGCAGAGATTTGTGAATTATTTTGATTATATAGAAGAGGAGATCAAGCTAAAAAAGCTTCAGGGGATTGCGGATGTGCTATGTTTTCTGATTATGCGGCGGAAGCTCACTATTGAACAGGCCGAAGAGAAAATGGCCGAAGCCCGCAAAGAAGCCGAAAAAATCATCCCGGACCAGATGGAGACCTACGATTTGATCTACACCAACCGTTTCAGAAGACTGATTGACCAGTTTTTGCGGACTTCACCCACAGAAGAATAATCTTTTGCTTTTTATCCTCAAAACCCTATATTAAGCTTCAAGTTATAAAAATTTTCAGCCGAAATTTCATATAATGTTACAGGACCTGAAAGAACTGCTTTACGCCTGGGATAAAGCCATTTTTTACTGGATCAATTCGGACTGGCAAAACCAGGTTTTTGACTTCGTCATGCCGATTCTCACCAACTTCTCCCACTGGAAACTGCCGGTATTTATAATCCTTCTGGCATTATTTATCTGGGGAGGGAAAAAAGGGCGCTGGACCGTGATTTTGGGGGTAGTGGCCGTGGGTCTGGCTGATTTAAGCTCGCATGTTATTCTCAAGAACATTTTTGAACGGGTCCGTCCCTGCAGCGAACTGCCTAATGTGAATTTATTACTGTATAGCAATTGCCCCACCACTTATTCTTTTCCCTCCAATCATGCGGTCAACTGTTTTTCTTCCGCTCTTTTGGTCAGTTATTTCTATAAGAAGACCGGCATATTTTTGTTCTTCCTGGCGATTTTGGTAGCCATTTCCAGAGTCTATATCGGGGCGCATTATCCTTTTGATACTGTTGGTGGAGCAATCTGGGGGATGTTGCTTGCGGTAGTAATTGTCACAATAGCCAACAAAATCTTTAAAGGAAAAGTCGAAGCCGCCCGAAAAAAAGAAAGAGTATCATTGAAAGTCGAATGGGAAAAATTAATATCGTCCAAGGAGATATAACCGAGCAGAAAGTTGACGCCATCGTCAACGCCGCCAATAACCACTTGCTTTTGGGGACCGGCGTGGCCGGAGCTATCCGGATTAAGGGGGGACCGGCCATTCAGGAGGAATGCACCCAGAAAGCACCGATTCCGGTGGGGGGAGCGGTTGAAACTACGGCCGGTAATCTGAAAGCCAAGTTTGTGATTCATGCCGCTACTATGGGGATGGATTTTAAGACCAGCCCCAGGATTATTGCTCAAGCTACTATGAACTGCTTGAAGAAGGCAGAGGAATTGAAAGCCAAGACCGTGGCTTTCCCGGCTCTGGGGACCGGGTTAGGGGGTTTTCCGGTGGAGGAGTGCGCTAAGATTATGTTGTATGGGGCGAATAAGTTTTTGGCGGAGAATAAATCTATTAAAGAAGTACGGTTTGTGCTGTTTGACCAGAAAAGTTTTGAGGTGTTTAAGATAGTCAATAATAGTCAAACATAAGAACTATACTCAAAAATGGTCAATAATACTATAATTTTTGAGTATTGTTGACCATTATTGACTATGTTTGACTAAAGAAGCGGAAAATTCGAAGTAGTCGGAGTTTTATTTGACCTGCCCAGTTGACAATCCCCAGTAAAATTTTATATTACTTTCCTTAAATAATCCCCGCCTTAAAAATTGGCGGGATATGAAAAGACATAATTCCCCCGTAACTCAATGGTAGAGTGAGCCCGCCGAAGGCGGACTAAGTTGCGGGGTTGAATCAGAGCTTGGAAGCTTTATTAATAAGTAATTAGTTTCAGAAAAGAGGGAAGATGTATTTTGTTTATGTTCTGAAGAATCTAAGAACTGGCGGGAATTATATTGGGCATACCGGAAATCTTGCAAGAAGGCTAATGCAGCATAATTCTTCTAACTACAAACCCGAAAGATATACCAATAAAATTTCCGGGCCTTGGCAGTTGGTTCACAAAGAGGAATATTCGAGTAGAGCCGAGGCGATGAAGAGGGAAAAGTTCTTGAAAAATGGGCAAGGAAGGGATTACTTGAAAACCTGCCTCTGCGGATTGAAAAGGAAGAAAAAAACTCAATTCCCCGGTAACTCAATGGTAGAGTGAGTCCGCCGAAGGCGGACTAGGTAGAACGTTGAATCGGAGCTTGAAACCATTATTGAAAAGGTAGAAAAATAGAAATTCTTCGATAACGCAATGGAGAAGTGAGTCCGCCGTAGGCGGACTAAGTTGCTGGAAAGAAAAAAAGATATTCCCCGGTAACTCAATGGTAGAGTGAGCGGCTGTTAACCGCTAAGTTGCTGGTTCGAGTCCGGCCCGGGGAGCTTTTTAGGCGATTATTTAAAAGAGTTCTGGTAACCCCTCAACTGGTCATACATTTTTACCTGCTTTTGCGTCATCACCTGCTTGGTCTCCAAATGTGCCTGCAGGTGAACCAGCCGGAGCTTCCCCTGCAAATTGGCAATCTCACTTGTGGCAGTTTCCATTTGCTTACGAGAGATTTTTTGCGAGTCAAAAAGCTGGTCAAGAGCTTGTTCCTGCTGAAGAATTTCCTCTCCATATTCAACCGCCTGCTCGTGCATCCTGTCATAAATCCCCTGAATTTTGCTTACTTGCTCCGATGACAAATCAAGCTGGTCAGCCATATCCAAAACATGCCTGGGACCGGGGTAATGGTTTAACTCCGCGGCTTTGCCAAAACCCATCCCCTGACCGGTGAGGTAGCCTTCAACATCCGCTTCGCTCAAGGATTTGATTTCCTGTTTTTCCTGCCCGGCATAAGGGGAATGCCGGTGCTGGGCATAAGTGTTGCCAATCAGAAGCAGGGTGAAAAAAGTTAATACCAAACAAATTTGGGAATGGCTGACGCCATGGTATCCCCAAAGGTTGCGAAACATTGTTCCTCCTTTGTCTTCCTAGAATGCGAGCTTGTTTTACCTAAAAATATAAACATCATCTGGATTACGCCTGGCCTAAGCGAATGTTTGGGCAGGTGGAAAACGAGTCCGAAGAATATTCTAATTTCCCTTCTGGTGTTTTTTAATCTGTGAGATTTAAATTTTAGTTAACCATGCTCCCAGTTTCAATCTTCACAACTCGGATACTAATTTTTTTGATTTCGGACTTAAGTATACAGCCGGCAAATCGTATAAAATAATGAGCAGATGTAGCGCGACTCGGGAATGGCACTACGCCAAAATATCAGAGTATAAATGAGGTAGCATGGCAGCCAACGCTAGAAGCAAAGACCCCTGCCCTTGCGGTAGCAAAAAAAAGTACAAAAACTGTTGTGGTCGGACAGGTGCTCATTCCAGCTCGAAAAAGCAGACCCAATTAGTGTTGAGTGCCATCGGTGTGGGGGTGGTTGCCATAATATTAATAGCGGTGCTCGCCAAATCCAAAAATACCTCCAATCCACCGCCCGGGGCAGCGCCACCGGGTAAAGTTTGGTCCCCGGAGCACGGTCATTGGCATGATGCTCCAGCTTCGGTTCAGAACAACCCGACACCCCAGCCTTTCAATCCTTTCCCGGCACGACCTACTCAGTTAAATCCTCCCAATCCGGCTACAAATCTTACCTCCCAGCCCCCTGGTCCAGCACCGGCCGGCAAAGTTTGGTCCCCGGAGCACGGTCACTGGCATGATGCTCCAGTATCGGTTCAGAACAATCCGACACCCCAACCTCTCAATCCTTTCGGGACCCAACCTATTCAGTTAAATCCTACTACAAATCTTACCCCCCAGCCCCCTGGTCCGGCACCAGCGGGCAAAGTTTGGTCTCCTGAGCACGGTCACTGGCATGATGCTCCACAGTAAGATATTAGTCGGGTTGGTCACAAACTTAGCTCTGCCGTAAGTTCTAAACATTCTGAAAACGGACTCAATAGTTCACAAATAATTCAATTGGGGGAGAAGTTAATAGTTTCCCTTTCACTCCGAATTTTTGATTCTTCTCTTTTTTTAAGTTATATTTTACCAAGACAAAAGAGAATTGTGTCAGTAAATTACCTAGCAGCAATTGTCCGGGTAAAGTCCTATCGAATCTCTAAAAGGGGAAGCGTTAGATGGGATTAAAAGATCTATACCTGAAGCAGGACCAGGCCTACCGGGAAGCAATTAAAGAGAAATGGTTTAAAAATCGGTGGCGGGTGCTGTTGTTCCTGATAATAGCAGGTCTCATAATAATTTTAAAAAGCCACCCTATGGTATCCTGGAAGGTCATCCTGGCTGTGGCTATTATCTGGCTTGTGTGCATTATCATACTAAGCCTGCTTTTTGTAATTCTATCTAAAGGGGGAGAAGGGAAATATCTTGACCTGTGGTCGATTACCCATTTTTTATCCGGATTTATGCTAAGTTTATTGGGTATACCGTTATTCTGGGCTGTCTTACCCTTAATAATGTGGGAATTAGTGGAGATCTTGGGAGATATTCAAGAACATCGAACCAACGCTATGGTGGATGTGGCTGTGGCGGTGCTGGCCTGGTTCGTTGCTAAAGCCAGCTTTGAACTAAACCTGACCTTCTTATAGAAATTCCACCCGGGATTATGAAGGCCGATGACGGCCTCGCCCCAGAAGCTAATGACAGCCACGCACTCCTCCCTTTATGCATTGAAGTTTGATTTTTTACCTTACTTCATCTATATTCAATCCAAAACAAGGAGGAAACTGTGTCGGTAAATTATTTAGCAGTGTGGATGGAATTGAAACAAAAATAAAAAGCCCAGGATAACCCCGGGCTTTTTGGTTGCTCTTTTCGTGGAAATTATTATTTACCTTTCCCCTTAGATTTCCCTTTCGACTCTTTTTTCCCGGATTTACCCGTAGATTCCCCCTTACCCTTGGACTTATCCTTGCCTTTCTTTACTTCACCATGAATCTTCACAAAACTCTTCCCGCTACCACGCATCTTCACAACTTCATTAGCAGAATAGCCATAATGACCCGAGACAAATTTCAAATTCACAAAATTGACAATGTCTCTGTCCGCCAGCCGGATCTCTCTCCATTTATTCTTGGGTTTTTTCTTGTAATATCCCCAGGCCTTACCGTAAGGGGGACCGGGGTCGACTGCAAAGGGGACGTAGAAAATCTGGGGAGAAAGCCCGTAATGCAGGGTAATATCCATCCAGGATTTACCGCTCAGACGCAGATTGACTATTACATCCGGACCCACTCTGGCCTCTCTGGCCGGAATATGCCGTTCCCTGACAACAACAAGCGACCGTTCCGGTACACCATAGTAATCACCCACCGCCAGATAAAAAGATCTGACCTCACCATCCTGTATGCTGAGACCGACATTTACATCTGCCCGACTATCTGGTGGGACTGAAAAGATTAAAAATGCAGCTGCCAGTGTTACTATCCACTTAAGCTTCATTTTCTCTCCTCCTTTTTTGTTTGCTTGCAGTAAGTTTTATATTAAATTTACCGCCATATAGCATGTATAATTATTATTACGGACGCATAAACTGAAAACTTAAGAAGTGAATTTAAAAAAAAGTTCCACGATTCAAAGTGCCTTTGATTTCTTCAACTGGAACTAAACCATAAAAGGAGGAAAACGTGTCGGTAAATTACTTGGCAGTGATAGTCTGTGCGGTAATTTATTTCATGTTAGGGGGTCTATGGTATTCCAAACTTCTTTTCGCCAATCCCTGGATGAAAGACATCGGCAAGAGGGAAGCCGAAATCAAAGCCATGGGAAGTCCGGCTCCAGGATATATAATGGCCTTCATAGTGGCCTTGTTCACCTCTTTCATACTTTCAGTGTTTATAAATTATGCCGGCGGTGCAACCTTAGTAGATGGTGCCAAAATCGGTTTTTACGCCTGGCTGGGTTTCGGTATTACCACCCTGGCTCCGGCTTATTATTTTGAAATGCGGCCCAAAGCACTTTTGGCAATCTATGGCGGATACACATTGGTGGCTTTCATAATTATGGGTGGAATTTTAGGGGCTTGGAGGTAAGAAAATTTTGATTAAAATTATAGTTAAAAAAGGAGGGAAAAAATGAAGATGAAAAAAGCCAGCCCATTTATCTTAAGTATAGTTGTAGTTACACTAAGTTGGTTTACTATGATAGTAAAAAATCCACCGGAGGCCTTGTCTTACCCACCCGCGGTGGGGATTTTAGGAAAAGTAAAAAACTGTGTAAGCTGCCATGCCAACAACGGTCCCTGGACCGATGAGGGGAAAACCATTGTGGATATAATTGACAAAGCCAGCAGGAAATCTTTAAAACAACCCGATGGCAGTTTTCTTATTTCAGTCAAGAGAAATCAGCTCACCACGTTTCTAACCGTCATTGGGCGCTCCAAAGATGACAAACAAACACCACCATATCGTAACGCCTGGCTCTATATTGATCCTAAGACCATAAATAATAGTTCTTTGTCTAAATTTGCGGCTGGCTGGGATGTGAATCTGCCTTTGTCTTGTAGGGTGGTGGGGGATACTTTTTCTGCTTATGCAGGAGCTAAAATTACTGTGCTGCCGATGAGTATCAGACCCACGGATGCGGCTTCGGATGCTGAATTGACTTTACAAGTTATGCTTACCAAGGGGGAATCGATTAAAGGAAATCCCAGAAAAGGGATGGTGGGGAACTATTTTGAGAAAAAGGTTGTGTTAAAAGTTGTGGAGTAAGAAAAAAGGAACTATTAGGGCTTGACTTTTAGGTAGAAAGCGGTATATTAGGTATTATTTTTGGCTAAAATGAAGTATTTAGTAATTGCCGGTGTCATTACTCTTTCCTGTTGTCTTTACCAAATAACCTACGGGGTTACTTCTGAGCCAACCATGATTTTTCTTACCATTGAAACTGACGCTCGGTCATTTGGAATGGGGGGTGTGGGTACTGCTCTCAAAAGCGGGCCACAAGCTAGTTTTTATAATCCGGCAGCGATTGGAGGGATAAGACATTTTTCTTTGGAGGGAAATAGGTATGATTTCGGATATTCTAATTTTGGTATCAGCCATTTTTCAGCCGGATATAAACTTGGAGAGAATGGCACTGCCGCCTTGAATTTTGCAAGATTGGGATTAGGAACTTCTATTAGAACTGATGAATTTGGGAATTTAGTGGAGGAATCTTCACCCTATGAGCTGGCAGTATCCGGTTCCTATTCATTAGAATTATCCCCCAATATTTATGTCGGGTCCAGTATCAAGTATATGAGGTCCAACCTCTCGAATGTTTTCTCACGGTCAGCAGTCGCCAATGCAGTCGCTTTCGATTTGGGAATATTAGTTGACAAAATTTTCCCTTATGTCAGTTATGTTAATTATGGTAAACAAGATTCTAGTTCATTCAATCGTAAAGCGGAAGGGTTTTCAATCGGTGCAGCGCTTTTAAATCTGGGAGCGGATGTTCAATACAAAGACAGCGAACAAAAAGACCCCTTGCCGCGGCTTCTCCGGTTGGGAATGGCCTGGAAGCCGATTGTGACCGAAATGTTTCAGACTACGTTAGCGGCAGATTACGAAAAGTCGCTGGTAGGTCTCAAATCCTCTTATTTTAAAGAGTTTTTTGACCCGGAATTTTTTATTTCAAAATATGGACTGGAAGTAAACTTCTTTTACGTCTGGACCTTTCGCTTAGGGTATCGTCAGGATAAGGAAGACGATGACCATTATCTGACTTCCGGTTTTGGCTTCGGTCCCCGCTGGATAAATTTTAATATAGCATCTGATAGACGAGATGAGACGCGTTACTCGGTAATTTTTAATTACCCTCTAGACCTGAAATAAGTCTTACTACCTAAACTTTCTTGTTCCTGCGTGCTTTAGTAATAAAAAAGATTGCATAAGCAGTCACAATAGCAGAATAATTTATTATCATAAAAGTAGGGTCGGCCCAGGAGATGCCATCTACTTTGAAATCGCTGACCGGAAAGAGAAAGGGAGTGGGAAAGAAAGATTTGGAGTGGGTGAAGATATCACATAAAATGTGCAGAGGATAAGCTAAGAAAGTATAAGCCAGCGTTTTGTTGAAATATCTCATTACTCCATAAAGCAGTACAGCGGTAAATATGCTGTGGCTGATGTCATAGGAAGTGAATATCCACTGGGGGATTTCGGCTAAGTTGGGTTTCCCTATCTTTAAGGTCCCATGGGCAATTCTAATTATAAAATAGGGTCCGAACGCCAATAAATCCGGCAGAACCCCGAATAACATAGCCAGCCCGAAAAATTTTTTCCTGCCGAATGTAATTCCACCCCAAAAGCCGTGTGCAAAGATGTCCATTTTTTTCTTTTTAAAGCATCTACGTCAAAGGACTTTGTTAATATAAGTAAAAATTGTATATTAGAGGTAATTTTAGATGGTGAGTTTGTGGTGTGGTTCGACTGCGCTCACCACAAGCAGAATTTGGTGTTGATTTCCCTACGGGATGCTTCGCTATCGGCGGGGCTGGTTTACCACGAGCCCAGTCGAGTGGTGATTGGGAGTACGGTGAGGAGGAAGAAATGACTCTCAGTTCAATATTCTAAAGTAGGTTCATTACTTCTCACTTGTCAGATTCCGCCGCCTTGCGCAAAACAAGAAACGCTTCTTTCAAAGGTTGACTAACTGAGCTGTCTGGTTCAGCCAAAACGAGACTCTGATAGAGGTCCAAGAAGCTTGTTCGGTACCGGTGGAAGAAGTGAAGGAAGTGTCTGACGAAACCGATACAATCCAAGACTGCAATCTCAACGCCAGCTTTGTCGTAGACACTCTTCGCGTATTGATGGATCTCATCTTCGATAATATCAGTGGTAATGAAGATGTAGTTATCCACACGGTACTTAAGCTTAGAAATCTTCTTGACTGCGTTCTCAATATCAACGACTGTTACTTGTTTATCCTTCATTTCGTAACAAGTAATAATTTCGTCATCATTGACTAGCGTAACCTCGACGTCCCCGATTGAACCGGTTTGACTATCTGCGGCCGTATGAGATTGAAGCGGCAAAACTGTTTCACCGATACGATCCTTGACTGCGAGATAAGCAGCGGCAACCATCAAAACGGGGAGCCTACTGGAATTCTTGCTACTGAGATGCTGTTGGAGAAGAGCAACTATTTGTTCAGAGGAAAGCGGGAGTGTGTCATCGGTGTGTTTCAATTCTCGGAGAAGCTGCTTCATGCGAGTATCGTTTTCAATCTTGATGGCGACCAAGAATCGAATAATTTCATTGAGAACATCGAATGCTTCCAGCCTTCCACGTTGAACAAGGTCCAGCAACTCAAGGACAATCTCATAGACTTGGCGAGGTCTACCGACGAGGACCAAATCAGTCGTTAGTGTGCGGTCAATGTTCCTAAAGGCAGGAGTCAGAAAAGCAGTGGTAGAGTTGGTTGGGAGTTTATACTTAATTACAAATGGCTCAACAAATTGCTCATCGTAGCTACGACCAGAATAGGTGCCCTTGCCGGCGATCTCAGTATAAGGTTTTCGGATGTCAACCTTTGGCTCTTCGAGTTTGCCAAGGAGACAAGCCATCAAAAAGCGAATTGGCGCTTTGTTTGTGAGGCATCGGCAGACAAACTCGATTTTGGCGCGAAGTTTATCATCGTCGACAAAACTCTTTTCAAGCTTCTTTTGTACATCTTGGTAGAACTCTTCTAAAAGCGCTGCGGGGTTAGTCATTGAAAGAGGGTATCCGTATTTTTGTATTTGTGAATGTCATAGTTGACCCAAAGGACTTCTTGCCTTTTGTCTTTGGTAGAGTGAATGGTTTTAAGAGGGCTGACATATTTCTTCCATTTCGACTGGGGATATAGCTCGTCCATTAGGCTGCATTGGTAATTGGAAATAGCCACAAAGCCCTTTACCGAGTTTAGAACCTTCGCAAGCTGACAGTGTTCATCGTCGGTCATTTCGTAGCCGTATGATTTTGTGTCTCCTCTCGTACCGTGAACGTATGGGGGATCGCAATAGAACAGGGTCTCTTTGGAATCATAGAGCTGGATCACATCGATAGCGGGCCGATTTTCAATTTGAACCCTAAGAAGTCGCTCGGCAATAAAAGCCAAGTCTTCCACCCCACCGAGCCAGCGGCTTATAACACCGCTCATCCCATTTCTGCTTGTGTTTTTGCAATTCGCCCATCTTCCGATGGTTGCGGTCTGGGCTAAGCCCGTCCTGACTTGGCGAGCTCGCACATAGAAACGCCTTGCTCGTTCAATGTTGGACAGATTAGGATTCAATTGACAAGCCTTTGCAAACTCTTCCCGTGAGAACGGTGTTAATCCGCTTAGTTCTATTAGTTTTTCCTTCTCTTCTCTTAGCACTCTGAAGAAGTTGACAACTTCGCCATCAAGGTCGTTATAGGTTTCGACTTGGGAGGGTGGTCTGTTTAATAGAGTCGCAGCTGAGCCACCAAACGGCTCACAGTAATGATGAGCTGGTGGCAACAATGGCAGAAGCCAATCAAGATGTGAGAACTTTCCCCCATACCACCCAAAAGCGATAATCTTTTTGGGTATCTTGAGTTGAGATATTGGTGCTGGTAAGCGTCTAACTCCTTCCCTGACAGCTATTTTTCGACCCCTGCGAAGTCGGTAACGAAGTTTCCTAGGCATAATCTCTAAAAAAGCTCATACTTTGAAAATCAAAGGGTTGCAAAAAACATATAACATAACGTGTATGTCTTTTGTTCTTTAAAATATCATACACAAATTCTTTGTCAAGGATGAATGTCAATCTTTTGAACTTAGATTTAGTTTTTCTTTAATAAAATTTCTATTATATTATTCGCCAGATAAAATAACCTTAGAGAAAGGAGAAATAAAACTTGAAAATCTTAGTCTTGGCTACCGGGGTACTCTCCGTCCCGTTTTTTGAAGGAAGTTAATTACAACCTTAGCGATATAAATCTCCATTAAGATACTTTAAGCCAGAATCAACAATGACTGTAACGATTTTCTTTCCCGGTCCGATAACTCTGGCCCTTTGAATGGCCGCCCACACATTTGCTCCGGATGTGGTTCCTCCCAATATCCCTTCCAATCTGGCCAGTTTTCTGGCAGTAGCATAGGCATCGTTATCCGATACGGCCATTATCTCATCTGCCAAATCCAACCTGCATATAGACGGCACGAATCCGGGTCCAACCCCTTCTAATCTGTGGGTTCCCGATATATCCCCGCCCGAAAGAGCCCGCACATGCAATGGTTCAATGGCGATGCAGCGGATATGCGGCACTTCTTTTTTAAGCACTTCCCCATTGCCTGAAAAACAGCCGCCGGTCCCCACTCCCATTATAAATTCATCAATCTTATTTCCCAGAACATCTAAAATCTCTCTGGCCATGTTATGATATGCATTTCTATTGTCAACATTGTTAAACTGGTCGGTCCAAAAAGTATTCGGTTGTTGGCTTAATTCTCTGGCTCTGGCAACCATAGAGGCAATCAATTTTGCCGTAATTTTACCGGTTTCACTCGGAAATATTTCAAGAGTGGCTCCGAAGGCCCGCATGGTCTGAAGCTTTTCTTCCGCAAAAGCATCGGAGGATACGAAGTGAGCCCGGTACCCCTTATTGGCGCATACCATGGCCAAAGAGCTTCCCGTGCTTCCCCCGGTGTAATCGACTACTGTTCCCCCAGGTTTTAGTTCGCCTCTTTTTTCTGCTCCTTCTATCATAGAAAGGGCCATGCGGTCTTTCATGCTTCCGGTGGGATTGGCACCTTCATACTTTACATATATTTCAGCACAGTTAGGTTCAGATAATCGTTCTAATTTTATTAGCGGTGTTTTTCCTATGGCTTTCATTTTTTTATTGGTTATTGTTTGAGTTGTTATTTGTGCTTATCCGTTTTCCACCAAGCCCGTTGTTGGCAGCACCCTTCTGTCTGTCCTCAAGTAGAGAGTGCAAAGTCCACCGCCGCCTTTGAATGAATGGCTGTCGTGTCGAAAACTGTTATGCTACTGTCGTCTTGTTTTATTAGCAAAGAAATTTCTGTGCAACCAAAAATTACTCCGTTTGCTCCTTCTGTTTTCAGTTTTTCAATTATATCGATGTATATTTTTTTTGTTTCGTCTTTGAAAATTCCTCTTGTCAATTCGTTAAAAATAGAATCGTGAATAAAATCTCTATCAGAATTGTCCGGAACAATTGTCTCTATGCCAAATTTTGCCAAGCGGTCTTTGAAGAAAGAGTTTTCCATGGTAAATTTTGTTCCAAGCAGTCCGACCTTATTAATCTTTTGTTTTACGATTTCTTTCGCCGTTTCTTCGGCAATGTGCAACAAAGGAATTTTTATTTTTTGTCTAAGCGTGTCGGCCACAAGATGCGGTGTATTGGTTGCCATTACAATACAGTCCGCTCCTGCATTTTGAAGTCGCAGCGCGATGTCTGTAAGCATTTGCTCTATTTTGTCCCAGTCATTTTTTTCTTGAAGTGTTTTGAAGTCGTTGAAGTCAACCGAGTAAAGTAAAAGTCGGGCAGAATGTGAACCGCCAAGTTGTTGGTTTGTCAGTTGATTAATTGTCCGGTAATAAACTGATGTCGAAAACCAACTTAGTCCGCCTATGATGCCTAGTGTTTTCATGTATCATTTATTCATATTTCACAAGTTCTTAGATCCAGCCCCGATGAATCGGGGCTGAGATATATTAATTTTTAGTCCCATGTTCCTGCCCGATGCAGGCCCGTCTCTGGCGGGCAGGCGGGGAGGACAACATGGGCCTACGGGTTCAAGATATATGCTGGACATCGGAATTGTCAATCTTGAATTTATATTTTTCCGTTTCATATATTATATTGTAAAGTTAAGATTCTTTGACATACACATAAAAAAGGAGCTAAATGAAAATCTTAGTCCTGGGTGCCGGGAAAATGGGTTTAGGGGTAGCATTTGATTTAGTCCAAAATCCAAATGTAAAAAGAGTGGTTTTAGCAGATGTCAGTTTAGAAAATTTAAAATCAGCCAGACAGAAAATAAAATCCAAAAAATTACAGCTGAAAAAAGTCAACGTAGAAAACCAAAGTCAGATAAAAAAATTAGTAAGAGGTTTTGACTGCGTGGTCAGCGCCGTCACCTACATCCACAATCTTAACCTCACCAAACTCTGCATTTCCGCCAAAGTCAACTTCTGCGATTTAGGCGGCAATATCTTTATCGTAGAAAAACAGCTAAAATTAGACAAACAGGCCAAAAAAGCCGGAATCACAATTATCCCGGACTGCGGCTTGGCGCCGGGAATGATGAATATCATAGCCGCCTGGGGTGTCAACAAATTAGACCGGACCGATGAAATCAAAATCAGAGTCGGAGGACTGCCGCAAAATCCCAAGCCCCCCTTGTATTATCAGTTAGTTTTCTCGGTGGAAGGTTTAATCAATGAATATATCGAGAAAGCCCAGATTTTAAGATTAGGAAAAATCGAGTGGGTGGACTCTTTGACTGACGTAGAAGAAATCAGGTTTCCGGACCCGTTCGGCAGATTAGAGGCATTTTACACCTCCGGCGGGACTTCTACTTTGCCTTTGACTTTGGCTGATAGAGTCCAGAACATAGATTATAAAACCATCCGCTACAGAGGGCATTGCGAAAAATTCAAATTATTGGCTAATTTAGGGCTTTTGAGCAGTCAGAAAATAAAGCTCAACGGTCTTAGCCTCATCCCGCGTAAACTGACCGCCAAACTTCTGACCGATTTTCTTTCCGGTAAGGATAAAGATGTGGTTTTGGCCAGAGCCACCATCATCGGAGCCAAAAACGGAAAGAAGGCGGAATTTTCTCTTCAGATCATTGACTATTACGATGAACAGAATCATATTACCGCCATGCAGCGAACCACCGCTTATCCGGTCTCAATCATTGCCCAGATGTTAGCTTCCGGCAAAATCACCCACAAAGGAGTCGTGCCGCAGGAAATTTCGGTTCCGGCAGATGAGTTTGTGGCAGAGCTGGCAAACAGAGGAATCAAAGTTGAAGAGAGTTTTAGATATTTGGAATAATGGCAGTCAAAACTGGGAAAATTTTTAGAAAAAGATGAGCCAAAAACGTATTGAGATATCATGACAAAAGCTACGTCTTTTCTGTCCAGCCTGGTAATCGTACTTTTGGGGATTTCCTGTCAGAATAAACCAGAGCAGGAAAATCCGGCTTACACTCTTCCCTATACCCAATATGTGAAATCCACCAATTATGTGTATGTCCACGGAGAGACCAGCAGCAAGGACAGTTTGAAAGATGACCCTTACTTGGAGGACAACCTGAATTATATTTTGGAAACCGATGATTGGGTTTTGGTAAACTTTTGTGCCTACTGGTGCAAGGACTGCCGAAAATATGATCCCGATTTTCAAGCAGTATCCCGAATGCCGGAGTACAAAGACATTATTTTCGCTTACGCCGAGATGGATGGCACCAAAGGAAATGAAAATTTCCGTGAACGCTTCAAACTCCCGGGAACCCCGGTTACTATTCTGTTTCACAAGGGAGAGATTGTGGAAATAAACGGAG
>Ga0326597_10007835_pt1 | contig 14468 bp, 12 predicted proteins | sample RVTome_12_FD_203789 | JGI IMG/M metagenome (GOLD analysis project Ga0326597, IMG submission 203789) | Soil microbial communities from uranium-contaminated site in the Upper Colorado River Basin, Wyoming, United States - RVT100D185 | ecosystem: Environmental > Terrestrial > Soil > Contaminated >... | reverse complement strand
GGAGGCAAAAGTCTATGCGCAAGGAATATAATCTCAAGAAGCTCAAGGCGAAGCGCCGGGGGATGCTGCCCGGCCTCAAGGCAGGAGGGCCGCCGCCCGCGAAGGTGCGCATCACCATCGCGCTCGACGATGACGTCGTCGAGTACTTCAAGGCCCAATCCACTCGTCCGGGGGCGCTGCCTTACCAAACCCAGATCAACCAGACACTGCGTCGGGCCATCGAGACCGGAGGGACCGATGCCGAGGCGCTCAAGGCCGCGCTCCTTAAAGACAACAAGTTCCTGCGGGCGGTGGCGCGCGAAACACGCGCGGCGACGCAGCGCTAGTGTAGTGCTTCGCAATTAATGGGACATATTACTTTCCCATCGCACCCACTGTTCCCTCTCCCCACCGGGGGAGAGGGAGATCTTGCCTCTGTCTGCTGGCCACTTCCGAATGACCTGGTGCTCGATGAAAAAACCCAGGGTTTTGCGAGGCGGGAAGTATGGATGGCAAATTAAGTTCCGGAAAGAGCGAAGCACTACACTAGCCAGAGGAAAGAGCGATGAAGAAACGGATCTATGCAAGCGTCTGGGATGCCCTCGAAGACACGCCCGAAGCGGCCGCCAGTATGCGTGTGCGCGCGGAATTGACGATCGCCGTCCAGCGTTACGTAGAAGCGAGCGGCGAAACCCAGGCCCAGGCCGCGAAACACCTGGGGCTCACCCAGCCGCGTCTCAATGATCTGCTGCGCGGGCGAATTGAGAAATTCAGCCTGGATGCCCTCGTGAACATGTTGGCACGCGTCGGCAGACAAGTGGTCGTGAAGGTGAGAAGGGCCGCATGAAGGCACTTGCCGCGAGATCGACTACTCCGTTGTCGCCCGTCGCCCGGGCGATCCGGCGGTGCTCGTGGCGTCGGCGGACAAAGCCAAAGACACCCTGGGCTGGACACCGATATACACCGATTTGAGCAAGATCATCGAGACCGCCTGGCGATGGCACCTGACCCATCACGCCTGAAATATGTGAACAGATACCGGTCAGATCCTATCTACTTGTTGACGCTGAAATTCTCCCAACACATTCTTACACCTCTCAAGCACAGCAGTCGCAAACACCCGCCGCCACTGCATCAGCCAGAAAGTGGCGATAGTCCACGACACGTCGCTGGAATTCCCCCTGAGGAAGTTCATCCAATCAGCCAATAGTAAGCACGTTGACAACCAGATAGCTGGAAGTCTTTATGGCTTAGCATCGGAGCGGTCCGTGGATAGAGCATGACCCACCAGTAAGTCAGAGATCTGTAGGCCAACAGGTGAACCGGCTTGTCAGGTACTTCGATGGACAGTTTCTGGAACCGTCTTCACGCAGCCTAATCAGGGATGAAAACCAAGTCTAGCGTGCATTCTTGGTTGCCGGAAGGCTGATATGCGACCAAGTCGCCCTCCCGATGGCTCCAGGCAAAAGTGCGGTAGCGCCAGGAAGAGAAAGCATCGAACACGTCGCGAGGATCGAACCCCATGTTACGGAGCTTTCCCGGATTAATCTCGCAACAGGTGATCGGCCTGACGCTTCCAAAGAAAGCTTGCCCGCCCCGCAGGACCATCGGCTCCGCACCTTCAACATCCATTTTCACGAAGGAGACGGTTGGTCTCCACTGCTCTTCCCATACGTCATCGAGTCTTCTGACGAGGACACGTTCGGTCTCGTCCGTTGATGATTCGGGGGCAAGAGCGCTGCGCCCCGCATCCTCGGGGACGTAGAGTGTCGAATGGCTATCCGCATCCCCGAGCGCGAACGGCATCACTTCGATGTTGGCGAGGCCTGAGAGCGCTGCGTTCTCCACGAGGCCGCGAACGTTTCGTGAAAACGGCTCAAAGGCGAACACCCGGCCGGTGCAGCCGGCCTTTTCCGCCATCCGCAGCGACCAGAGGCCAAGGTTCGCGCCGATGTCGTAACAGAGCGCCCCTTTCCGCACGAAACGGTCGATAGCAGTGCGCACCGAGGTCTCGTATGCCTCACGGAACAGGAATATTGCCGCCTGGATACCGTGCTCTCCCGCCCTCGCACTTAGACGCATGCGGGAGTGGGCGTGAAGTCGCACCACTGGATGCCCTTTCGCGATTCTGTATGCTTTCCAGGCGAGCACTCGCAACAGCAATCGGTATAATGTCAATTCGGGCGCGCGCTCCCGTAGCGCCTTCAAGTTGGCACGGTAGTGTAAGATTAGCATTCCACTAATGACACTAGAACGGGGGCGCGAAGCCGCGTGTTGTGCTGACTCATCTCAATGAAAGTCGGAAACTGGCTCATTTTCTTCTGCTATCTGCGGGAGTGGCTTATCGACCGTCTGTCGCGTTCCTCTGCATCGGCCGGCAGCCGGAACGAACCAACCACGTGCCAAGGACCGGGGCAGGTCCAAGGGGTGGGAGACTACGACGCCTGGTACTACAACCGCCCCATCGCCCGAGCATACCTGAATCACCCCCGCCGCGCAAAGAACTTGGTGGATATGATCGAGCGATTCGCACCGTCACGGGTATTCGAGTTTGGATCAGGACTGGGGCACGTCTTGCGCGAAGCGCGGCGTCGCGACATTCTGATCGTTGGAACCGAGACGTCCAACTACGCGGTCACCCACTTTCTTTGTCCGGACGCCATCGTCAAAATCGGGGAGGTCCCGCAGAACAGCCTGCCTTTTCTGGACGGCGCATTCGACCTAGTATTTTCCACCGAGGTGATGGAACACGTCAGCGAAGCGTGCACACTGCCTGTCCTGCGAGAGCTTCATCGGATTTGTTCGCGTTACGCTCTGTTCACGATCAACACCTTCAACCGAACGGAGCCGGGGCATATCAACGTGCACCCCCGCCAGTGGTGGCTCACAGCGTTCGTCGCAGCCGGCTTCGTGCACAACGAGCGCATGTGGAAGGAGATGGAACGGATGAAATTCCTCGACTGGGAGATATTCGTCCTGGAGAAGTCATACTCCCTCGCCAGCACGGATCGGTACCCATCCATTTCCTAGGCGGTGGGATCACTCGCTCCTGCGGCAGCCAGGCCCTTCAGGAAGTAGGAGGCGTGACAGGCGACAAAGACCCGGTCCGCCACGAGGCGGCGCTCGCACAGCCGTGCGAACGGAGCGTACACCAGTCGCCCGAGCAGCGGGTGAAGTGCAAGACGCAATAGCAGAAGCTTCTTCCGATTGCGCGGCTCGAAGTAATTACTCGTGATGCGCGCAAATTCCTCAGGATTCACTCGACGCAGTGCGGCTGCCGCCGCACCCGATGCTTCCATGCGCCTCAGAGACGAGTTCAACGTAGTCTCGTGCAGGTGCTTGCCCAGCGCGTTCGCGTTGTAACGCATCTCAAATCCTTTGTGGGACAACCGCAGGCCCCATTCCGAGTCCTCGCAGACATGGAGCCGCTCATCGAAGCGCTCTCCGGTAGCCAGCAGGAACTCACGTTTCACCGAGACGTTGCAGGTGTAAAGATAGCCGTGACCGATCACCTCTCCATGCCGGATCGACCCGTAGGCGAATTGCGTCCCGTTCCTCTCGAGCCAGCACATGAACGGAGTGGGTTTGAGTTCCTCAGCCCACTGCACCAATCCCAGCACACCGACATGGGGGGCCGGGTGACGCTCGACGTGCCAAGTCCAATGTTCCTGGAGCAGGCGCTCGTCGGGCAGAATGTCGTCCCCCGTGATGAGCACCACACGCCCCTCAGCCGCTTCAATCGCCCGATTGCGCGCTGCCGAGGCTCCGGAATTGTTAGGTAAGGCAAAACAACGAAGCGGATATCTCAGCTCGGCCCGCAGTTTTTCGAGCATCGCCAACGTCCCGTCCGCGGACCCGTCGTCCACCACGACAACTTCGAACCGCCCCGCCATCCCTTGCTGGCGGTTGTATAAAAGCAACGCGCGGCGCAGAATCTCGCACCGATTGAAGGTGGGAATGACGACGCTGACATCCACCGGGTAAGCTCGTTGCGGTTTCATCAAAGGGCAGGGCTTCTCTCGAATACGCCGGGTGTCTTTCGGGCCGTGCTGTCCGGCACTCACGGTATTTTGAAATACAACCCAAATGTATCATTATAGTATACATGAGTCGAATCGCGCTCAAGTATAAACAATTTGCGCAGTCTGCGTCTGCGTTCAGGGCACGTGAAGCACCGATATGCCATTGATTCACCGATTCCACAGATGCGCACGCTTCCGGCCCGGCGACTCGCGAAGCAGTTGGAAGCCGTTGGTTTCGGTGCGGCGCGAACCGTGCGCGACATTGGACTCGTGATGATACCGTTCTTCAAATCTCTGGCGCACGCCGCCGAATCGTCCGTGCTAACTCTCGCGACGCTCGTGTGGGTGATTGGAGTCAACAGCATGCCCGCCATCGCGTACGGTCAAGCGATGGCGCTCCGGGCTGTGGTGCTGGACAGCTCTTACAAGCTGAGACCCTCTGAGCCGCTTCCGCCCGGCGCCAACACGATCACGCTAGAGGGCGCTCGCAACGAGTTCGAGATGGGACAACTCGTGCTGTCGAGTAGCGAGGCGATCGGTGACGTTTCCGTCGAGTTGACGCCGCTGTCGAGCCCCGCCGGCCAGATCCCCGCGCAGGACGTCGAGTTATTTCTCGTGCACTACGTGACGGTTGACACACCTTCGGATTCCCGCGGCCAAGCAGGCAGTTGGCCCGACGCCCTGGTTCCACTGCGCCGGCCCTTCCCGCTCAAGGCTGGATCCCGTCAATCCGTGATGCTTAAAGTCTTTCTGCGGCCAGAAGTCAAGGCCGGTATTTATCATGGCAGGTTGCTCGTGGCTACCGGCGGGGTTCAACGGCTCGCGATCGAAGTTTCGGTCCAAGTCTGGGACATTACCCTTCCCAAGCAGGTCAGCCTGCCTGTTATGGTCGGTGTCGACTACGAGTCGGTCCGCAAATTTGAGGGCGGGCAGCCCGACCCGGCGTTCGAGGAAAGAATCGTGCCGAAGTATTACGCGGCGCTGCGCCGCCATCGGGCGTATCCGTTGTTCCTCCATAACGGCGTTCCCGATATCCGTGAGGAGGACGGCAAGCTGATCATCGGATTTGACTCGTATGAACGCCGGCTTGAAGCTGCGTTTCCGGGGCGAGCGTGGGGCCCCACCGGAATACCGTTCTTTGATTCCTGGCCGGTCGACACCGCCAACCATCCGCCTTTTTCGGAGACTTACCGACGACTCGCCCTGAGTTATCTGCGCCAGATGGCAGCGTTCTACGATGGTCTCGGTCTGCTCGACCGCGCCTTCCTTCACATTCCAAGCACCGATGAGCCGATCGAGAAGCACCAGTACGATCAGGTGCGCAGGTTTGCGGAACTCGTGCGCGTCGCCGACCCGCGGCTTCGCATGTTGCTTACTGTGTTCATGGAATGCCTGGACTGCCGCAGCGACGGACTCGAAAGCCTTGAGCACAGCGCGGTGCTCTGGGTGCCCAATCTGGCATTCTTCGACGGCCGGGCGCTGCGTTTTCGACTGAAGCTGTTCGGACTGCTCGGGAGCGAATACTCCCCCGCACCCTCGGGCTGGACGCCCGAGTTCGCTGAGCGCGTGCGCCGTCGCGGTGGCGAGGTTTGGTGGTACCTCAATCCGTGGACCTCGGTGTTGCCGGCAGTTCAGCAGCCAGCCTACCCCAACATCTATATCGATCACCAGGGTATCGAACACCGGGTGCTGGGATGGATGGCATTCAAGTATCGGGTCGGGGCCATCGGCCACTGGAACGCAACGTTCTGGCAAAAGACCAGCAATCCCTGGACCCGCCTGCCGCGCGGCGAGGAGAACCCCGAAAACCCCCCGATCGCCGGCGACGGGTCCCTGCTGTATCCTGCTGCCGATTCCAGCCGGCATACCGGTCAGCCCGATCCGGGTGGCCCGGTGGTCTCGCTCAGGCTTGAAATGCTGCGCGAAGGCAGCGAGGATTACGAATTGCTGAATCTGCTCACGCAACGTGGAAAGGACACGCTCGCAATGGAGATAGCCGGCGGTGTGGTGAAATCCCTGCAGGAATTTGAGCGTCGGCCCTCGGAGTACCAGCTGGCACGGCGCAAGCTCGCAGCGGCCGTGCTGAACCAGTATTCCAGTCCGGCTATGCCGGCGCGAAGACCATGAGTGATACCCAACACGAACAGGACGCTGTGGCCGGCGCCGATTTCCATTCGATTCTGTGGCGACTACCCGGCATATTTGCGGCGCACCGCCGATTATTCTTCGTCACGTTCGCCTGCGTCGCCTTCGGCGCTGTGGCTGGTACCTACCTCAAGCGTCAGTACTTCGAATCCAACACACGTCTCCTGGTGAATTTGGAACAGCGGGACGTCTCGCTGTCCCAGTCCGAGGTGCGCAACGAGCTGGCGCTGAGAGCGATGGAGGAAGCAGTCGCAACGCAAGCAGAGCTGCTGCGATCCAAGGAGATCATCGGCATGATCGTGGACCAGTTCGGTGCGGACATTGTCGAAGGACCCAAGCCGACGAGTTGGATTGGTCAAGCGATCAGCGTTTTCGTGAAGGGCACGACCGATGCGCTTGGCGATGGTCTTTCTGCTGTCGGCTTGCTGACAAAGCTGTCTTCACGGGACGCCGCAGTCGAGACCATACAGAAGAACCTGCAGATCTATCCGGTCCGGCGGGCACAGCTCATCGTAGTATCGTACCAAGCCCGCACGTCGGAGGTAGCACGCAAGGTTCTCGATGCGCTTATCTCCCTGCACTTGACAAAGCTGGCGCAATTAAACGCATTGTCGGAGCGCTACGAGTTCTACCGCAAGCAAAGCGAACAATTGGCGGAGGCCCTACGCGAGGCGGAGACCGGCCTCGCCAAGTTCAAGACAAAGAATGCGGTTATTGAATTTCAGGGCGAGAAATCCATGCTCATACAGAAGATCGAGCGGCTAACATCCCTGCTGGAAGGTGTCCATCCAGGCAGTGCCATTGACCTCTCGACAGCTGTCGTGGAGCGCGAAGCCGGCACAGATAGAGCGGAAATGCGCGGGCTGACCGCGCCTCTCCCGGATATCGGCGCAAGCCTTGGAAATAACGAACTGTCTCAACTGATGGTGGCGCTGAATCAGCTCAAGCTGGAACGCACGCGCCGAGGCACTCTATTGAATCAGGACGACCCGCGGGTTCAGGAGTTGGACAATCAGATCGCGCTCGCCGAGGGCATAATTGCCAAACAAATTGCGCAAATCACCAAGCTGATCAGCATCTCCAAAGCCAGGCTGACTGTGCTGGACCGTATCGGGCCCGAGATACGCCAGCTGCAGCGCGACGTTGTGACCAGGGAGGAAAATTACAGGACCTACGTGAAGGCCACGGAGGACCGAAGGATTTCACTGAACGAGCGGAGTCGGGTGGTACTGCAGGTCGTCGAAACGCCCTCGGTGCCGGTCAAGCCGGTTTCAAGTCGGCTCTGGCTCCTGCTGATCGGCGTTGGCGTCGCCCTGATGGCTGCCGTGGCGGCTGTATTGATGACCGAGTTCAACGCCGTCCGTGCTCTGGCCTCGAAGGCGGGCGCCGCGCCGGTCCGCACTGAGCAAGTCGCCCGCATCGGACCCCATTGACGCGCGGTTGCGGAACGTATGGGAACCTTACCCGGCTCTATCACTCCATGACTTGCCTTTGGTCCAGGGCGGTACCGAGCGAGGCAGCGGCCGCGCTCGGCAAAGGCGTTTCAGCGCAGGTGCTACGGGGGATTTCGCGCAACAGCGCGTTTCTGGTGGCCGGGCAGTTTTTGAGCCGCGTGGTCGGCTTCGTCTACATTCTCATCCTTGCCCACTACTTCGGGGTGGAGGACTTCGGTACTTTCAACCTCGTAATAAGCTTCGTGCTGATCACGATGACAGGCATCGAGTTCGGGCTGGGGCGGCTGATGGTCCGAGACCTGGCGCGCGACGCGGGCCTCATCCCCTCGTATCTTTCCACGCTGCTGCCGCTGCGGGCCGCTCTGGCGCTTGCCGGTTACCTCGTGCTGTTGACGATCATCTGGATGGTCGGCTATTCCGGGCACATGCTGGTGCTCACGGCCATCGCCGCTGTCGCCCTTTTTCCGACAAGCCTCGGCTTGGTGTTCGAGTCGTTGTTCCAGGCTCGGCAGCAGATGCGTTACTCGGCTGCCGGCGAAGTCGTCGCCGCGCTGGTGCAATGCTCTGTCGGAACAGCAATAATCGTCGCCGGGGGAAGCCTGAACGCCGTGCTTGCGGCGGGCGTGGTAGCAGCGCTGGCGTACATGGCATTCCTCGCGCGCCGGGCGCGAGCGTGCGGGTATCCGTTCCACCCGCGTTTCGACCGGCAACTATGCGCGAACTTAGTGCGTCAGGCGGCCCCGTTCGCTGTGGTCACTTTGTTCGCCATCTTGGCGAACCGGGCCGAGTTGCTGATCCTAAGCGGTATGTCCACAGCAGAAAACATCGGACTGTTCAGCGCGGCCGCGAGATTTCCTGAAACCGCTCTCTTGCTGCCGGCCGTGCTGGTTTCTGCTGCGGCGCCGGCCCTCTCGCAACTCCATGCCAGCTCGCGGGAGCATTTGCGCAGCGTCTACATGTGGATCCTGCACCATGTGCTATCCGTCACGCTACCATTGACCCTCGCGGGGGTTGTGCTCGCGGAGAGTATTCTTGGTCTGCTGTTTCCGCCTGACTACCGGCGCGCGACGCTCGTGCTGCAGCTGCTCTTCTGCGCGTTTCCGCTCGCTTCGGTGCAGATGATCAACAGCGTGGTTCTCTTGATGTCCAACCGCCCACGGCTAATGCTCTTTAACGTAGCGGTTTCAACCGGTGTGCAGTTCGGTCTTAGCCTGATCCTCATTTCCCGCTTCGGCCTCTTTGGTGCGGCGTTCTCGGCGTTGGCATCCCAAGTTTTTAACTCGGCTTTCTCGTACTGGTGCGTCCGCACGTGGTTCGTGGATACAACCGGGCTCGGCCGGTTGCTCGCTCCGCTTGCTGCAGCGGGCGTCGTAAGTGTCGCGCTGACGGCCATTTTGATCGATGCATGGGGTGTGTGGTCGCTGGGGCCCGCTGTCTGCGCATATGCGGTTGTGCTGGTTCTACTCAACCGGTTCTGGCCAGCACGGCAGATGCCGGCTACCGCTGGCATGGACTCGCGATGACGAGCAACATGCGTATCAAGGGCGAGTCAGCCCCCCCTGGGGAAGCGCACATTTCAATGCTGCCCGCGGTCCTCGTCACTGGTACGCTGTTTGCCGTTGGCCTCGCGGTCACACTAGCCAATTCCTTCGTCGTCCTCGGGGTCATGGGCGCAGTCGGCGTCACGGCGCTTTCCTTCCGCCGCCCAATATGGGTGCTCTGGGGAAGCATCTTTACCCTGATAGTTTTCCCAACCTACATCCGCATCCCTATCGTGCCCGGCTTACCGCCTATTACGGTATCGCTGGCGCTTCTCGGCGTACTGTTCGGCGTGCTCCTTCTCAAGGCGGTTCTCAGCCATGGTGGCAGCCCATGTGGCCCACGCGGCCGCAGGTTCAGGGTCGCATTTGTCGTTTTTGGCACCGTGCTGCTATTGTCCTTGGTTGATCCACGCACGGTCACCAATTCGGTCGACTTCTGGATCAAGGTGATTGTCGTGCCTTGGCTGCTGGGCTACGCCATGCTACGCCTCGTGCACGATGCGGCTGATCTCGACCGGCTCTTCAAGATCGCGATTGCCGGGTCGCTCATCGCCGTTGCATACGCCATCGGCGAGTTCATGTCGGGAACCAATATCCTCCACGAGATCTTCCTGCGCCAGGGCGAAGAGCGCGACTGGTACTGGCAGGGCGAGGACTTCGAGCGCGTCGGTAGCCTCCATCGCACCTACGCACTGTTCACGAACCCAATCGAGTTCGGTGCCCTGATGTCCATGGTCTATCCGTATCCCCTGCTGCGCGCGAGTTATGCCCGAACACGGATCGCACAGCTGGCTTGGGCGACCGCCACCTTACTGATTGTTATCGGTGCGGTGCTTTCGTTCTCGCGGGGACCGATTGTTGCGCTCGTCGTGACGGCGCTGGGGCTCGCCTGGATCGTCAAGCCGCTCCGCAAACTGGTTCTGGCGAGCGCGCTGGTCGGCGCGCTGGCTCTCGTTGCAGCATGGCCAATGGTCGGTGAAAAGCTTGAACAGCGGGTGGCGGATGTCGATAACGTAACATTGCGGCTTAAGCTGTTTACGATCGCGTGGAACATGGCGCTGGACCATCCGGTTCTTGGCGTCGGATTCGCCAATTTCCCTCAATATCAGGTGGAGACAGTCCGGAAGCACCGGATCAATATGGTCGTTGAGCCGAACGCCGAACGCGTTCACACATCAGAAAACCTGTATTTGCAGCTGGCCGCGGAAACCGGCGCTGTCGGATTAGCCGCCCTCGGCATGTTACTGGTCGCATATTTCGCGCTTGCCGCATGGCTGTACCGCCGTGCGCCGCCAAGCAGTCTGCGAACATTGGTGCTCGCGAGCGTTATGGCGGTAGTCGCCTACCTGGTGAACGGCCTAACGGTCGTAAGCTACCAACAGTACGTGATAACGTTGATCGCGGGCTTCGCGTTCGTAGCCCCCATAGTTCTGGAGCGGCGGCTGCTGCGGGAGTCGAAGTAAGCATGCGCGTGTTGTTCATCGTCCCGCATCCTATCGAGGGACCATCCAGCCGGTTCCGCGTCTACCAGTTCCTGCCTTATTTGAGGGAGCAGGGGATCAAGGCGACGGTACGGCCGTTCCTGTCTTCGCGACTCACCCCGATAATATATCAGCAAGGCCAGTTTGGTCTGAAGGTATGCGTCGCGTTGTGGGGTACGGCGTTGCGTGTATTCGACATTCTCGCTGCCCGGAACTATGACGTTGCGTACGTGTTGAGGGAGGCGTTCCCCTTCGGCCCCCCATTGTTCGAGCGCGCGCTCGAGGCGGCGGCCGGGCGGCTGGTGTTCGATTTTGACGATGCGATTTACATCCCTTCCTTGGCATACCGGAACCCCCTGGACCGGCTGCGCGATTTCGGTAAACCCGCGAAAGTCATCCAGATGGCCTCACGCATTATTGTCGGGAGTCATTACCTGCGCGACTATGCCGTTCGGTTCATTGATGCCCCCGACCGCGTAACAGTCATCCCGACGGTGCTGGACACGAATGAGTACTGTCCGCCACTGTCCAGACGCTCCAGGACGACCTGTGTCATCGGTTGGATTGGCACGCCACGCGGGTCTTCATATCTCCGAGACCTCATTGATGTCATCGCAGATCTAGCGCAGGCGCACCCACAAGTTGCCTTCAAGTTCGTCGGCGCGGAGCCGTTTGACGTACGGTCGCTCCCGGTGACCTTCAAGGCCTGGCGGCTGGAGGAGGAAGTATCCGACCTGCAGTCGTTCGATATCGGGATCATGCCGCTAACCGACGATGAAGAAACTCGCGGCAAATGCGGTTTCAAGCTTATCCAGTACATGAGCGTCGGCATACCGGCCGTGTGCAGTCCCGTCGGAGCAAACCTTTCGATCGTAGAGAACGGCGCGAGCGGGTATTTCGCGTCCACGCCGGCTGAGTGGCTCGCCAGTCTGAAGCAACTGATCGGAGATCCGGAACTACGCGGACGCCTGGGCCAACGCGGACGGGAGCTGGTCGAATCACGGTTTTCACTCACCGCGATAGCGCCGCGCCTTCTCGCAGTGCTACAGGAAGCGGCGACATGAGACGTGCCGGCGGGAAACGCGGGCACATGCCATGATCGCTCCCGCGCTCAGCGTCACCCACCAGCACCTGCTGAGCGTTGTCGCGACGGAGTTCGTACGCCCTGCCGCAGCGAGACCGGTACGGATCCTCGATGCCGGGTGCGGTGACGGCCTGCTGCTCGATTACTTTGCCCAGAATATGGGCAAGATTTACCCCGGTGTCACGTTCGAGTTTTATGGTTTCGACGTGTCAGATCACAGGGTACAGGCCCCCGGTTATTTCCAAGACACCGTCGCGATACTTTCCCGCAACCACCCGTACATGCCCTGGAGCGAGCGACTCGCGTTGATCTCGGAAAGCGACGCGTGGCCATGGCCCCCGGACCAGTTCGATGTCATTATCTCCAACCAGGTAATGGAGCATGTAAGGAACCACCGGCTGTTTTTCTCCGAGATCTTCCGCACCTTGCGGCCAGACGGGTTCTCCGTGCACGTGTTTCCGCTTCGCCATGTTCTGGTGGAGCCCCATCTGCACCTTCCCCTGGTGCACCGGATCCGCAACCGTGATTTGTTACGCCGCTCCATCCACTTCCTTTCGCGGCTTGGACTGGGCAAGTACGACCCTGCTCAGGAATCACTGGACTCTTACGCCGAGCGGCATGCCGCTTACCTCCTGACCAACGTGAACTACCTGACTTCCCGCAACGTTCTGAAGCTTGCCGCTGAAAGTGAACTGCACGCGGACTTTCGCTATACTCCGCAATACTACTTGGCAAAGTTGCGCGCGATACTCTCCCGCGCGCCTACGCTGCACTACCGCCGCGGCGGACCGCAAGGGGGCGACAAACTGGCATCCGCCCTCCTGAAGTACCTGGCATCGGTAACCCTTGTCGTCGTCAAACAGATGTCCCCGGCGGGCACAGGCAGAAATCCGAAGGGAGAATGGAATGGAACGCAATATCCGATCAAACCTGGCTGAAGTATATCTGCGCGGCATGCTCGCTGCGTTGTGTTGGTTATCCGTCGAAGCGAGATGCGTGTGGCTGATCGTCGCGTTGGCGCTCCCTCTGACGGCTTGCACGGTCATCCCTTTTGAGCAGGGCACGTTTCCGGTGCCGCCGGTCGGATCGGTGGCCTCGACCCCGCCCGCCACCGCGATGACAGCCCGCGCCGGGAGGTACCTTATCAATGTCACCGACGAGCTCGACATCAAATTCCCTGACCGTCCCGACCTCAACGAGATGGTCCGAGTACGCCCTGACGGGAAGATCTCCTTGCGCCTAATCAACTCCATTCAAGCCGATGGCCGGTCTCCCGAAGAATTACAAGCGGAAATCGCACTGCGTTACCGCGAGTTCGCCTTGCCGGTAAATTCGCCGACAAGCGGCCCCGTTGAAAAACGCTATGTGATCGGCGCTGGCGACGAGCTGGAGATCAAGTTTCCCTACCACCAAGGTTACGACCAGGCGGTAAAGGTGCGCCCGGACGGCAAAATCTCGCTCAATCAGGTCAAGACTATCCAGGCCGAGGGCAAAACGCCGGATGAACTCGAGATCGAACTGAACCAACGGTATCAGGCATTCCTGAAGCAGCCTGACTTGGTAGTCATCGTCCGCAATTATGCCAGGAACCGCTTTTTTGTCGGAGAAACCCCGGTGCCGGCCGGGCTCGAGGACCTTCGTCCCGTTGTAATCGTACGCAGCTTCTCGCCACTACAGGTCTTCGTGGGCGGCGAGGTCGCGCGTCCCGGCGTGCTCGGATATCGCGGTAATATGAGCGTCCTGTCGTCGATTATCGAAGCGGGTGGGACGAAACCCGGTGCACAGATTGCAACTGTGCTGGTGCTGCGCAGGACCGGTCCGGCACAGGCAGTGGTCCTCAGGCGCGACCTGCGGCCCGACCAGCGGGGTGCGGGAACGAATGACATTTATCTGGAACCGTTCGACATTGTTTTCGTGCCGAAGACGCCAATCTCCCAGGTGGGCGAGTTCATGGAACAGTTATTCGGTATCCTGCCGCCGCTCAAGAACAGCTCGTTAGGATTCGTATATCAACTCAACAACACCAATAGCTCGGTCGTTTTCCAATAGCTAAAATGCGGGTTCTTCTGGATACTCTTGATGGGCAGCCGTCCGCGCTGGATCTTCGGCGCTATCGCCGACGCGCAGCGTCGCCCCGGCCCCAGCGGTGCCGCTTCGATCAGGGCTTCGTCGTCCGGGATAGCGTCTCGACGGCGGACCCGTGGGACTTCCTGTGCAGCCTCTTCGGAGACCAGGATATCGTGTTCCGATGCTTAGCCTAATTTCGCGCGGAAGGCTGTGGATCAAGACGGCGCTGAAGACGGCACTGGTCGTCCCCGGTCTCCTGCAACTTCTCGCTGGATCGCGACCTGCGGGGATTCGCGTGCTGTTCTATCACCGCGTGAATCCCTACCCATTCGACAAGCTGGGGCCGGTCTCACGGGAAACCACGGTACACCCCGAGGCGTTCGCCCGCCAGCTCGAATATCTCCGGCGTCAAGGTTTCCGCACGGTGAGTCTGGAAGAACTGCTTGCCATACTCACCGGCGAAGTCTCTGCCGCCAACGAAAGGGTCATCGCTATCACCTTCGATGACGGCTACGAGGACAATCTGCTATGGGCGACCCCCCTGCTGAAGGCCCATGGATTCCAGGCAATCGTGTTCGTCATCACGGGCTTCATCGGGAAAGAAAGCGGCGAGGTCTGGGCCGAGGGCGACCCAAGCGGGTTCGGCCGGTTCCTGTCCCGCCAGCAACTGCGCGAGCTGTTGGCCGCCGGGATGT
>Ga0326597_10007834_pt1 | contig 14470 bp, 15 predicted proteins | sample RVTome_12_FD_203789 | JGI IMG/M metagenome (GOLD analysis project Ga0326597, IMG submission 203789) | Soil microbial communities from uranium-contaminated site in the Upper Colorado River Basin, Wyoming, United States - RVT100D185 | ecosystem: Environmental > Terrestrial > Soil > Contaminated >... | reverse complement strand
CGAGACGCGCTTTGTCGGCCTGGTCCAGGTGCAGTCCACCGGAGACGACGCCGAAGACAAGATCGAAGCCCGTCTCGGCGCCCTGAGCGATTGCGCCATTGTCTACGTCACCCAGATCGGGGGTCCGGCTGCGGCCAGACTGGTTGCAAACAAGATTCATCCGATCAAAAGCAAGGGCGAGGAAACTATTCCCGAGGTTGTCGAAAAACTGCGGGAAGTGTTGCAGAACAATCCGCCTCCCTGGTTGCGCAAGGCCATGCTCAAGGGAGAACGGCCCGGATTCAGGCCCGCCGACTGAAAACCAATCAACCCGAAAATCATCACAGAAAAAAGAACGAGGAGGATAGCATCATGGCTTTCTACACCGGAAAAACCAAAGGCGGCAACAACTGGACGCCGACCTTCGTCGAAGAGATCGACGATGAAAAATGCCTCGGCTGCGGCCGCTGCTACAAGGCCTGCTCGAAGAATGTTTTGAACTTCAAGGAGATCGACGAAGAGGATTCGGCCCGCATGTTCATGTACGTGGCCAATCCCGGCAACTGTATCGGCTGCGCCGCTTGCGGCGTGACCTGTCCGAAAAAGGCGTTTTCCTTTAAACCCCTTACTATCTGACCGTTCATGGGCGGGCTTGCGGCTGCAGCGTCAGCCCTTGGCGGTCCTCAGCAAAGGAGGATATCATGCGTATTGCCGTAGCATCGCGCACGGGGCAGGCGGTCGACCTTCATTTTGGCCAGGCCGAATCTTTCGCCATTTTTGAAGTCGACGAGCAGGAAATCCGCCGCAAAAGTGTTGTGATGGTGGAAAAATACTGTTCCGCCGATCCGAACCATACTTTTCATGAATCGCGATTTTCCGCCATCGCCAAAGCCCTCGAAGGATGTCGGGCCGTGGTGAGCGTGCAGATCGGTGACATGCCGCGAACGGCGTTGATCCAGGCGGGAATCCAGCACATCAATGGTGAAGGGCCTTTGGAAAAGGCCCTTCACCAAGCTTATCTCCTGATCTCCGCGGGGGGTGTTGACGGGCCGCTGTCCAGCGACCCGGCCGGTGCGTAAAAAAAAACCTTTCGGAGATGCAATTGCCCCAGGCTTGGGCAGAAATTCCCCATCGTGGGGCGTTTCTGCCCGTTTTTTATAGGTTTTTTCCCTTGGCACGGGGAATGCAATGACTTCAATCAACACAATCAACAAGACGATTTGAAGATTCATCCGGCACAACGACGTGTCCGGTGAATTCAGGCAACGACGCCCCGGGGATGGTAATCCCGGGGCTTTTTGTTTTTACGGTCCGGCAGCCGGTTGCTTCCGGACCGCCACGAAAGGAGATGGGTCATGTCTGCTGAATCCTGTTCCGGAAATAAAAACAAATCCGGCCACCCCTGTTTTAGTGGCAATCACCAGAAAGCCGGACGCATTCACCTGCCGGTGGCTCCGGGGTGCAATATCAAGTGCGGCTTCTGCGAGCGCCGTTTCGACTGTGCCAACGAAAACCGGCCCGGAGTGACCAGCCGGGTTCTCAGTCCGGAGGAAGGCCTGCAGCGGGTGCGGCAGATCATGGCCCATCCCGAAGGCGGACCCAGCATGCGGGTGGTCGGAATCGCCGGCCCTGGCGATCCCCTGGCCAACGAAAAAACCTTCGACACCTTTCGCCTGGTCAAGGAAGCCTTTCCCCATCTGATGCTCTGCCTGTCGACCAACGGCCTGCTGTTGCCGGAACGGATCGATGAACTTAAGGAACTGGGCGTGCACAGCGTCACCGTTACGGTGAACGCCCTGACTCCGGAAACCGGCGCCCGGGTCTACCAGTGGGTGCGCTACCAGGGCGCCCGTCTGGCCGGAGAAGAGGCGGCGGCCCTGCTGCTTGATAAACAGTTCGCGGGCATCAAGGCTGCGGTGGCGGCCGGCATGCTGGTCAAGGTGAACTCGGTCTACATCCCCGGAGTCAATGACCACGAAACTCTGCCCCTGGCGGTGGCGGCCCGCAAGCTCGGCGCGACGATGATGAACATCCTGCCGCTGATTCCCCAGGGAATATTCCGAAATTACGCCAGGCCTTCCGACCTGGTCATGGATCTGGTGCGCAACCAGGCGGAGTCAATCCTCTCCCAGGCCCGTCACTGCGGCCAGTGCCGGGCCGATGCCGCCGGACTGCTCGGCCAGGATATCGATTTGAATACCCTGCAGATCCCGGCGGCGACCGAGGGGGCTTTGCGGTATGCGGGGTGATTTCAGGTTATATAAGTCCCATAAGTCCCCTAGGTCTTATAGGTCCTATGGGACTCATACGAACTTTTTTCGAATCTACCGGGATAACCCATGTTCGAGTTGACCTTCAGCGATCTGCAGGCGGTGATGCTCTCAGCCAAGGTGGCCCTGGCGTCCACGGTGCTGGCCCTGCCGCTCGGCTTCATGGCCGCTTATCTGCTGGTTTTCCGCACCTTTCGCGGAAAAACGCTGGTCGAAGGGGTTCTTAATCTGCCGCTGGTGCTGCCGCCGGTGGTGGTCGGTTACCTGTTGCTGCTGCTGCTCGGCGAGCGGGGGCCGCTGGGCGGCCTGCTGAAGGAATTGGGAATCCGGATCGTCTTTACCTGGTGGGCGGCGGTTATCGCGGCCATGGTGGTCGGTTTTCCGCTGATGGTCCGGGCCATCCGCATCGGCATGGAAGATATCGACCGGCAACTGATCATGGCGTCCCGCACTCTGGGTGCTCCCTGGCATGACGTCCTCTGTTCGATCATCGCTCCCCTGTCGGTGCGGTCGGTAATTGCCGGCGCCTCGCTGATGTTCGCCCGCAGCCTGGGGGAGTTCGGCGCCACCATCGTGCTGGCCGGCAATATCCCCGGAGTGACCCAGACCATTCCCCTGGCTATCTACGATTACACCAACACCCCCGGTGGTGACAGCATGGCACTGAGTCTGTGCCTGGTCTCGGTTTCCATCTCCTTTGCGGTCCTGCTCTTCAATGAAACCCTGGCGCGCCGGTTCGGCAGGAGAACGCAGCGGTGAAGCTATATCTGTCCCTGGAAAAATCCTTCGGCAACTTTCGGTTCGATGCGGCTTTCCGTACTTGCGGCTCCCGTATCGGCATCCTGGGCAAGTCGGGCAGCGGCAAGTCGACCCTGGTCCACATGCTGGCCGGCATGGTCGAGCCGGATAAGGGCATCATCCAGCTCGACGACCAGGTGTTGTACGACTCGACCCGCAAGATCTGTCTGCCCCCCGAAAAGCGCCGCATCGCGGTGGTTTTTCAGCATACCCATCTCTTTCCCCATCTGTGTGTCCGGCGCAACCTGTTTTACGGCTATCGCCGGATTCCGGCCAACCGTCGCAGTATCGACCCGGAGGCGCTGTTCCGGGTGCTGGACATCACCCACCTCCTCGATCGCGGCGTCAACACCCTGTCGGGCGGCGAGAAGCAGCGGGTGGCCCTGGGCCGGGCGGTGCTGTCCCATCCCCGGTTGCTGTTGATGGACGAACCCCTCAACGGCCTCGACGAGATGTTGAAGTACCAGATCATCCCCTACCTGAAGGAGGTGGTCGCCCGTTTCGATATCCCCCTGCTCTATATCAGCCACTCCATGAATGAAATGCGCATGATGACCGACGAGGTGGTGGTGTTCGACAACGGCCGCGTGGTCTCGCAGACCTCGGCGGAAAGTGTCGCCCGCATGCGGATGCAGAACTGCCCCATGGGCTATCAGAATTTTTTCCGCCTGAGCGATCCTCGCCAGGAGGACGGACTCTTCCACTACCGCTGGGGAAACAACCGGTTGCAACTGACCCAGGGCTGCGACGGCCGTGAGACCCTGTTCACCCTGTCCTCCAAGGACATCCTGCTGTTTCGCCGGCATCCCGAATCGGTCAGCGCCCGCAACCTGCTCCGTTGCCGGGTGACCGGCATCTTCGAGATGGACAACCGGGTGGGGCTGGAACTCGACGCCGACGGAGAATCCCTGGTGGCCCAGGTAGTGAAAAAGGCCCTGACCGAGCTTGATATCCACACCGGAAGCGAAGTCTTCGCCTGCATCAAGGCCGATGCCTTTCGGCGATTGTACTGAGATCTGTTCTTGGTCTTAATGATTGCCGAATGCGCTTCGCTTCATCCGGCCTACGCCGGACGATAATTGGGTAGGCCGGTTCAAGCGTAGCGGAACCGGCGTGCTGAGGAACGAAGCGCATCATTGGCCCGGCTGCCCGTTTTTGCGGCATGTCGCGGCAGGAAATGGTCGTAAAAGCCCTTTGTTACGCGGTTTTTGGCCCTGGTACGGGATTTGCTCATAGCTAGAGGTATCGTGTGAAAGAACATCGATTTTTCCCGCAACGGCGCGGGAATACAGGGCAGCGAGGCCCCGGGGTCGCAACGACTCACGGGGTTTTTTTGTTTGACGAGAGGGGTAAACCCATGGCTGACGAGGCAAGGCCCGAAATCATCATCGACGACACCACCCTGCGGGACGGAGAACAGACCGCCGGGGTGGTCTTCTCCCTGGAAGAAAAAAAAGCCATCGCCCGCCTGCTGGACGACATGGGGGTGCAGGAACTGGAATGCGGCATCCCCGCCATGGGACGCGAAGAGCAGGCCGCGGTACGGGCCCTGGTGGATATGGGACTCAAGGCGCGGCTGATTTCCTGGAACCGGGCCCTGGTATCCGACATCCAGGCCTCGATCGATACCGGTATTCAGGCGGTCGACATCTCCCTTTCCGTCTCCGATATCCACATCCAGAACAAGCTGTGCAAGGATCGCAACTGGGTCAGGGAACAGCTCAAGGTCGCCCTCGGCTTCGCCAAGGAACACGGCCTGTATGTTTCGGTGGGCGGCGAAGATTCCAGCCGGGCGGATCTCGACTTCATCCTCGAACTAATGGAGATCGGGCGCGGCATGGGGGCCGACCGGTTCCGGTTCTGCGATACCCTCGGTCTGCTCGATCCCTTCGTGACCTTCGAAAAGGTTCGCTACCTGGCGGAGCGATCGCCTCTCGATATCGAAGTTCACACCCATAACGATCTCGGCATGGCCACGGCCAACGCCATCGCCGGCATCAAGGCCGGCGCCCGGTTTGTCAATACCACCGTCAACGGTCTCGGCGAACGGGCTGGGAATGCCGCCCTCGAAGAAGTGGTCATGGCCCTCAAGCATGCCTGCGGACTTGCTTGCCCCATCGATACCAGCCGCTTCGTCGAGGTTTCCCGCCTGGTCAGTCGGGCCAGCGCCAGGCCGGTGCCTGAGTGGAAGGCCATCGTCGGCGAAAAGGTCTTTTCCCACGAATCGGGTCTGCATGTCGACGGCATCCTGAAATCTCCGGGGAATTACGAGGCCTTCGATCCCGCCGATGTCGGCCTGTCCCGCCACCTGGTGCTGGGCAAGCATTCCGGCAGGAGAGGCCTCGAAGCCCGCCTTCGGCAGCTCGGTCTGGCTCCCGAGGGACTCGCCCTGGAAGTACTGCTGGTGCAGGTAAGGGAGCTGTCCCAGCGGGGGAAGCAGGCGGTAAGCGACGAGGAACTTCTTCTGCTCTGCCGCTCCCTGCCCCGGGTGGCCTGACCCGTTGGCAATGCTCCCCACGGGCCTTTCCGGCGGCGGGCTCGAACTCTCCAGGATTTGGGGTAAAATATGAACATGGAAACGATTTTCAAAATCCTACCGACTTGGAAGGCTGTACGGGGATCTCAGCCATCCGGAAGAGGATTCGCGCCTGGTTGAACCACAAGGGAGACGAGGAAGCGATTGGACGATAAGGAGTTGAGAATGAATATTTTCGATTTCGCCCTGCAGATGGAAAAAGAGGCCACCGATTTCTACGCCGGCCTTTCCCGGCAAGTTGCCGGAAAGGGCCCGCAACAAATTTTCGCCGACCTGGCTTCGGACCATGCGGAACGCCGGCGGTACCTTGAGAGTGTGCGGATCGCCTTCGGATCGACCTCCGGGCTTAACAGTCAGGATCTGGCAGAAGGAGTCAGCCCCTGGCACGGATTGCCTCAAGAAACCGCCATGACAGCCGATTTTGACGATGAGGCGGCTTATCGTTTTGCCCTGAAATTGGAAGAAATGGAAGCCCGGTGTTATGCGGACCTGCTGCTGGGTTCCCGGGCCCGGGAAGCAAAGCGTGTCTTGCGCCGGATCACCGAGGAAGAGGGCCGGCATCTTAACCGGATTCGCGACCTTTACGACTTTATCAATGCCCCCAACCAGTATCTGGCCTGGGGAGAGTTCAGCAACCTGGAGGAATTCCATCAGTTCGGCCGGGATGTCGACTGATTCGGTCAGTGGCGATTCAGGCTCGCGGGATAAGGGGACGCCGAAGATGGAATTTGTTTCCCCCGAGGAGACCGACTGGCGGGAGTTTCTGGCCATGGCCGGTGCCGAAGGGTGGCGAGTGCCAACCACCGAACTGGCGCTTCTCCGAGGTCCCCTTGCGGACAGCGTGCTGGGATTGCGCTGCCAAGGCCGATTCGCCGGGCTGGTGAGCTTTGTCCACCACGGCGCCAGCGCCTGGATCGGCAACCTGATCATCCGGCCGGAATGGCGAGGCCAGGGTTTCGGGAAACACCTCTTCGAGCAAGCCCTCGGTTGCCTGGCGGAAAAGAAAGCCGCCTCCGTCTGGCTGACGGCCTCGGAAGCCGGATTTCCCCTTTATCAGCGCCGGGGGTTTGAAACGGTCGGCCGCGTGGAACGGTGGGTTCTGAAAGGGCAGGGGGGCGCGCTGCCTTGCTGCCCGGCCGGGGAGCGATCAGAGGAAGACCGCCCGGCGGCGGACGCCTTGCGCGGGGCCGACACCCGGACCTGGGGCGGGCGTCGCCTGCTGCTCGATTATCTGCTGAAAATCGGCCGGCCCATCGCCTGCGGCGGGAGCATAGCCCTGCTGCAGCGGGAACCAGGCCTGCGGATTCTCGGACCCTGGTACGGCGGCGGCGGCGAGGAGGACCACCGGCGGTTGCTGACCCTCGCCATCGCCTCGACCAGCGCCGGAGAGGATCTGGTAGCTGATGTGCTGGCCGGGGCCTTGTCGCCGGAGGTCCTGCGGGAAGTCGGCTTCACCCGCCAGGGCGGTACCCGCCTGATGGTCAGGGGCAATGCGGCCGGCATCGACCTGAATCGAATGGTTTCCTTTGCCAGCCTCGGCAGCCTGGGGTGATGGCGTCGCAAAAATTCCGTCCTACGGCGTTACAGCGTTTTTTCAGGATCTCGACATACTGGATGTATGCCTTCGACCCTGAAAGACCACCAAGCCTTGTAGGACGAAATTTTTGCTTAGCCATTGGCGTCGAAAATTCCGTCCTACGGCGTTACGGCGTTTTTTCAGGATCTCGACATACTGGATGTATGCCTTCGACCCTGAAAGACCACCAAGCCTTGTAGGACGAAATATTTGCTTAGCCATCCCGCCATCCATCCCTGGGTGACCCCCCTGGAGTTTCACCCTTCACCCTTCACCCTTCACCCTTCACCCTTCACCCTTCACCCATTGACAACCTGCCAAAATTCTTGACCCTTTGTTAATCCTGGGATAGCTTAGTTCTGTTTTACGTTGATGGCCAAGCCAGTGACCTCGAAATTTCGCTGCGTCCTGGAGCGGATCACGGGTTGTATCGGGCGGGCGGGAAGAATCAGGCGGTAGTGATGGCCGCGTCTTGGGGACACCGCAGGTGCCCTTTTCCGGTCACCTGCCGCTGGTTCTGGGTTTCGATGTCAATGTCCCGAGGGAGAAACGCAAAAAGTCCCGGGCACACTGAGCCAGCCTGCCGTTTTGCGAAGGAATCAATTCCTATGCGATCAAACGAATTGCCGGAATTCAGCTCTTACCTTTTCGGATCCGATGCGATCAAGGTTCTGGAATTTATCCACAAATGTCTTTCCTGTGCCGTCGAGGAGGATTTTGCGGCTCTTTTCCCGAAGATTCAGGAACTGTTCCCTTTTGATTTTGCGACTGCAATTTTGGGTAACCAGGATAACAACGGCATGGTTATGATCCATGGCGCCAACATCAGCTTTCCGGAACCATGGTTACAAGAATATCGGTCGAAAAACTATCTCCAGGTAGATTCAGTTATCAAAGAAAATTTTACGACTTATGAGGTTCAACACTGGTCCGCATCCAGAAAAAAACTTTCCCGCCGGCAAGATATCACAGCACTCTCCCTGGATTTCGGTATGCGGGAATGCTATACCCACGGCTCAAGACCTTCGAAAAGAGGGCAAAATGGAAGCATGTTCTGTTTTTCAAGCCCGTCAATGAAGTATGACCGGCGTACCGTCGCCATGCTGGAACTTCTTACGCCGCACTTGCATCTGGCCTTGTCCAATTTCCTTGATAATGAGCTGTCAAAAATTAACAACGAAGTCCTTTCCTCCCGGGAAAAAGAGGTTTTGAACTGGCTGAAACAGGGAAAAAGCTCCTGGGACATATCGGTTATTCTGGGCATAAGTAAACGAACGGTCGATTTTCACGTTTCTAACGTCATAAAAAAACTCGGAGCGACCAACAGGCCGCAAGCCGTTGCGGTCGCGACACGTCTCGGCCTGATCGAAGTCGGCTAGACAATCGGAAAAATTCCCTCCTGTCAAACCATTCCTTTCTCAGAATCCTTACCACCCCCTGCCCGCTATCGCCATCAATTCCCGGGTTAACCAAACCCGGAAAGCCCTGTGAGCATCCACCTGTGACTAATGACAGGTGTGAAAATTGTTGTTCTGTGGAATCATTTGCCTGGACCCCAAGCAGCCTTTCCAGTTAATGGCATTCAACCAACACTTTACGCAGGAGGATTCGAGATGAAGATCTCCCTTATCAATGGCAGTCCAAAAGGCATGGAGAGCAATACCAACATGATGGCCACCGCATTTTTAACGGGCGCACAGGAGGCGGGAGCGGAAACGGTCAACATTATTCTGGCGGATAATGAGATCAAGCATTGCAAAGGCTGTTTTTCCTGCTGGTTCGGCACCCCGGGGTGTTGCGTGATGGATGATGATATGGCGGGGATACTATCGATGGCTGAAGGCGCGGACATTCTTGTCCTTGCCACACCACTTCGATACGGGAACATCTCCGGCCTGCTGAAGGTTTTTATCGAACGGATGGTGGTGTTTAGCAATCCATACATTGTTAAGGACAGGGCCGGGGAGACCCGCCACCCTAAGAAATCAGCAGAATCGGAGTCACCCCTTTATCGATCCAAGCTGGTTCTGTTGGCTCCTGGCGGGCTTTCTCAAAGAGCGCACTTCCAAGTCGTTTCTCTCTGGATCAAGAGATTGGCTCTCAACAACCTCACGGAAGTATTGGGTGAAATTTATGCACCACAGGGAGCCCTGCTGACTAATTCTGCGGAAGAGTTGCGCCCTGTCATTGATAACTATTTGCAACTTCTGAAACAGGCCGGCCAAGAGATTGTCCTGGACAGCAGGATATCGGATGGCACGGGAAATCTACTTGAACAAAACCTGATTCCTGAAGAAATATACCTCCAACAGATAAACGGCCATTTTGATTTTTTATTAAAAAATGTAAAACACCCCTACGTAACTGACTAGTAAATTGAGATTTAATGGACTCGCAAATTGTCATTCCTGAGGCGGTTTTTGGCGGGAATCCAGCCTTTAAGTGCTTGAAATTATGGCTGCCCGACAGAGCCACTTGGGCATGACGAATCGAATTTGCGAATGCATCAAATTTAATGGTCGTGGCACGTTGGAATTACAACAGAAAGGGGATTCAATAATGGACAGCAATCGTTTCATCCATCTACGTGATCTGGTCGGTTATGATAACCTGCGCATTGCCAAAATGTTCAACATTGATGTCGAGGAAGTAGAAGCCTTCTCCCTCGGAACAATTAAGGTACCCGACAAAGTGGCCAGGGACCTGGAGTTGTTTGCTGACTGGTCGTGTGAAGTTTCCCATACGTATGTAAAAAGGGAACTTGCCAAAAAGCACCTGGATAAGGACTGATGGCGTCGAACATGGACCCTCAATCTCCCGTGTCATCAAGTGACCCCGCATCACCGGCATATGCCACAAAGGCTGATCCAGACGACTACGGGCTCAAGACCGGATCTGCCTCGCAATCTCCCCTGGTGGTTTGCTGCGTCATTTCTCTGTTGTGCTATGTCGCTTCCTATATCCGGATGCCGGTGGTGCCGAGGCTCGCTATCGACCTGGGCATCAGCCCTGCCGGTATCGGTCGCATCAATGCCGCCTTTTTTCTGACCGCCGGGCTGTCTTCCTTTCCCCTGGGGCGGCTCAGTGATCTGGTCGGCAAGAAGCCGGTCGCCATGGGAGGTTTGCTGTTTCTGTCCGCCGGGGGCCTGATGCTGGCCTTCAGTTCCACCTTCATGCAACTGGTGGTCGGCTATATTCTGCTTGGTTTCGGCATGGCCGCTTTTGGTTCGGCAATGATGTCTCTTGTATCCGACCTGTCGTCAGCGGCTAAGCTTGGTCGTGCGTACGGTTGGTACACCCTGACCCTGTACCTGGGCATGAGTCTGGGGCCTGCCCTCGGCGGAAGTCTCGCCGAGGGGATGGCTCTCTCCAGGGTGCTGCTTCTGTCGGCGGGGCTGACGCTTCTGGTGACCGGGGTCGCACAGGTTTTTCTGCCCGCGACAAGACTCGTGGGTCAGAGCCCGTCTCATTCTAGGGACTTTGGCTCGGCAATGGGGGTCTTGGCACGGAACCGGCCCCTGTTGGGATGCTGGCTGGCGACCTTGGGCGCCTGTTTCAGCTTGGGGATGTTCCTGACCTTTTATCCGCTCTACGCCTATGCGGAAGGCCTCAGTACCAGCCAGGTCGGGATCACTTTTCTTTTTCACGGGGTCGGCAACGGTCTGATCCGGCTGCCTTCCGGCTATCTGAGCGACAGTGTCGGCGATCGACGTCTGCTCGTGTTTCTGGGCCTGGCCGGCTGCTCGGTAGCCATGGCAGTCCTTGGGTTGGCGAACACGACAGGAATGGCCAACCTGGGGGCCGCGACCCTCGGCTTGAGTCTCGGCGTGGCCTTTCCCTCCCTGGGGGCCTCCATCGGTGAGGTAGTGCCAAGGCATTTGCGGGGGGCGGCCATGGGCGGCTTCAATGCCTGTATCTTCCTCGGCATGCTGGTCAATGCCATGCTCATGGGCACGGTCGTCGAGGCAATCGGTTACGCCAACTGTTTCTGGCTGAGCGCTCTGGCCAACGGGTTGTTGGCCGGGCTTGCCTTAACCCTGATGGGGGGCATGCGTGAAAAGAGGTGCCCCGTTGTTTGATCCAGGAAGGGGTAGGGTTCGGGGTGAAGATGTGGTATTGATATTCACTCGGCAAGCAGATTCCGGTGTCTTATGGGAGGGGAAAACAGGAATGACGTTGGAAATTCTCTGGGGCAGATTGGCAGACATTACCGCCAGGTCCGGAATGAAGTGCGGGCGGTCTGACAAGTGCAATGCCGAGTGCTGCCGGCCGTCCGTCATCGGGGGCGAACCAGGGGTCACCCAGCCGGAGATCGAATGGATCAATCGGTTTTTGGCAAAGGACCGGGGATTCCGGTTCTATGAAGCCGGCGGGGAATTCTGTAAGTTTCTGGGCAAGGATGGGAAGTGCAGGATTTATGCTGTCAGGCCAATCGACTGCCGGGTTCATTTCTGCAAGGATGACTCCTTGGCAAGCCAGTCAAACCGCGAGGTAGTCGACCTGGTGGGAGATTACCATTCTCGACATGAGGCGGAGTTTCTGGCAACGGAATTGATTGATGCAATCAAGTTTTCCGGTGAACCTTGATGGCGCCATTGGCGTCGCAAAAAGTCCGCATCAACATTCAGGCGGCGGCGGTTAATCCGTCCCCCCGAAAACTTTCTGCAGCAACTCCGTGGTGCGGGCTGTCGGATTTCTGCGGATTTGCCGCTCTTCTTCCGCAAGCATCATGAACAGGCCCTTCAGTGCCCCTTCGGTAACATAGCCATCCAGGTCGAAGGCCAGGCTTTCGCCGAAGGGCAGGCTCTTCAGCGAGTTGTCAAGTTCCTGGAATTGGCGGGTGGCGCCCACTTCGGCCAGGGAGTCGTGCACCACCGGCGTGAAGGTTTGCTGCAGACGGTCGCCGGTCGCCCTCCGGAAATAATCGGTGGCTGCCGTATCGTTGCCGCTCCAGATGCGGCGGGCGTCGGCGATGGTCATATCGCGGATGGCTTGCGCGAACAGATCCCTGGCCAAAGGCGCGGCATTCTCGGCGGCGCGGTTGAGGCTCTCCGAAAAAGCATCCACCTGGGCGCCGTAGCCTGCGAAGCGTAACAGCTTCTCCGATTTCGCTACCTGCACCGGAAGGGGTATCCTGATTTCCGGATTGTTCAGATAGCCCCCGCTCCGGCCGGTTTTTTCCACCGCCTGGGCCGTGCCGATCAACAAGGCTTCCTTGAGCCCTGCGCTGATTTCGCCTTCGCTGAGACTGCTTTTCCCACCCAGTACCTCCTGGAATCCCTCGATAACATTCCCGATACCGGCCGAAGCCTGGTTGCTTCCGGCTGCGAGGCCAATAAAGGTGATCCCGGCCAGTCCCATTTTGAGAAACCGGTTCATATCGCCCTCCGGGTTCCGCAAGAAAAGAAAAATGCTGGGATAAGGGTATCGTCTCACCTGGAGGAATGCAAGGTGGCGCCGAAAAGGGGTGTTTTATCCCGCGAATCACCGGTTGGCCAACATTCCTCAGCGCTGCCGTGAAAATACGGGTAAAATTTGATGGCGCCGCAAAAACTCACCAACTGCTGTGTTGCTGCAATTGGCGCTTTTTGCTTAGCCATTCACTCTTTTTACTTTGACAAGTTTCGATCGCATTCTTTAGGATGAACGCTATTTTTATTGAAATCATAAGGATTATTGAATTTCATGGATAATGTCCTGACGTTGCTTCGCGACGACCTGGCCGGAGTCGAAGAACAGTTCAAAAACACCATGGTGTCCGAGGCGATCCTGATCAATCAGGTCGGGGAACATATACTCAACAGCGGCGGCAAACGAATCAGGCCGCTGTTGCTGATGCTCTGCGCCCGCATGGCGGGCTACCGTGGTCGCCGGCACATCGTGCTGGCCAGCGCCGTCGAATTCATCCACACGGCGACCCTGCTGCACGATGATGTCGTGGATGGGGCCGGGCTGCGGCGCGGCAACCCTTCGGCGAATTCGGTCTGGGGCAATCCGGCCGCGGTGCTGGCGGGCGACTTTCTGTTCGCCAAGGCTTTCGTCATGATGGTCGAGGAGGGCAATCTGCGGACCCTCGAGGCCCTTTCGCGGGCCTCCACCCTCATGGCCGAGGGGGAAATGCTTCAATTGGTCGACACCGGCAACCTGGAAATGAACGAGAGTCGTTATCTGGATATTGTCGGCAAAAAGACCGCTGCCCTGTTTTCCGCCACCTGCCTTTGTGGCGGAATCCTCGGCGGCGTCGACAAGGGGAGCGAGGAGGCTCTGTCCCTGTTCGGCACCGAAATCGGCCTGGCTTTTCAACTGGTGGACGATGCCCTCGATTATGTCGCCGAAGAGGCGGTCTTTGGCAAAGCCCCCGGTCACGACCTGGCGGAGGGGAAAATAACCTTGCCGCTGATCCATGCCCTGCAACGCTGCCTCCCCGAAGAAAAACAACGAATGGCCGATATCGTGGCCGGCGACGGCCTTCGGCCCGCCGATCTCGAGTGCGCCCTGGAACTGATCCGGCGGACCGGCGGCATCGAACACAGTTGGCAAAGAGCTGAAGAACTGGTGAATCAAGCCAAAAGCCGGCTGGATGCATTTGTCGACTGCCCTGAAAAAGATGCCCTTCTCGAACTGGCCGATTACGTCGTCACCCGTCGGCGGTAAATGCCGGCAAGCGGCAAGCGGCAAGCGGCAAGTGGCTAGTCTTCACCCTTCCCCCTTCCCCCTTCACTCGCCTTGACACCTTCCAACCGGTTAGTATCCTTAAACAGAACCCTTATTCCTTGCCGGATGACGGCGGCTGCTATCAACCCGGTGTCCCCACGCTCCTGCCGCGGATACGGGCCCCCTCACATTCAAGCGGAGCCTTGCATGTTCAATAAACCACTGACGATCCCTTCGGTTCTGCCGGTTTTTCCTGCCAGGACCCAGATCGTTTTCCCCCACATGGCCCATCCTCTTTTCGTCCAGGCCGAAGATATGGCACCGATAGAGGAGGCGCTGCGCGGGGGGCGCATGCTCGGTCTCTTCCCGCGGTTAGAGGAGGAGCAGGGGATGGCTCCCGCCGAGTTCAGCCGCATCGGCACCGTCTGCCGCGTCAGCCAGGTGTTCCGTTTTCCCGAAGGGGGCGCCAAGGTCATGCTGGAGGGACTGGTGCGAATCAGGCTGATCGGTATCCGTCAGCAGAAGCCCTTCGCCCAGGCGACGGTCAAGCAACTCGGCGACCGGGAAAGTCGCGGTCCGATCGCCGATGCCCTGATGCAGAGCGTCAACGCCCTGCTCAAGGTGGCCCTGGCCTACGGGCGGCCTTTGCCCGGAGAG
>Ga0326597_10007833_pt1 | contig 14471 bp, 15 predicted proteins | sample RVTome_12_FD_203789 | JGI IMG/M metagenome (GOLD analysis project Ga0326597, IMG submission 203789) | Soil microbial communities from uranium-contaminated site in the Upper Colorado River Basin, Wyoming, United States - RVT100D185 | ecosystem: Environmental > Terrestrial > Soil > Contaminated >... | reverse complement strand
TTCACCGCTACAATTTCGACGTGCCCTACGAGACGCGGGCCGGGTTCTACGGCCTTGATCTCTACTCGCTCTATGCCTCGGCGCGGGCTGTTATCGACTATCTCGATGCGGTCAACTCCGATCTCGCCCGCATCGCCCGCCAGCGCTACGGCTGCTTGAGCCCCTGGCAAGCCGATCCGGCGGCCTACGGCCATGCGGCGCTGACGCGGGCCTATCATTCCTGCGAGGGCGAGGTGGTTGGCATGCTGGGCGATCTGCTGGTCAAGCGCGGCGAACTCACCCGTTTCGACGGCGAGCGCTTTCTCGATGCCGAGCGTAACGCCCGGGTAGTGGCCAACGCCGAGGCCTATTACCGCACCATGTATTACGGTTCGCGCTCGTCGTGGAACCTGCGCGACAGCCACATGTTCGAGACCCTCCAAGGGCTTCTCGCCTTCCGCGGACCGGCCTCCAAAGCGGTGCTGTGGGCGCACAACTCGCACATCGGCAATGCCGCCGCGACCGAGATGAGTGCTCGCGGCGAGCACAACATCGGCCAGTTGTGCGCCGAGAAATGGGGCGATGCCTCCTACCGCATCGGTTTTGGCACCGATCACGGTTTTGTTGCGGCAGCCTCCAACTGGGACGGGCCGATGGAGGTCAAGGCGGTGCGGGCCGCCCATCCCCAGAGCTACGAGCGCCAGTTCCACCTGACCAACGTGCCCGGGCTCATCCTTTCCCTGCGCCACGGCAACAAGGATCTGGTGGCCGATCTGTCGCGGCCGCGCCTGGAGCGCGCCATCGGCGTCATCTACCGCCCGGAAACCGAACTGGCGAGCCACTATTTCGAGGCCCGCCTGCCGCGCCAGTTCGACGACTATGTGTGGATCGACGCAACCAGCGCGATCCAGCCGCTGGAAACCGCCGAACTGGAGGGCCTGCCCGACACCTATCCTTTCGGGCTGTAACACCGCCCCTGTTATACGGCCTGACAGCGAGAGTGCGAGGCTTGGCCATGGTGCCCCCGACACGCAAGCAGATTACCGGCATCACCGGATCCCTGGATGACGACCTCATCGTGCGCATCGTCGACAGCGGTGCCGCGCGGAAAGACTTCGTCGAGGCCCATGGCTGGTTCATCGACAGCCGCGCCATGGGCAAGGCCCGTCACCACCGCCCGATCGGCAAGGTGGCGCAAGTGAGCGAGATCCTTGAAACGGGCTGGGTGCCGCGCGAGCCCGAATGAGCAGCGTACGGCATCTTCAGGAACAGCCTCTACAAGACCCCGGTAGCCTCGCGCACGATATCGTCGAGCAGGGTGTTGATGGCCTCCAGCGAGGATTGTGATTCGGGCATGGCGCCGGGGCCCAGCGGGCGGTAGCCGGCATAGATCGTGCCCGGTTCGGCGGCCGCCTCGTAGTAAAAGATCACGTAAGGGCAAAAGACGATATTGGCGGCGTCGGCTTCCATCATCTTGCGCGACAGCACCGCCGAGCAGAACTGAACTGTCTCGGCATTGGCATAGATCGACTTCGTCGCCCCGACATCGGCGGCGGTGCGCTTCAGCATGTCGCCAATGAAGGCGGTGTAATCGATGACATAGCCGCGATTGATAATGGCATCCGCGATGCCTTGTTTAACGTCATCGAAGCTGGTCTGGGCCTTGTAGACATTGCGGTCGCCCATCCGGTCGGCCACCGCCGGATTGAATGACAGGGCCGTCGCCCCTGCCAGTGCAAGCGCCAGAAGTGTCGGTTTCATGTTTCACCTCCCTCACGTCCGTACAGATGGCACCGATCTGTTTGGATCGCACCACTCTTGCTGATCCAGTCTAGCGCAAGCAACGATAGTCCGCACCCGCCTGGTGTCGTTGACACAAATCAACAGCGCCAGGCTGTGGCTGCGGCACCGGGCTGCACGGGCTGGACACCACGACCGGCTTGCGCCAGAGTTGCGCGGCGTTTATGGGATGGGCCGGCATGACCGGTTTCCAGAGCCAGCAAGGTGAGGACTTTTCCGTGAAAGACTTCCTGGTGCAGATTTTCGCCTGGTGGCACCGCGCTACCATAGGCTTGCGGGTTGCCATCTGGCGCCATGGCGAGTTTGTCGGCGAGGACGAACTGGGCAACCGCTATTACCGGGCGCCCTCCAAAATCCCCGACAGCATTCCCGAGCACCGCTGGGTGGTCTATAAGGACTACGCCGAGGCCTCGTCCATTCCTCCGGGATGGCACGGCTGGATGCATCATGGGGTGGCGACGCCGCCGAGCCAGGAGAGCTACAAGCCGCGTGAGTGGCAAAAGCCGCACCAGCCCAACCTGACCGGTTCGGCGCTCGCCTACCGGCCGCCCGGCAGCATTGCCGGGCCGCTTAAGCCGGCGGCGGCGCCCGACTATGAGGCCTGGCAGCCGGAGTGAGGCCGAACGCAGCCCGTTCAACCATGATATCGACGTGATCCAGTTTCCTGGGGGAGGAACCTCGCCATGAAGAACAGTGTGGTCGAAACCATCACCGGAGCGGTGGTGATTGCCATTGCTGCGGTGTTCTTTTTCTACGTCTACACCACCACCGAGGCCGGACGCGGCCAGTCGGGCTACAAGCTGACCGCCGAGTTCGAGAACGTCGAAGGCATCGGCGTCGGATCGGATGTGCGCATGGCCGGCATCAAGGTCGGCAGCGTCACCAACCAGGATATCGACACGGCCAGCTTCCAGGCCATCGTCACCATGGTCATCGATCCCAAGATGCAGCTTCCCGACGACACCACCGCCAAGGTAACCTCCGAAGGCCTGCTGGGCGGCAAGTTCATCTCGCTCGAGGCGGGGGGAAGCGACACCAAGCTCAAGGACGGCGACCGCTTCAACTACACCCAGGGCGCCATCGACATCTGGTCGCTGATCAGCCAGTTCATGTTCGACAGCAAGACCAAGGACAAGGACGAGCCGGCGCAATGACGCAAGCCGCTCCCTCGCCCCAGCAGACCTGGTCGGCGGCGAGCTACGGCACCCATGCCCGCTTCGTGGCCGACATGGCCGGCGCGGTGATGGACTGGCTGGCGCCGCAGGCCGGCGAGCGCATCCTCGATGTGGGCTGCGGCGACGGCGTGCTCACCGAAGCGATCGCCGCGGCCGGCGCCGTGGTGGTGGGGGTCGATGTCAGTAACGATCTGCTCGCCGCCGCTGCGGCCAGGGGCCTCGATGCGCGCCACATGGACGGCCAGGCGCTCACCTTCGACAAGGATTTCGACGCGATCTTTTCCAACGCCGCCCTGCACTGGATGACCCGGCCCGACAAGGTCATCGAGGGCGTGAGAAGGGCGCTGAAGCCGGGCGGCCGGTTCGTGGCCGAATTCGGCGGCCATGGCAATGTGGCGGCCATCGTCACCGCAATGCGGGCAACCGCGCGGCGGCGCGGCGGCGACGAGAAGCTGGCCGGGCCGTGGTTCTTTCCCGCGCCCGATGCTTATGGCGAACGGTTGGTCCGGCACGGTTTCAAGGTCGAGCGCATCGGCCTCTATCCCCGCCCGACGCTGCTCAAGACCGGCATGAAGGCTTGGCTCGGGGTGTTCCGCCAGCCGTTCTTTGCCCAGTATGGCGAGGCCGCCGAGGAGGTGCTGGACGAGGTGGTGGACTTGCTCGCCCCGGTGCTGCAAGACGAACGCGGCAACTGGACCGCCGACTATGTGCGCTTGCGCGTCGCTGCGGTCCGGCCCTGAGGCACGATGAAACGATTCTGGAAAGCATGGCTGCCGGCAGCGCTGCTGGCGGCCGCCGCTGCGGGGGAAACGGCACGCGCCGGGCCCGTCCAGAACCCCATCGCGGTGTTCGCCGGGCTCGACAAGATCACCGGCGTCATCACCTCCTTCGAGGTGCCGATCGACGAGACCCGCCGTTTCGGCACGCTCAATGTGCACCCGCGCGTCTGCAACACCAGGCCCGTCACCGAGGCGCCGAAAACCACCTCCTTCGTGGAGGTCGACGACAACCCGCTCAACGGCAGACTCAAACGCATTTTCAGCGGCTGGATGCTGGCCGAAAGCCCCGGCCTCAACGCCGTGGAACACCCGGTGTACGATGTGTGGCTGACTGGCTGTCGCGATCCCGGGGCGCCGCCGCCGGAGCAGGAGGCCAACGAGGAGGTGGACGTGGACAAGGCGGACGTGCCCAAGGACAACGACTGAAGATGATGCCCGCCCGATGGTCACTTGCTAAGGTCTTCGATTTCGCCGGGCAGCGCGTCGCCTTCGAACATTGGGGAGAAGGTCCCCCGGTTGTCATGGTACACGGCACCCCCTTCTCCTCCTACGTCTGGCGCAACATCGCCCGCGAGATAGCGCGCGTCCACCAGGTTTTTGTTTTCGATCTCCTGGGTTATGGACAGTCGGAAATGCACGAGGGGCAGGATGTTTCACTCGGCATCCAGAACAAGCTGCTCGCCGCCCTGTTGCGCCACTGGCGGCTCGATCACCCGGCCGTTATCTGCCATGATTTCGGCGCCGTAACCGCCCTGCGGGCGCATCTGATCGACGGGTGTGAGTATGCCAAGATGCTTATGTTCGACGCCGTCGCAATTCGGCCCTGGGGCTCGCCCTTTGTCCAGCATGTGCGCCATAATGAAGCCGCTTTCACGGGCGTTCCCGATTATCTGCACCGCGCAATCCTGCGCGCCTATATCCGCGGCTCAGTCCACCGGCTAATGAGCGATGAAGAGCTCGAGCCCTATCTCGCGCCGTGGCTCGGCACCGTCGGACAGCCCGCCTTCTACCGGCAGATTGCGCAGATGGATGAGAGATTCACCGACGAGGTGGAGGGGCTTTATGGCGGCGTCCGCTGTCCCGTGAGGCTGTTGTGGGGAGCAAAGGACGAGTGGATCCCGGTGGAGCGCGGGCGACGACTCGCCGCGATGATACCCGGGTGTAGCCTCATCGAGATACCGCACGCAGGACATCTGATGCAGGAGGACGCTCCCGAAGCAATCGTCTCGGCGGCCCTGCGCTTCTTTGATCGCCGCGGGCAGGCGGACGGCTCGTCCTGACCGCAAATTCGGGGCTGGCAATGCGCAGAGGCGGCAGTTACCTTCCGCCTGGTTTCAGAATCTGGCAAGGCGAGCATGAATGAAAAGCGCCATGTGGTGGTGATCGGCGCCGGTATTCTCGGGGCGGCGATCGCCTGGCATCTGGCCCGCGGCGGCGCTCGGGTCACCGTCGTCGAGGCCGAGCGCGAGCCGGGCGGGCTGGCGACGCGGGCCAGCTTTGCCTGGATTAATGCCGGCGTCGGCAAATCGCAAAGCCATGTCGGCTTGCGCCTGGCCGCCATCGCCGGCTGGCACCGGCTCGCCCGCGAGGTGCCCGGGATCGCTGCCCGCTTCACCGGCGGCCTGGCCTGGAACCTGCCGCGCGCAGAGCTGGAAGCCAATTGCGCCGAACACGCCCGCTGGGGCGGCCGCATCCGCCTCGTCGAACGCGACGAGATCGCCCGCATCGAACCCCGGCTCATCGATCCACCGGAGGTGGCCGCCTTTGCCGAGGACGAAGGCATGGTCGAGGCGCCGGGAGCAGCGCGCGCCCTCATCGCGGGCTCAAGCGCCGATCTGCGCAGCCTCGAGACCGTAAACAGGCTCCTGGTCGAGAACGGCCGCGTCACCGGCGTTGTCGGTGAGGGCGAGCTTGCCGCCGACGCCGTGGTGGTGGCCGCCGGCATTGCCGCGCAGGGGCTGCTGGCGACGGCAGGCATCGATTTCGCGGTGGATTCGACCCCCGGCCTCCTGGTCTACACCGCACCCCATGAGCGCCTCATCGAACGCTTGCTGGTGACGCCGATGCTCGATGTGCGCCAGGGCGCCGACGGCCGCCTGCATGCCGGGGCCGATTTCACCGGTTCCTTCGACCTGACGCGACCGGAAGATACCATGATGGCCCTGATGGCCGCCCTGCGCGGCCTGCTGAAGGGGGCCGAACGGCTCAGGCCGGAGGGTTTTACCATCGGCGAGCGTCCGGCCCCGGCCGACGGGCTGCCGGCGCTGGGGGCGGTGCCCGGTATCGCCGGGCTCTATGTTGCGGTGACCCGTTCCGGCGTGACGCTGGCACCGGCCATCGGCGCCATGCTGGCCCGCGAGATTCTCGACCATGAGATCGATCCGCTGGTTGCACCCTACCGGGTTTCGCGCTTCATGACCGGCTGACCCGTCAACGAGGAATACCCGTCATGAGCCTCAATCCCGACCAGCGCGCCATCCTGGCCGGCGTCACCGTGGCCACCATCACCACGGTGCTGCTGAAAAAGGGCATCCGCAACACTTTTTTGCGCGGTCCGATGCCATTTGCCGAAGGCCAGCCGCGGCTGGTGGGCGAGGCTTTCACCCTGCGTTTCGTGCCGGTGCGCGAGGATCTGGCGACGCCGCAAAGCTGGTCGAGCCCGGTCTCCACCCGCCACGCCATCGAGGCCATGCCGCACGGCGTGGTGGCGGTGGCCGACGCCATGGGGGTGGCCGATGCGGCCATCTTCGGCGATCTCCTGGTGGCCCGCATGAAGGCGCGCGGCGTGGCCGGGCTGGTGACCGACGGCACCATGCGCGATGCCGCCGGGGTGGCCGAGGTCGACTTTCCCATCTGGTGCGCCGGCATCGCCGCACCCCCCTCCATCGCCGGTCTCACCTTCGTGGGCTGGCAGGAGCCCATCGCCTGCGGCGGCGTGGCGATCTTTCCCGGCGATGTCATCGTCGCCGACGGCGACGGCGCGGCGGTGATCCCGGCGGCCCTGGTCGGGCACGTGATCGAGGTCTCCCCGGAACAGGAACGCCTGGAGGGCTGGCTGATGGAGGAGGTGAAAAGGGGAGCGGCACTGCCCGGCCTCTATCCCCCCGACGCGGAGACGAAGGCACGATACGACGCCTGGAAGGCGGGAAAGGGATAGCGGGCGACGGCGTCCCCCAGGGTGCCATCCCCGTGCCTGACACGGGGATCTGGGGGCACACGTGGAAACCCTCGCCTGCGACCCCCGGGTCGTCGGCTCAAGGCCGACGATGATACGCTTCATCGACGAGTAAATTTGCCATTTCGAGCTTATGCCCTACTGCGCCTGGCCGCGGTGCAGCAACACGACGCTTTCGGCATCGCTGCGGCGGGTTTGCCTGACCTTGCGGGGAATCTGGATGATGTCGCACGCTTCGGTCGAGCGGCAGGGCGTGAAGATGGTCATCTTGTGCTTGACCCCCCTCAGGGTCTCGCTGCCGATCTTGTCCCACACCCCCTCGCAGCGGCCGCGGAATTCCTCGCTGGCGATGATGGGGGCCTTGTAGGCCTTGGTAAGGCTCTCCAGCCGCGAGGCCTCGTTGACGGCCGAACCGAACACCGAAAAGGTCAACCGGTCCTCGAGCCCGACATTGCCGAACATGACGCTGCCGATATGCAGGCCCATGCCGTAGCCGATCTCGGTAAGCCCGTCCTTGACCCGCGCCCGGTTGGCCTCGTTCATCAACTGGGCGGCGTTGACGGCGGCCAAATGGGCGGTGCGACAGGCCTCCTTGCGCCCGGCCGGCGAGTTGCCTGACGGGAAGATGGCCAGGAACCCGTCGCCCATGAAACTGAGGATCTCGCCGCCGGCATCGTCGAAGGCACCGGCCACGTTGTCGAAAAAGGTGTTGAGGCATTCGATATAGGCCTGGCGGCCCAGTTCCTCGGCCAGATGGGTGGAATTGCGCATGTCGCCGATCACGATGGCCGCCTTGATGGTCTCGCCGTCGCCGCGGCGGATGTGACCGTCGAGCACCCGCTGGCCGGCGCTCTTGCCCAGATAGGTGGTGAGCGTGTTGAGCGACAGCGCATCCTGCACCGCCATCTTGCAGGTGATCGCCAGCCGGGCCTGGATGCGCAGCAGCGCGGCGATCTCGTCGTCGGTGAAGCCGCCCGTCTGGTCGGTCGACCATGAGCCCAGCATGCCGCGCCCGCTGCCCGGGGTGAATTCCGAGCTGAAGGCGATATAGTCGGTCATGCCCTGCTGGCGCAGTTCCTCCAGAAGGGGAAATTCGAGCGCGGTGCCGGTATCGAGGCGACGGCGCAGATGTTCGAGATTGTGCTTGAGAACGTAGTAATAGGGACTGCGGGAAAATCGCTCCGCCCTGCCGTCGGCCATGTGGCGGTAGCCTTCGACTTCGAGGCCCTTGCCGCGCTTCCAGGTAAAGCCCATGGCGCTGTACAATGGATGCAGGACCGAGAACGAGAGCTGCACCCGGGCGATCGGCATGCCGGCCCCGTGCAGCCGCTCGCTGCAGCCGCGCACGATGTCCTCCAGCCCGCTCTGCTGCAGGGTCTGCTGGCGCAGCCACTCCGCCACCTTGTCGATCAGTACCTGGGAGGTTCTTGCTTCCATGGGGTCCCCGTCCTTGCGTTGCCCGGTCTCATGATCGACCTTCGCAGCAGTTTACGCCTTGCCTGCGGCTGTCTAAAAGATCAGTCAGGGCAAAAGCCATCTTGGGGCGCGGTTGCGGCGCCGCGACCATACCCGACAAGTGGGGCAAAGGTTGATGTTTGACAAGATCCTGATCGCCAATCGCGGCGAGATCGCCTGCCGCATCATCAAGACGGCCCGGCGCATGGGGCTGAAGACGGTGGCCGTCTATTCCGACGCCGACCAGCGCGCCCTGCATGTGGAGGCCGCCGACGAGAAGGTACATATCGGCCCGGCCCCGGCTGCCCAGTCCTATCTGGTGATCGAGCGCATTATCGAGGCGTGCAAGGCGACCGGCGCCCAGGCCGTGCATCCGGGTTACGGCTTCCTTTCGGAAAACGCCAGGTTCTGCGCCGCGCTCGATGCGGCCGGCATCGTCTTCATCGGCCCCAATGTGAAGGCCATCGAGGCCATGGGCGACAAGATCGAATCGAAAAAGTTCGCCAATGCCGCCAGGGTTTCCACCATTCCCGGCTATCTGGGCGCCATCGACAGTGCCGGCGAGGCCGCCCGCATCGCCGACGAGATCGGCTATCCGGTGATGATCAAGGCATCGGCCGGCGGCGGCGGAAAGGGCATGCGCATCGCCATGAACCGCGGCGAGGTGGAAGAAGGTTTCCGGCTCGCCCGCTCGGAAGCCAGGTCGTCGTTTGGCGACGACCGGGTGTTCGTGGAAAAATTCATCGTCAACCCGCGCCATGTGGAAATCCAGGTGCTGGGCGACAAACATGGCAACGTCATCTATCTGGGCGAGCGCGAATGCTCCATCCAGCGCCGCAACCAGAAGGTCATCGAGGAAGCGCCTTCGCCCTTGCTCGATGCGAAAACCCGCAAGGCCATGGGCGAGCAGGCCGTGGCGCTGGCCAGGGCCGTCAACTACGACTCGGCCGGCACCGTCGAGTTCGTCGCCGGCCAGGACCGCTCTTTCTTCTTCCTCGAGATGAACACCCGCCTGCAGGTCGAGCACCCGGTGAGCGAACTGGTGACCGGTATCGACCTGGTGGAGCAGATGATCCGGGTGGCGGCGGGCGAGAAGCTGAAGATCGCCCAGAAGGATGTGAGACTCAACGGCTGGGCGGTCGAGGCGCGCGTCTATGCCGAGGACCCCTACCGCAACTTCATGCCCTCCACCGGGCGCCTGGTGCGCTACCGCCCGCCGGCCGAGGGCGGCGAGGCGACGACGGTCAGGAACGATACCGGCGTTTTCGAGGGCGGCGAGATCTCGGTCTATTACGACCCGATGATCGCCAAGCTGTGCACCCACGCGCCGACCCGCGAGGCGGCCATCAAGCGCATGTCGCGGGCGCTGGACGAGTTCTACGTGGACGGCATCCAGCACAACATCCCGTTCCTCACCGCCATCATGGAAAATCCGCGCTGGATCAAGGGCGAACTGTCCACCGGCTTCATCGCCGAGGAGTTTCCCGACGGGTTCACCGGGGCGGGCGGCGTGCAGGAGGTGCGCGATACACTGGCGGCAGTGGCCTGCGCCATCGACCACGTGGCCAACGCCCGCAAGCGCGGCATCTCGGGCCAGATGGGCGGCAAGCCGGTGAAATTCTCCGCCACGCGGATCGTCAAGCTCGCCGACGAATGGCTCACCCTGACCATCGGCAGCGACGACGGCAAGTTTCTCAAACTGTCGCGCAAGGGGGGGGACGACCACATCATCGAGGCCCGCTGGAGCCCGGTCGACCTGGTCTGGCGCGGCCTCATCGACGGCAATCCGGTCTCGGTTCAGGTGCGCCCGGTGCTCAACGGCTACCGCCTCAGCCATCGCGGCGTCGAGATGGAAGCCCATGTGTTCACCGCCCGCGAGGCCGACCTGGCGAAACTGATGCCGGAAAGACTGCCGCCCGACACCTCGCGCCATCTCCTGTGCCCGATGCCCGGCCTGGTGCGGACCATCCAGGTGGAGGTGGGACAGGCGGTCAAGGCCGGTGAGACGCTGGCCGTGGTCGAGGCCATGAAGATGGAAAACGTGCTCAAGGCCGAGCGCGACGTGACCGTTGCCGCCATCCACGCCAAGCCCGGCGACAGTATGGCGGTGGATGCGGTGATCATGGATTTCGAGTAGGCAATGGCGGATCGCGGCTTCACGGTGAGAGCGCTGGGCGAGATCGCCATTCGCTGCCGTGACCTTGAGGCGATGACCGCCTTTTACCGCGACATCATCGGGCTGGAGGTGCTGAAAGGCTTTCACCGCGAGGGTATCGTGTTCTTCAGGATTGCGGCGGGTTACGGCGGCCACACCTGCGTTCTGGCGCTGTTCGGTCCCGATGCCGGCAACGAAACCTTGCATCCGCGCGGGGTTCCGCAAGGCGCCGCCACCTCAAGCCTCCACCATCTCGCCCTGACGGTGGGGCGTACCGAACAGGACAGGGCCGTCGAATGGTATCGGAAAAACGGTATTGAGACCAAAATTCAAGAGTTTGCATGGATCGGCTGGCGTGGCGTCTTCACTACCGATCCGGAAGGCAACACGGTCGAACTGGTGGCCTATGACGCAGACGCGGCCAGGACGGCGCCATGAGCCGGAGCCTGCGCATCCATATTGCCGGGCGCGTGCAGGGCGTCGGCTTCCGCTATTGGATGCAAGACCAGGCGCGTTCGCTCAAGATCGCCGGCTGGGTCCGCAACCGCCGCGACGGCGGCGTCGAAGCGGTCATCTCGGGCGAGCCGGAGGCGGTCGAGGCGTTGCTTTCGCGCTGCCGCCGCGGCCCCTCCACCGCCCGGGTCGGCGAGGTGAGGATTCTCGGCGAAAACGAGGGCAACTATGCGCAATTCGAGATCAGGCCGACGGGCCAGATGTGAGCGCGATATTTCCGCCGAACACCGCCTCGAAGGTGCGCCGCAACGCCCCGTCGACCTCGGCCATGGCGACGCGGTGGCCGAGGTCGTGAAGGCTGGTGACGCCATGGCCGGCGATGCCGCACGGCACGATGCCGGAATAATGCTCCAGATCCGGCGCCACATTAAGGCTGATGCCGTGGAACGACACCCACTTGCGCACCCTGACGCCGATGGCGGCGATCTTGTCTTCCACGCCCGGCCCCCTGTCGGGGCGCGCCACCCACCCGCCGACCCGGTCGGCGCGCCGTTCGCCCCTGACATCGAACTCGGCCAGGGTGGCGATGATCCAGTCTTCCAGGCCGCGAACAAAGGCGCGCACGTCGCCGCCACGGGCTTTCAGGTCGAGCATGACATAGGCGACGCGCTGGCCGGGGCCGTGATAGGTGAAGCGCCCGCCGCGCCCGGTGCGATGGACGGGAAAGCGCGATGGCGTCAGAAGCTCGGCGTCATCGGCACTGGTCCCGGCGGTATAGAGCGGCGGGTGCTCGACGAGCCAGACGCGCTCCGGGACAGTGCCGGCGGCGATGGCTGCGGCTTCTTCCTCCATGCGCGCCACGGCCGAGAGATAGTCGACCGGGCGATCGGCGATTTCCCAGGCGATCGGCCGGGCAAGGTGAAGCGGGCGGTATGCGACGCGCTGAAGGCTCATGCCATGATGCTTTGACGCCATTGGGCGGGTACGTCAAGCCACCCGCAAGAACGTCACGTCGGCCGGTATGGCTCCCCTCCTCCTTGTGGGGAGGGGCCGGGGGTGGGGGTTCGGCAAGGAATGTCCACGGGGCTTGCATAATCGAGCTTCTTCACCGGCGAGAGGCTGTGCCATGACCGCCGGCCTTCGATGCATGTCGACCCCCACCCCCAACCCCTCCCCACAAGGGGGAGGGGAGCTATGGCCGTCGGCTTGGCCGCCTGCCAGCCGCCTTCGCCCTTGATTTGCGCCATGGCGCTTGTTAAAGACGCCAGCGCCTTGGCAACCCACATGCGGTCGTGGCGGAATGGTAGACGCGCTAGCTTGAGGTGCTAGTAGGGGAAACCCTGTGGAAGTTCGAATCTTCTCGACCGCACCATAATTTCCGGTTGCCTCAGGCGCTTGCGCCGCCGCGCCGGCCCTTCCACACATCGACGATGCTCTCCAGCACCGCTCCGCCGGCGATCAGCACGATGCCGGCCATCTCGCGCCCCCCGAAGGGCTCGCCCGCCCACAGTGCGATGGTCGCCGTGCCGACGATGATCTCGGTCATGAACAACAGGCCGACGATGCCGGGATCGAGGAATTTCGGCCCCCACATGGCCGCCACCGCCCCCGGCACCATGACCAGCATCAGCACCGGCACCAGCCACACGAGGCTGGAGACGGCGGCGGCCGGATCGGGCAACGGCGAGGCGCCTTCGAGGTCGATGAAGGCAACGACGAGCGACAGGATCAGGGCATAAAAGAGATACCACGCGGTGATATCCAGCGGGTGATTGGCGCGGTCGCTTCGCAGGCGCACGGCGGTCACCGCCCACAGCAGGCCTGAGGCCAGTCCCAGCCAGTCGCCCATGTTGCGCGGCCATGGCACCCCGATATCGGCACCGAAGATCACCAGCATGCCGGCAAAGGCCAGCCCCATGGCCGTCCACCGGATGCGGGTGATGGGTTCGCCCAGCACGGCGCGCGACAGAAGTGTGCTCCACAGGGGCGTCAGGTAGAACAGCAGCATCGCCCGGATGACGTCGGTGTAGAGCACCGACAGGGCATAGCTGCCCAGCGACAGGGCCGCCACCAGCGCGGTCAACTGCAATTGCCGCCCGCCCCTGATCACCTGCCCGAGGCGAAAGACGATCTGGTGGGGAATGAGCAGGGCGCTGGGGATGAGGAAGAACAGGACCGACGACCAGGCGCCGGCGATGCCGGCATCTTCGACGAAACGCAACGGCATCCAGAACACCCCCCACACCGCGCCGGAATAGGCGCAGGCAAGCTTGGCGCGGGTCGTGAGGGTAAGGGCGGGCATGGCGCGGGAATCGTCAGGGCTTGTGTTCAAGACCGGTCATGGCGACGAGGCAGGCGCCGGTCAAGGGCATTTCGCGATGCGCGCGGTTATGCCTATATGGGGCAAAGCGCGATGCGCTGGGGCAAGGGGGGGAACGGTGGCCGAGGCGGCGGAAGAATTGCAGGTGCATGACGAAGCCGGCGCGGTGTCGGCGGAGTTCCTGCATGCGGTGGAGGCCGCCCTTGCCGAGCCCGAGGCGCGCGCCGTGCGCAAGCTGGTGCGCGACCTCCATGCCGCCGACCTGGCCGACCTGATCGAACATCTCTCGAGCGAGGAACGCGTCGAACTCATCGCCCGGCTGGGCCGCACGTTCGACGTCGAGGCGCTGGCCGAACTCGACGAGACGGTGCGCGACGGCCTGATGGCGGCGCTGCCCAACGAGGTGATCGCCTCGGCGGTCAGAAAGCTCGATACCGACGATGCCCTCTACCTCATCGAGGACCTCGACGAACAGGACCAGGAAGACATTCTGGCGCGGGTGTCCAAGCAAGACCGCGCCGCGCTCGCCCGGGGCCTCGATTATCCCGAACATACCGCCGGCCGTCTCATGCAGACGGAATTCGTGGCGGTGCCCTCATTCTGGTCGGTGGGCCAGACCATCGACTACATGCGCACCGACAAGGACCTGCCCGACGAGTTCCTCGAAATCTACGTGGTCGATCCGGCCTTCCACCTGGTGGGCGTGGTGCCGGTATCGCGGGTTCTGCGCAATCCCCGCGACAAGCTCATCAACGATCTGATGGACGACGAGCAGACCATCTTCACCGTCGCCGACGAGCAGGACGACGTCGCCTACAAGTTCGAGCAGTACAACCTGGTATCGGCGGCCGTGACCGACCTCGACGGCCGCCTCGTCGGCATGCTCACCATCGACGATATCGTCGATGTCATCCAGGAAGAGGCCGAAGAGGATATCCTGCGCCTGGGCGGCGTCGGCGACGAGGAGATCACCGATACCGTGTGGTCGACCACGCGTTCGCGCTTTGCCTGGCTGCTGGTCAACCTGGCGACCGCCATCCTCGCCAGTTGGGTGATCTCGCTGTTCGATGCCTCCATCGAGCAGATGGTGGCGCTGGCCGTGCTCATGCCCATTGTCGCCTCCATGGGCGGCAATGCCGGCACCCAGACCATGACGGTGGCGGTCCGCGCCCTGGCCACC
>Ga0326597_10007832_pt1 | contig 14471 bp, 11 predicted proteins | sample RVTome_12_FD_203789 | JGI IMG/M metagenome (GOLD analysis project Ga0326597, IMG submission 203789) | Soil microbial communities from uranium-contaminated site in the Upper Colorado River Basin, Wyoming, United States - RVT100D185 | ecosystem: Environmental > Terrestrial > Soil > Contaminated >... | reverse complement strand
TGACTTCGCGCAGGCCCGGGCCAGGTACGTGTTGTACGCGTTGAACAATGCCCCCTCCAGTTTCACGTCGCTGGCCGACGAGACCAGGAACAGGCTCGGGAAAATAATCTGCACGTCGATGTTGCGCTGATCGAGGTCCGCGAGGCGCGCCTCCACATCGGCCAGCGTCTGGGAGCCCACGCTGGCGTCGTGGGACGTTGTCCTGCGATCCCCCGGCACGAGGAACGTCGTGCGCCCTCGGGTCCCCAGGGTCGGGTAGGTCTTCCCTTCGATGATCCAGGCTCCGTTGAAATCACCCCGCACCGTGTCCGGAGGCATGAAGACCGGCACCGGCCTGCGCGGATAAAACTCTCCGGGTAAATCGGCAAAAATGGCCTCGCACTCAACGATATGACCATCGGCATCAATAGTACGCATCGACCTTCATCCCCCTTTCAACCTTACCGGCCGGGCGTTGCCTTTACCGGGGCAACAACCTTCCAAGAGTCCCTCTTAACGACAACAAGCTATCCTGTCAACGAGTCACCAAACCCTGTTGCCCGGACGAAACCCCTGGTTGGTTGCTTTCTACCCCTTGGGTGCCGTCTCTTTCCCTTTCCAATCCGGCGAGTTCTCCACCTGCTCGAACATGTTCCCCAGCGGCTTGTTGAACGGATCGTACTGGAAGGCCATCCATTTGGCCGGCTTTCCGGGCTCCTTGTTGAAGTGCTGGTGCTCGCAGCCTCTGGGCTTGACGGGCAGGATGATGAGATCCCATTTTTCCCAATCGAACCTCTCGCCGTCCACCACCGTGTAGCCGTCCCCTTCGAGGACGAACAACTGGATGCCGCCCTGGTGGCGGTGTTTGCCGGAGTGAACCTTGACGTCGTGAACGAAACAGATCCAGTCCGTGGCCGCCGTATCCTCGATGCCGTGGGAGGAAAGGAACGTCTTGACCAAAGCCTGCCGGTTTTGACGCCAGGGAATATCCTTGGCCCGGATGACGATCCTTCCCGCCTTGGCGTGCTCCCTGAGGTCGGCGTAAATCTGCAGCGTTTCCTCATAGTGCCTGCCACTACCTTTTTGTTCCGGTTCCTTTTCCCTGACTTTTTCCCGCTCCATCCTATTTCCTTTCTTCCGATCTCACACTCGACCCGGCCTGAACACCCCTCCTCACCTGGAACCGGCCTCTTTGCGCTTCTTCCAGTCCGGGGAGTCCTCCACTTGCTCGAACATGTTGCCCAACGGCTTGTTGAAGGGGTTGTACTGGAAGGCCATCCATTTGGCCGGCTTGCCCGGCTCCTTGTTGTAATGCTGGTGCGCGCAGCCGTCGGGCTTCACGGGCAAGGTGATCAAGTCCCACTTCTCCCAGTCGAACCGCTTGTCATCCACCACGGTGTAACCGTCGCCTTCCAATACGAACAGGTGGATGCCGCCCTGATGGCGGTGCCTGCCGGAGTGCACCTTGATATCGTGGATAAAACAGATCCAGTCCGCCGCCGCCGTATCAAAGGCCCCATAGGGCGTCAAATATGTTTTCACCAGGGCCTGGCGGTTCTGCCGCCATGGGATTTCTTTCGCCCGCAATACGATTTTTCCCGTTTGGGCGCGCTTTCTTTCCGCCGCCGTCGCGCTCAGCAAGGCCTCATAGTCCGGGTCGTCGATGGCCTGGCTGGGCTCGGCGGTCCTCACCTTTTCTTTTTCCATTGCCTCCCTTTCTTCTTCTCTTCTTGTCCGGCACTTTGATTCGGGACTCGGCCCCTGGGCGAGCGTACCGGTCGTGGTCCAGCTACCGCACAAAACCCCGGGGCCATCCTACAACTAACGGGCCGAGGTTGACAAGACCACGTCGAACGGATTAACGTTCCGTGGTGATCGAGACCCGTTGGGTCAAATTACCCGTAAAGGAATTTCCATGCCTTACAAAGACTTAAGAGCCTATCTCGACCGCCTGGAGCGCGAGGGAGAAATGATCCACATCCACCGCGAGGTGGATCCCGTGTGGGAAATGGCGGCGGTGATTCGCCGGGCCGGGGACAAGGCCGTTTACTGCCACCGGATCAAGGGCTCCTCAATGCCCATGGTCGGGAACCTGTTCGGAAGCCCGCGCAAGATCGAGTTGTGCCTCGACCTGGAGCGCAACCAGCTCATCCACGAATACTGGCGTCGTTCCCTTGCGGGGATCGACCCCATCATGGTCGATTCGGGTCCCGTGCAGGAGCGCGTTTATACCGGCGACGCCGTGGACTTGAACCGGCTCCCCATACCTCTTACCCATGAGTTCGACGGCGGGCGCATCGTCGACTCCGGGCTCATTATCGCCCGGGATCCCGAACTGGGATACAACTTGTCCATCCATCGGCTGCATCTGAAAGGACCGCAGAAGACCGGCATTCTCAGCGGTTACGTCCAGCACCTGTCCCACTTCATGACCCGGGCGTGGGAACGCGGCAAACCGCTGGAAATAGCCGTCGCCATCGGCGCCGATCCGGTTCTCTACATCGCCTCGCAGTCACGCATGGGCTACGGCATCAGCGAACTCCAGGTGGCCGGCGGCTTGAGACAGGCCTCCGTCGAGCTGGTGCGGTGCAAGACCGTGGACCTGGCCGTTCCCGCCCACGCCGAGATCGTCCTTGAGGGTTTTATCCCTCCCGACGAAAGGGAACCCGAAGGCCCCTACGGGGAATACCCCGGCTACTACGGCTCTTCCAAGGCCTCCCCCGTGGTCCACTACACGGCCGTCACCACCCGCGAGAACCCCATCTACCAGATGATCCTCATCGGCAAACCGCCCACGGAGAACAACTACCTGACACTGATGCCCAAGGCCGCTACGGTCTATCAAATCATCAAGGAATGCGTGAACGAGATCCGCGATGTGTTCATCACGCCGGGAAGCGGGGGGACCTTTCACGCTGTGGTCTCCATCAAAAAACGCTTCGAGGGGGAGCCCCGCCGCGCCATCCTGGCCGCCCTGGGAAGCCGCGCCGGCTTGAGACAGATCATCGTCGTGGACGCGGACATCGATATTCGCAATCCCGTGGAGGTGGAATGGGCGGTCACCACCCGAAGCGAGTTCCGTAAGGACGTGATCTTTGCCGACGACATGCCGGCCGGGTTGAACCCGGCGCCCATGGGAAAGGCGGGTCAAAAGTTCACCACCGCCATCGGCATCGACGCAACGCTACCCCTGGAGGGGGAGTATCCGAAGGTCTGTGATGTCCACCAGGAGATCTTGAAGCGCGTCGACGCCGAGTGGGAAAGCTACCTCGGCGGGGAGGAATCGGCGCCGCTGCTGGAGAGGCGGGAGGCCCTGGGTGGAAGGAGAAGCTAGGCTTCCCACTTATAACATGGCGCTTCCGCCGTTCACCGCTATCGTCTGGCCCGTTATAAAATCGCTCTCGCCGGAGCACAAAAAAACGATGGTCCCCACCAGGTCCTCCGGCTTTTCAATGCGCTTGATGCAAGCCGACTGGGCCCGCACTTCGTACTGCTTCATTCCCGCTTCATCCACGTTGTCGAGGCTCAAGGTAAGTCCCGGGGCGACGGCGTTCACGCAGATATTGTAGTTTCCCACCTCTCTGGCCATCGACCTGGTAAGGCCGATGACCGCCGCCTTGGAGGTGACGTACTGCACGAATCCCGGGGTACCCTGAATCACGGTACCCGAGCTGATATTGACGATTTTCCCGTACTTTCGCTGCTTCATATGGGGCAGGACGGCTCGGCAGCACAGAAAGCTGCCCCGCACGTTCACGGCCATGACCCGGTCCCATTCTTCGACGGAAATCTGCTCGAAGGGCCCCCGGGTGACAGAGGGCCGCTGGAAAATGGCCGCGTTATTGACGAGCCCGTCGATCCGCCCGAAACGCTCCGCCGTGGCTTTCACCATGGCTTCGGTGGCGTCCGTCTGGGACACGTCGGTCTTTACGGCTATTGCCTCATTCCCCTGACGCTTGAGCTCCGCCGCTGCCTTGTCGGCGAGGGTCCCGTCGATATCCGCCACCACGACCTTTGCCCCCTCCCGCGCCAAGGCCTGGCAATAGGCCCAGCCGATGCCCTGGGCGCCTCCCGTAACTATTACGACCCGATCAGAGAGCCTCGCCATGCTTTGTGCTCCTTTCCGTGTCAAGGAAATTACTGTTCACTCAAACTAAGGCCGCCGTCACTTGATAACTGTTCGCAGAAACTTTTGGATCTCGTCCCGCTTGGAAACCCATTTTTCCAGGTAGTTGGCCTGATAGGAATCCATCCTTGCCGGGTTCGGAACGATCCCCGCTTCCAGATGTTCCACGGGAACGTCCAGCCGCCGGCTCCAGTTCCCCGAAGCCTTGCTCCATTCGGTCTGAGTTTTCCGGTTGAGAAGCCAGTTTATAAAGACCTTCGCCGCGTTGGGATGCGGGGCACTGGCAACCAGTCCGACGCCGGCCACTCCCGAGGTGAGGTAACTCCCCTCCTTCATATTGTCCGCCGTCTGCACGTCCATGGGAAGCCCCTGCCCTTTGAGCCCTTCATAGATGGAGGAACTGTAGGCCAGGCCGATGTGGTAGTCCCCGCGCGCCACCCACTCCAGAAGCTGCCGGGAATCCCGGGTGACCTTTACGTCCTGCTTCGTGAAGATCTCGCTCATGAATTTTTTTCCCAGGGCGGGCGTGAAGTACCAGTGGGTGGCCATGGCCAGGCCGTTGCCGGGCGAACGGGGATCCTGCATGACCATCTTGCCCTTCCATTTGGGGTCGAGGAGGTCCCAATAGGAGCGGATCTCCGCGGGGTTGGCAAGTTTGGTGTTGACCACGAAGGGGGCCACCAGCCGCCCGCCGAAAACGAGATTGTATTTTCCGGCATCATCGGCGAATTCCAGCTGCCCGCCAAACCACTTTTTCAAGTCCATAACTTCGGGCAGCGCCAGCGCGGGCCGGATGTCGTCGAGAAGGCCCGCCGGTATCAGGAACCCCAGGGCCGTGGTCGTGCCCCCCATGTAAAGGTCCCACAGGTGCTTGCCCACGCGCTGCTCCATAAGCATGCGCGGCGCGATGCTGCGGCCTCCTGCCACCGTCATGTTGACTTTTATCTCGGGGAATTCCTTCATGAAACCTTCCGTGTATAGTCTTCGCACGTCGGGGCCCGCGTTCCCTCCATGGGCAACGGCCAGCCAGCCCTCTTTTTTGGCCGCCTCCAACACCTGATCCCATTCTCCAGCCGCCGCCGTCGCCCCACTGAATACAAACCCAATCAAAACCACCCATAGGATGGCAAGCGCTTGGCGAGTTGCGTACGACCGGATAGGACACTTTTCCACTAACAACGTCATAACTTAATCCCTTTCTTTAACTACCCTTCAGGACTTTTCCTGAAATTGCACGCCATTGCAGCCCCTGGAAACCTTCGCCACCGGCTACCCATACTGGGATCATTTCCTTTATGTTCCGCTGTTGGTCCTACTATTGCACCAGAGAACGCACAAATTTTGCTACTTCACTGCTCTTTTCAACCCAGTCTTGTTGATAGTTCGTGCGGTATGCTTTGCCTTTCCGCGGGACGGTCGCGGGGTCCAGATGGTCGCTGGGAACGTCCAGCCGGCGGCTCCAAAAGCCGCTGATTTTGCTCCACCTCGTTTGGGTTTCCTTGGATAACAGCCAGTTGAGGTAGACCCGGGCCGCGTTGGGATGCGGGGCCCGATTGATGAGTCCGAGGCCCGCGACAGCGGCATTGATGTAACTGCCCTCTTTCACGTCGTCAGCCGTGAAAAGCCCTACCGGAAGCCCGTTCTTCAAGAATTCTTTGTAAATGTCGTTATTGTGACCGATGGCGAGAAGATAATCACCTCGCGCCAACCATGCCATCTGCTGGCGGTAGTCGCGCGACAGCTTTACGTCTTGCTCGGTAAAAAACCTCCGAATGAACTCTTTCCCCAGACCGGGGGTCGTGTACCAATAGATCGCCGACGCCAGCCCGGACCCCGGTTGCCGCGGGTCGTTCATCACGATTTTTCCCCGCCACTTGGGTTCCAGTAGTTCCTCAAACGAGCGAATGTCGCTTTTTTTGACCAGCCCGGTATTGTAGGCGAAGGGCGGGATCACGTAGCCGCCAAAAACAAGAATGGAGCTGGCTTGCGGATCGGCAAATTCCAGTTCACGACCAAACCATTGGTTGACATCCCCGACCTCGGGCAGAAGGAGGGCGGGCTTCATGGGATCGAATACGCCGGCCGGCAATAAGATCGTCGCCGCCGTCGTGATTCCACCCATGTAGACATCCCACAGGTACTTCCCCACTCTTCGCTCTGTCAGGACGCGGGGCGCAATGCTTCGCCCCCCGGCCACGGTGAGGTCCACATCGATTTGGGGGTACTTCTCATGGAAACCTTCGCTGAAAAGCCGCCGGATTTCGCTCCCCGAGCCCCCGCCCTGGGCCACCACCACCTTCCCCTCTTTTTTGGCTGCCGCCACCACATTGTCCCATTCCGAGGCGAGGGCCGGCGCCGGCCCGGCGGCTGCGGCGACCCAGGCCACGCAGGTAACGCCCAGCAGGAGGTTCCCTATCCCGTTAACATAACGGAATTCTCGCTTTTGCAGCCTCATGGTCGCGTTCCTTCCCCTGTGATTTTCACCCGACTCTCCCGCTTTCGATGTTTTTGTTACTTGATCACCGTGCGCAGGAAAGCTACGATCTCCCCCCGCATGTTGACGATCTTCTCCTTGTAGTTTTGCTGGTAACTCGACAGCTTCTCCGACCTGGGGACCGTTGTGGCGTTAAGGTGATCCGTGGGAACATCCACCCGCCGACTCGGGTACTGGGTCGCCCGGCTCCAGATGGTCTGGCCGTCCTTGCTCAGCAGCCAGTTGATGTAAACCGCCGCGGCGTTGGGGTGGGGCGCGCGGTTCACCAACCCCATGCTGGCGATGCCCGAGGTCAGGTAGCTGCCCTCTTTGAGGTCGTCCGCGTTGAGGAGCTCCACCGGCAGGCCCTCTTTCTTGAGGTTATCGTAGAACCCGAGATTCACCCCGATGGCGATGGAATAGTCGCCGCGGGCAACCCACTCCAGTTGCTGTCGGGGATCGCGGCTTAACTTGACCTCCTGTTCGGTGAAAAAGCGCCGGATGTAGTCTTTCCCCAGACCCGGGGTGGTATACCAGAAGACCACGGTGGCCAGACCCACTCCGGCCCCCCGGGGATCGAACATGACGATCTTCCCCTTCCACTTGGGGTCCAGGAAATCCATAAGGGATTGGATCTTATCCTTCTGGACGAGCTTGGAGTTAATGACGGCCGTCGGCTGGATGATCCCGCCGAAGACGAGGTCGTAACGCTTGGCATCGTCGGCAAAATCCAGCTCGCCACCCAGCCAGTTCTCGCCCCGTGTCACTTCGGGAAGCACCAGGACCGATTGAATTGGATCGAGGATACTGGCGGGAACGAGATAAGTGAGGGCCGTAGTCGTCCCGCCCATATAAACATCCCACAGATACCGACCGGCCCTTCGTTCCATCAGTATCCTGGGCGCAATGCTGCGGCCGCCGGCAACGACGAACTCGATCTCGATATTCGGAAACTTTTTCCGGAATCCGTCCTTGATAGCCGCCGCCACCTCGGGGCTCGCAGTCCCCCCATGGGCAACGGAAACCCGGCCCTCCTTCTCTGCTGCCGCCTTCACCTGCTCCCACTTTTCGCGCTCCCCTGCGTTGGAGGCGGCGTACGCTACCATGGCCCAGGGGAAAGCCGTCACGAGCACAGTCAGGAGGACCGCAACAGCCCGCAGCGCCCTGACAAGCCCATTTCGCGGCCCCATGGAAAAAACCTCGCTCGTTTTAGTTTCCACCGGCTTAGCCATAAACTCCTCCCGGCAGGATATGGGTTACTCCCTGCCCCCGGTCATTCGACCTTCGATGGTCCTTGCAATAATGGACGTTACCGCCACGATCAATACAATGATGGCGCCGACCACCGTGGCCTTTTCCATGGCGCCTGCGCCCACGGCCCACTCGAGCATCAACAGCGACAGGGTCCTGGATTCGCCCGTTCCCAGCAGAACAACGGTGCTGATGTCCCTCGCCGCCGAGTTGAAGACCAGCAAACCGACCACTACCAGCATGGGCAGGATCAGCGGGAAGATAATGCGCCGGTAGGTTTGAATCCAGGTGGCGCCGCAGGTTTTCGACGCTTCTTCCAATTCATCTCCGAGCTGGAGCAGGACGGACTTTGTGAGCTGGACCCCCATGGGCATGCTCTTGATGAGAATGGCCACTGCCAACAGGTAAATCGTACCGTACAAAAGATTCAGGCCCGGTGTCTGGAGAAAAGTCCACAGAAGCCCCACACCCAGAAGAATGCCCGGTACCGCCCAGGGCAACCAGGACACAAAATCTAGAACGCCCTTCCCGTAGAACCGGCTCTTGACGATGATATAGGCAACTATCGGATAGACCAAGATGCCCAACACGACCGCGCCAAGAGCTACCTTTATAGTGTTGACCAGAGAACTGAAGAAGATAGGATCCTGAAGCACCAGGATCCAATGGTCGAGGGTCCAGGGGTGGTTTACTTCAAAGAAGCCGAAAAGGGTCATGAAGGTCCCCATGAGCAGGAATCCCAGAGGGATGATCGTTATGGTCAGGACGACCAGGAGCACCCCGATAAAAATCGGCGTCCTCCACTTTCCCAGAGACATCGTACGGGTGGAGAAGCGACCCGTGACGGTAGTGTATGCCCGCCTTCCCAAGTAAACGCGCTGCAAGACTACCAGGGAAAGCAAAATGAACAGGAAAAAGGTGCTCAAGGCCGCCGCCGGTCCGTACCCCGACGCGGGATCGAAGACAATCATGTCGTGGATGACCGTCGAATAGACCTGGATGCCTATGGGCACTCCCAGGATCAGCTCGATCTCGAAGGCCTCCAGGGAACGGATGAAGCCCAGGGTCGTGGTGGCCAGGATGGCGGGGAGAAGGAGCGGTATCACGATTCGAGCCAGGGTGCCCAGCGTCGAGGCGCCCGCAACGCGCGACGCCTCTTCCAGGGGGGCGTCCATGTTGCGGAACGCGGGAGTCAAAAACATTACCTTTACGCCGAGCGTGCTCGCGGTGAGATGCGCCCAGACGATTCCCCAATAGGAGTAGATGTTGAAAACCGGCCCATCGATGAACGGCAAAAAAGTCAGCGCGCGGTTCACCAGGCCGATCTTCGGGTCCAGGGCAAGAATCCACCCCAGGGTCACAGGCAGGGCGGGCATGAAAAATGAAAACCAGAACGCGAATTCCAGGGTCCTTTTCATGGGGATGTCGGTTCTGGCAAGAAGCCAGGCCATCAGGATGCCGATGAAAAGCGCGATGACCTGGCGGACGATGGCGAGGGAAAGGGTGTTATAAACCGCCGTCATGATGCCCGGACTGGACAGGGCCTCCTTCCAACCAGCCAGGCTGTACTCGGGCGGCTCCCACGGTTTTGCTACCTGGAAACTGTTGACGAGCGTGTAGAGTAGGGGGGTCAAGACGAGAAAGCACACGACCCCCAGGCATAGGCTGAAGACCAGGACCTGGGCGTTCATCCTGCGCCAGGTCAGGGGAGTTAGACTCGCCGAGGCCTGTACCCTACCCATAAAGCCGTTGCCGTTGACTCGATCGAGGGCATTGACGACCGTCCCGTACCGCAGCCGCCCGGACCGATACCCTTACCTGATCACCGTCCGCAGGTATTTGACAATCTCGTCGCGCTTCTTCACCCACTCTTCTTTGTAGTTCAACTGGTACTGGGATATTTTCTTTTCGTCGGGAATGAGCGCCGGGTCCAGATGGTCCGTGGGCACGTCGCGCCGCCGGCTCCAGAAACCGGCGGCCCTGCTCCAACGGGTCTGGGTATCCTTGGACAGCAGCCAGTTAATCCAGACCCTTGCGGCGTTGGGGTGCGCTGCGCGATTCACAAGCCCCATGCTTCCCACCGCGGCGGTGACGTAATTGGCCTCTTTCACATCGCTGGCCGTAAGCTGGCCCAAAGGGAGGCCCTGGGCCAGGAACTCGTTGAAGATGCCGTTGTGATGCCCGATGGCGATGTAATAGTCCCCGCGGGAAAGCCATTCCATCTGCTGCCGGTAATCGCTGGAGACCTTGACGTCCTGCTTGCTGAAGAACTCCTTGATGTACTCCTTGCCCAATCCGTCGGTGCCGTACCAGAAGGTCGCCGCCGCCAGCCCCGATCCCGGCCGGCGCGGATCGGTGATGACGATCTTCCCCTTCCACTTGGGATCCAGCAGGTCCCTGTAGGAACGGATATCGGTCTTCTTCACGAACTTGGTATTGTAAACCAGCGGCGGCTTGACGTAGCCGCCGAAGACCAGGTTGTGGGTGGCCGCGTTGTCGGAAAAGTCGATGACGCCGCCGAACCAGTTCTGGGGGTTCTTCACCTCCGGCAGAATCAGGGCCGGTTTGATGGGATCGAGCACCCCGGCGGGGACCAGATACTCCAGAGCCGTGGTGGTGCCCCCCGTGTAGACGTCCCAAATATACTTGCCGGCCCGCCGCTCCATCAGCATCCGGGGCGCGATACTGCGCCCGCCAGCCGTCGTCATATCCACTTTGATGCCCGGGAACTGTTTTTGAAACTCCTCCGTGTACAGGCGCCGCTCTTCGCTCCCCGCGCCTCCCCCGTTGGCCACCACCACGGTACCCTCTTTTTTGGCCGCCGCGACCATGTCGTCCCATTCCGCGGCCGCCGCTAAGGGCTGCGCCCCCAGGACCAGCGCCAATGCCAGCCAGACCGAGAGCCAAAGGCTCACGGTGACCGATCGCTCGTTTTCCCGCCGGCTAATTGCATGAGTTACCATCATAATCCCCCCTTTTTCTCAGCGTTTCATCGAGATTCAGTGTCCCGCGCCAAAAACACTCCCCCACCGTTTACGAACCTCGGCCTCCGCCTCCTTATTGATCGTGATTGCTGGAGCGAACTCCGCCCGCCTTTCGTACGGCCTTGTGGCGTCGATGAGCATCCTCGAGGTAAAGGCGGGCGCGCCGTTGGGCACCGCCGGGTCCAGGATGCTGCTCGGCACCCGCCGCAGGATATCCACGTCGATGCCCGGATCGAACCGGGTGCAGACCGCCCACATCAGGTCTTCCAGGTTCGTGATATCCACATCGTCATCCACTACGATGACGATCTTGCTATGCATAACGCTATAAGCGTTGCTGGCCGCAACCAAAACCTGCTTGGCGTGGCCTGGATACTGCTGTTTAATGGACAGCGCCACAAACATTTGCGCGGCCCCCGAAGGGTGGTTCCAGGCCGCCAGGATTCCGGGGATCCCCATGCCCTTGAGTTCTTCCTCCAGGGATGCGGATTTCAGGATAGAATGAACAAAAGTGCTCTCGTTGGGAGGACGCGTCGGTGGGGAACCCAGGACGATGGGCTGAGAGCGATAATAGACCGCCTCCACGTCCATGCACGGTTCGTCGCGCTGCCCCGATCCGTAGTAACCCGTGAATTCTCCGAATGGCCCCTCGGTGCGCCGGTTGCCGGGTTGGAAATGACCTTCCAGGATGACCTCGGCATCGGCCGGCAACGGGAGCCCCGTCTTTTCCCCCGCAAAGACCGAAATGGCCTCGCCCTTAATGCCGCCGGCGATGTCGTATTCGCTTCGGTTCGGCGGCACGCCCAGGGAACTGGCGCTCAGAAACACCAGGGGGTCCTGGCCGAGAACTATGGCCACCGGGCAGGGCTTGTTTTGATCGAGGTACTTTCTGCGGATAATGGAGCCGTGGTGGCTGGAGCCGATATACACCGTTACCTCACGGTTGCCTTGGAGCTGGACCCGGTAGGTTCCCAGGTTGACCCACCCCGTTTCAGGGTCCTTCACGATAACGACGCACCCGGTTCCGATGTAGCGCCCGCCGTCCTCGTCATGCCAGAAAGGCGCAGGAAAGAGACTCAAGTCGACACGATCGTCGAGGAGGCGATTTTCTTTTACAGGCGGATTGTCAACCATGCGGGGCGGGATGGGCACCAGGCCCTTCCACTTGGCCTTCCACTTGCCCACCAGCTCCCGGTAACCGGTTACGTCCCCGAGACGGAGCGTGTGGGCCAGGCGGCGGGTGGAACCCAGGGTATTGACCAGCACCCGGAAGCCGATTTGATGGTCGGGGATCTCGTCGAAGAGCAGGGCCGGTCCTTGTTTCTCCCTTCGGGCGAGCTGGGTCAATACGCCCATTTCCTGGTTCCAGTGGGCGCCCTTGACGTCCAGCACTTCGCCGGTCTCTCTGAACCGGTCCACCCACTGCCTTAGGCTGTGGTATTGATTGTCCATCGACCCTCCCCGATACCCTGAGCGCGGGAAAGACAACCGCGTTTTTCAATAATCGATGCCGGCGATTTTTCCCTGTCCCACGCGAACTTGCGCGGATTGTAGTGCACCGCCGCGGGGTTGTCAAGAATCGGCTTTCCCGAATCCTCGGCCGGTTTGATCAAGTCGACTGTTCCCCCGCGGCATGCGGATACGATGGACCTTCCAAGATCTTATCGACGCCGCAGTCGCACCGCATTTGTAGGGGAGCGGCTTTCTCTTGTCAAACCCTCGCCTTCTCCCCGCCGGTTGGACCGGCCATCTCTCATGAGAACTGTACTCGCACGGAGCCAGCAACGCACTGGGGACGCCCGCAGGCAGGCTTGCACAACCTAATACGAGGGTGTTAGCGTGCTCGGGAACGGCGGCTCCAGCCTGCAATGAGCCACCCCCTTAAGGAGATTTTTCCCGGATGCAGCAAGAGTCTTTCGATTTGACGGTGATCGGCGGCGGTCCCGGCGGGTACACGGCCGCCATCCGGGCCTCTCAACTTGGTCTGAAAACCGCCCTCGTGGAGATGGACCGGCCCGGCGGCGTCTGTCTCAACTGGGGGTGCATACCGTCCAAGGCCATTCTCCACTGCGCTGAAATTATGGAGACCGTGCAAAGCGCCGACCGCTACGGGATCCGGTGCCAGGGCGTATCCCTGGACTACGGGAAGGTCATCCAATACAGCCGCCAAGTGGCCGACCGCCTTGCCAGGGGAGTGGAGTTTCTGCTCAAGAAGAACCGAGTCGCTATATTCGCCGGACACGGGACGCTCCTCGCGCCGGGAGAGGTCCTGGTGGAGGGAGCGGAGAAGAGCAAAATCTCGTCGCCCAAGATCATACTTGCCTCGGGGAGCAGGGAAAGGCTCCTACCAGGTCTTGATATCGACGGCCGTACCGTTCTCACCAGTCGCGAGGCCCTGGCCCGGGAAGAACTGCCCCGTTCGGTGCTCATCATTGGGGGCGGTGCCATCGGAGTTGAATTCGCCTATGCCTTCAAGAGTTTCGGGGTGGACACCACGGTGGTGGAGATGATGGACCGGCTCCTCCCCGAGATGGATGAAGAGCTGGGACGGGAACTGGAGCGCGTCTTCAAGAAGAAAAAGATACGGATCCTCACCTCAACTCGTTGCAAGACCCACCGCCGGGGAGACGGCGCTGTCACCGTCGCCGTTGAAGGACAAAAAGGGGACGAGAGCGAACTCTCAGCGGAAATCGTTCTTGTTGCCGTTGGGCGGGCGCCGTTAACGGAGGGCCTGGGGCTTGAAAATCTCCGTATCCAGACCGACAGGGGCTTCATTAGAGTCGATGAACGGTATCAAACCACCTGTCCCGGTATTTACGCCGTGGGGGACGTCACCGGCCCCCCCCTCCTCGCTCACAGGGCGGCGGCAGAGGGAATCGCCGCGGTGGAAATGATGAGCGGCAAGGATAGAAAAAAAATCACCCGCGCCGATGTTCCCGCCTGCGTCTATTGCCAACCCGAGGTGGCCAGCATAGGCATGACCGAAAACCAGGCAAAGGAGGCCGGACTTACCGTCAAGGTCGGCAAGTTTCACTTCCGGGCGGCTGGAAAAGCCGTGGCCACGGACCACATAGACGGCTGGGTCAAGGTCGTATCGGCAGCCGATGGAAGAATTGTGGGCGCCCAGATGATCGGCAAGGGGGTCACCGAGCTCGTGGCCGAGGCCGGACTGGCCAGGGATCTCGGCATCACTGTCGGGCGCCTGGCAGGGACACTCCACGCCCACCCGACCCTGTCGGAGGCTATCATGGAAGCTTCCCTGAACGTCATGGGTGAAGGGATCAACTCCTGACCCCGCCGCGGCGGGGTCAGGATTGTTTGAGAAATGAGGACTTGACAGGGCGGGACTAAAATGTAGAATCTGCTCTTCGTCCGGAGTCCAGATTTTAGGGGTACTGATGATCAGAGTCTCAAATTTGCGAAAAAGCTATCACGTCGATCACGGCGACGTTCAGGAAGTGCGCGCCGTTGCCGGAATCAGCTTCGAGGTCCCCACCGGTTCATTCTTCAGCCTATTGGGGCCCAGTGGTTGCGGCAAGAGCACCACTCTGCGTTGCGTGGCGGGGCTGGAAAGGCCGGAGTCCGGTGAAATCGTCGTCGGCGATCAAGTGGTGTTTTCTTCGGAACAGGGGATCTTTGTCCCCCCCAACAAGAGGGA
>Ga0326597_10007831_pt1 | contig 14471 bp, 16 predicted proteins | sample RVTome_12_FD_203789 | JGI IMG/M metagenome (GOLD analysis project Ga0326597, IMG submission 203789) | Soil microbial communities from uranium-contaminated site in the Upper Colorado River Basin, Wyoming, United States - RVT100D185 | ecosystem: Environmental > Terrestrial > Soil > Contaminated >... | reverse complement strand
CGATGAGAACCCGCACTTGCGCGAACGTGGGCTGACCGCCCTCACCGAGCGCGCCTACCGCCTCAGCCCCACGGGAAAACCCGCTTAGTTGGGGCGCAGGCCTGATAGAGGATGTCTGGGGCCAGACCCGAACCGGCACGCTGTTGCGTTGCCGCCAAGTGATTTTTTGTAAAAAGGGTACTGACCCCTTTATTCTGGACCCCTTTATTCTGAATGAAGCTGTGTTTCTGTATGACATATTTATAGTGTTGCCGCTTTCAGAAACCTCTGGTATCTGCGTTCAAGAAAATTAGGATTCGGCCAATGTTCTGAAGCCGTTGGCAGAATTATCTTCTTCTGGTGCATCTCCTTCAGTCCGTGCAATAACATGGGGCCATCGTTCTCTTCGAGGATGTCCCGTCGAATCTCAATTACATAGTCCGGTCTTACTGCCAAGAACTGGCGATCAAACGCAGCATGGTGCAGTTTACAAAGGGCAATACCGTTGGAGATTATCGGTTCTCCTTCTGGCTCGGTATCTGGGATGATATGGGCCGCGTCTAACAATTCCTCGTGCCGAAGACGACACAAAGCACATTGCTCGCGATATGCCTGCAACACCCGCTCGCGAAATGCCCGCTGATGCACGCGTTGCCGTACTGTTGTAGTGATATATGAACGACGCGCCTCCTCGGTAGAAATCGGCACTGCCTCTCCAGCATTTTCATACTTCACATAACTTGCATCATCTACCTCGACCTTAAACGTCAGCGTCCCAGGGTCATCGCCCACGATAAACACCGGCCAAACCGCGAGATATTTGCCTTCAACGACGCGATGAAAGTACACAAGAGGTATCTTCCGCCGCATCGCCTCTCGCAACCCTGCATTGTCTGCATGTTTAGGATCAGTGCCACGATAGCGGTAGTGCAGCAAACCGTCCGGAGAATAGCCGTCGTCATACGGCCCGCTTGGAATCGTGGTTATTGATAATGGAATGTCGAGAATGCGGGGCTTGAAGATTCCTTGCGGTCCGACCAAAGGAACTCTGTTTCCTTCGTAGGTGAATCCCTGCGCCAATATGCTTCGCGGCAATACATCACCGTGGAGCTGAACCTGTTCTGCCAGCCAATCAAATGCTGCCTTTCTGACATGCGCATCTGTCGCGGTGCTCATGGCTAGGCGACAAAGCGACTCTGGTTGTGCCACTCCAGGAACTCTTTGGAGGGCTGATCCTCGGTCGACTCCGGCAGGACCAACAGGCGCTGGCCGTGATGGGCGTAGTACTCGCGCCCATTCTTATACTCCTCCTTGATCCGGGCGCTGACCTCGACATGGTAGTCTGGCGTGACGGTCAAATAGCCAATGTCAAAGAGCTTATGGAGATCGGACCGCAACAGTAGACCATTCTGTATGAGATTCGGACCCTCACTCGCGTAGGGCTTGATATGTGCGGCTTCGAGCACGGGTAACGTGCGTTCACCAGTGATAGTGCAACGCCTTTGGTAGGCATCGGTTACCAAGACCCTGAACGCACCCTGACCGAGGCGACCCTTCACCAAATATTTAGGCGCATCTCTTCGGGGCACATCTTGCGCCTCATCGGTTTGCCAAAACCCAAGTGCGCCGGCTTCCTCCTCGACCGCAGCCCATAGAGCATGACCCGTTGCCTGGTCGGTATCGTAGGTTTTTCCCTGAACAATGTTCGGCGCCCAATCAGCCGGTACCGGAATCCACGCCTTCTCCGGAAAGAAAAACGGCTGAGCCAGAACATTACAGCCAATTACGGGGTCAGGCTCGATTCTCTCGGCATATCCGCTGCGCACTCGATACCTCCGGATGCGGGCAAGAAATTCTTCATAGGCGCCGACGCCGTTCTTTTCTCCGAAAGCCTCCCATGCGAGCGAACATGGGAGAGGCGAATACCGCACAAAGAATCCACCACCAACAATGAAGTTCTTCGGGCTGTGCAGCTTGAATAAGAATGGCTCACCTGGCTGGAGGACTCGAAATTCACGCCCGCCACTTGGCTGCCAGAAATTAACTTCATCAGGGTTGCGCGCCCTTAGGTAATTGAACCACCCCTCGTCAGTCACACCAACCCAGACTTTCACGTAGTTTTACTCTTTACCGGAAAATGCAAGGACTCGGTTGGTACCTTCGAGCGCTCGTCGGCCATCTTGAGGAACAGCAAATACGTCAACTGCCCGACGTAGTCGCCATAGCTCATGCCGTCGTCGCGCAGGACGTTGCAGTAATTCCAGAGTTTTTGGACGATATCAACGGGACTCATCTGCGCTTTTCGGTTGGTATATCTGGTTAATTATTTCCAACACAACCTGAAGTGTACCTAATACTTGATTGTGCAGCGATTTGCTACCGTGGGCGTAGCGGTTGCGCAAATAAGGGATCGCCTCCAGAAGATTGGCCAGATAGTCGTGATTGCGGTCCACCTCCTTAATTTGAACCATACTCTCGTCGTGCTCCATCTGGTCCAAACCGAGCCGACCCATTTCTTCGAGCGACTCGTATATCGTCCGCATCTTCGCGTTGACCCAAGTCTGGTGGCGCCACATTTCGAAGTTTTCATTCTTCAAATATCCGTTCTCTATAGCGTGGGACAGAAGCTGTCTTAAGCCAAGTCCAAACCCCCGCTTCGGTTCTCCTTCCGCAACCATCTCTTTCTCAAAGCGCTCCCGCAGTGCCAACTCAAGACATGTGTACGCGTGATGCTGGGCTACAGGGTAGAAGCGATAGACGAACCAGGAGTAGAGATAAAGATTCTTAGTGGTTTCGAATTGAATGCGAATTCCTTCGGAGACGCCGTCGTGGAGAGTGAGTTCAACAACCCGACCGTGCTGGTCTTCTAGCGTTATGGGCTGAGGACCAGTCGCAGTCAGACGTACGAACGACTCGTTACGAGCGTCCGGTTTGCAGGCGTTTTCCGGGGAACGGAGGAGGTCGGGATGCTTGTTCATTCCATTGATGTCCATTGGGGCCAGCTTTATTGCGCTAACTTTTTGAGTTTTTCAAAGAGCGTCTTCCCATCAATGAGCTCCAGCCGCGAAGGCATCAAAGGAACGATCAGCGGATCTTCTCGTAATTTAGGTGCGAAGTCAGACGTCGTGGTAAGAAACCCTTTTGAGGCACCGTCTGTTTGCAGAACACCCATCAGCGCCCGTACATCGTCGGCGGTAACAAGATGCCCAGGTTTGAATGCCTTGACCTGGTCAATGACGCGAACCATACCCAGGCCTTTCTTGATGGCAATCACATCCCGTCCAAAATCGCCGCTTCGCGGTGTAAGAATAACTTCGTCATACTTTGCCTGCTTGTACGCGCCTGCAATGATCTCTTCCCACATCCGAGGTGGAATTCTAAAGGCTTCGTCGGGATCTGCCGCGATACGATTGATTATTTCAAACCATGCAACGCCGACGGCTTCAAGGATTAACCCGTCTGGAGTTCTCTCACCAGGGACTATCACTGTCTGTAAAAGAAAGTCTACTGGGAGGGCAGTTGACAATGACGCCGTTGCTAACGCTTCCAGATGGACAGTCGCCTGCATGCTCACAAAGTAATTGCGTTTTTTAGATCCGCAATTAGGACATGGGCGTCGCTCCCTGGGATCGGCACCACGATCGTCTTCTATAGCAGCCCCACAATCTCCGCATGTAGCTGTATCCGTCATTGTTTCCTCCGGGACATACAATCAGTGAATATGCAAACTACCTTCACTCTTCAATCGCTTTTGACCGAAAGCCGGTTTCCGCCAGAGCTGAAAAAGCTTCGCTTCGCCGATCGGATTTACAGGTGTTTTCCGATAAACAGAGGAGGTCGGGGTATTCAGTCATGGAAAATAAATCAGATAACAATTCCTTGCGGATAACAATTCCTTGGAACTTGTTCTGCGACTTGTTGAAGATCAGCCCGAGCAAACCCTTCTGGTTGCCCAGCGCCTCAAGCGTATGGCGGTAGTGATCGAACAGTTCGTCGCCGTCTTTCTTGATCAGGCTCGGCCAACTGTACTTATCCGGCACCGGGCTCTTCTGGTTGTACGGCGCCCTAGTGCGCTCGTCGGCCATCTTGAGGAACAGCAAATACGTCAACTGTTCGACGTAATCACCATAGCTCATGCCGTCATCGCGCAGGACGTTGCAGTAGTTCCAGAGTTTTTGGACGATGCTCGATGTGTTCATTTGACCACTTTTTGGACTATTTAAGATTCGGCCGTAAATACTGCTGAACAGAAAGGCCAACCCTAGATTTTTCTTCTTCAAACATGCGAAGTAGCTTTTTCACACTTCTTTCGCCTTGGCCTGTGAATATTTGGTTGTTAAGCGTCGCTCGCATACCAAATTTCTTCATTACTTCATCAAGAGTCCCTACTGAAATAGAAATACTTGGCCAACCCAAACCAATTTTTAGTGTGATTTTGCCAGTATCATTCTTTCCCATTGCACGACCGAGGTCCTTCGATACCGCATCCAGCGTCTTCTTGTACTTTGCTATTTCTTTTGGGTTTTCGCACTCCATCGCAGTTTGGATTGATCTCATCCACTCACGCATTCCAACGTACTTATCTCGTAGTTGATAGGCGACCGTGACAAGATCATCAATATCCGCGGACGCCTCGATAATTTCGATTGCGATGGGTGGCAATACTAGTGTCGCTGTCCTCTGTAATCCTTTGGTCACCTTAGCTTCGTACAGGCGCAGTCTTTCGTCATTCATCCACTCTAGTATCTCGGCCACGGCATCCCGTGATGGACTTGCTAATACCGTTTGCTCGATAACCCGCTTTCTTAATGGATGACCCGAGTAAGGGGCCTCAAAAACGTGGCTCCTGCTAAGCATACCTGCGGTACCCCAAATTACGGCCGACATATATGGATTTTCTGCCCCCTTTCTAGCTGCCCAACTCCGTTCATTCTGCTGTTGTGCCTCCCGCAAAGTTGACGTTACGCATAGCTGTTCCAGCGCATATCGTTTTGATTCCTTTAAGCGTTCATCATATGCACCTAACGGTAGAGGACGCATAAGGCCTTGGCCCAATAACATCGCAAAATATTTTTCGTAATCCGACCAAGTATTAGTAAAGGCCGAATCTACAACAATTGAATCTCTAAGTACTATATCAACGAGAAACCCCAGCAATGCTTCAATCTGCACACCAGCCGCCGGTACATCACGAATGGAATGGCTATCATCAGCACGATGAATTACGACCTCGCTGACGTTATCGCGATTCAACCCTTGCGACAGACAACTCCCAATATCTTGAAGAAGCCAGTTATCAATTATTAGCGCACTTCCCATCACGGCCTCTCCATAACCTAGACTTTACCAATCCTGCTGGCAGAGCTCGTTTTTGTCGTCACCGTCTTTCTTGATGAGCGTCGGCCAACTGTACTTCTCCGGCACCGGGCTCTTCTGATTGTACGGCGCTTTGGTGCGCTCGTCGGCCATCTTAAGGAACAGCAGATACGTAAACTGTTCGACGTAGTCGCCATACGACATGCCGTCGTCGTGCAAAACGTTGCAGTAGTTCCAGAGTTTTTGGATGATTGTGGAGGTATTCACGTTAGTCTTTTTTTGTTTGCGCGTGTGAGGGAAAGGTCTTACGATTTATTATGAATGTGATCCGAATATGCTAGATGGCCGCGAATCTTGCTCAAGTCATCAGGCTTGATCTTGTTGACCTCCACCAAGTGGCGGAAAGCGCGGATTTTGTTTCGATAGCCTTTCGTCAATCGAGGCTTAGAACCATGAACGAGTAATCCGTGTACCTTTAGGCGTGCGGGTAACTTTGCAATATGTTCCTTCTCTTCAGCGATTTGCCAATCATGTTGCAAAAGTAGATTTCGTACTTTCGTTGTCAAATTATCTGGTGGTATTCCGTTTCCGGAGAACACAAGGTCATCGGCATACCTCGAATACCTTACACCTAGCTTCTCTGCAATTGTTAGCAAAGCGTTATCGGTTGTAACGAAAACCAGATTGGAAAGTGCTGGGCTGGCTGGAGAGCCTTGAGGAAGCTTACCTTGCAAAGTACAAAGTCGCGTGATTAGATTCGACGCGTGCTTTGAATAACCAAGAGTCATGAGAGCGGCTGAAACTCGGTCTGCTCCAATACTCGGGAAAAAGTCTCGAAGATCAAGTGAATAGATCCATTCGCTGTTGCAGTGGACCGTTGCGGCTTCTACCACCCCCTTCCCTGGAACAAAACCAAACACGCAAGCAGGCGTTGCAACTGCGCGCGCCAGGTGGAATCCAATCCACCGTTGAACAATCTTGAGTGCCACTCGTGGCGCGTGAATTTGACGAGTCTTTTTTCCCTTGCGAATCTTGAATACACGATAATATCTCTGAGGCACACGACTCATCGCACCGATGAACTCAGCGCTTACGCCAAAAAGAGTGCTGACTGTCCTTGTGGAAACTGCTGGGGGCAGACCACGCTCAACGAGGCTACGCAACTCCGCCTCGTGCACCTCTCGCGTGGACGTTGGTAGCGACTCAATTAGGGAGTCGATAGATGAGAACGAGATAAGTAGTGGCGGCGCGTTCACGGGAAGAGCAAAGCTGAAAAGCTTTCGTTGACGCAGCCTGCAGAACTGCGGGTGATTCGAAGGAGCACCCGCAGTTCTGCAGGCTCCCTTCTATCCCTGGTCTTCGCTAATGGGCGTGATACACACCCGCGCGATTGCGCCGCCACTTTTTTCACTTTACCACTGCCTCCTCTTTGCGAGCAACAAAATTCTCTCGATATCGGAACTTGTTCGCGAGCGCGTATGAGGCACCGCTTCTAGGCCCAGCGACGTTAGGGAATAGACCCCTGTCCGACTGCGCACCAAGAGGCCACGTTTACGCGCAGAATCAAGCTTTCCCGAAAGCCAGCGTTCGTTGGGACAGAACAAACCTTTTTTAGTTAAGTCGTCCATGATTCCAGCTAGATCAACTGGAGCTTTGATCTTCACTGAGCGGAGAATAGCCGGAAGCGATGGCACTACCGAGGACGGAGTGAGAAACTCAATATTCTCACACGTTAGTCCCGCATCTGAGAGGAAACTATTTATATGACCTTGAATTTCACGGGTCATCAATTCGTCGGGGGGCTCTTTTAGCACAACCCAGACCAATGTCGTGTCGCCTGTTGGAAATGACATATAGGTATCAGTAACATGGTTCGGGTACCTGTGCAAAAGCACGGAACGCAGACCGGACTCCAAGCCTAATAACTGTTCAGAATCTCTAACGGCAACTAGAACGCGTAGGTGAAATTTTTCCTCGATAGCACGACCAAGAGAACTAAGTTGGCGTTTTGATGTAAAGCCCCTGCCGGCTTTCTCTCTTATATGGTCAAGAGGAACCTCAAGAAGCAAGGTTCCCGACAACTCGTTCAACCGAAACGCAGAGATGAACTTCGCACCACGTGTCTTAAGAAATTTCTGAATATCGTTATAGCTAGACAATGCCAAGCTCCTTTGAAACGCTCATCAATATTCCCTTCTGCCTCTCCACTCGCGTCGTCCAATTTCGTGCTTCTGCGTCTGTGTGTTCAACAAGACGGAAGCCTGCGGAGTCGAATACGACCTTGTGGCTTGGCTCATAGTCAGCAGCGACTCTTACGGCATACGCAGACCTTAAGACAGAAGCTATTGCGCTTGATGCTGCATTTGCTTGCGCAATTAGAGTGCGCTCACGACTTTCCTCCAAGGCACCTCGTTTCCATAGTTGCCTTGCCGTGTTCTTTATCCGCTTAAGTACAGCTCCTTCGAGAAGGGCCGGGATATTTTTGTGCGCCTCCTTTTCCCACGCGCCATCAATCTGAGCCAACAGGTCTCGAACCGTCAAATACGTAGCGTAGTAATAACGGTTAAGGGCACTTCTCCCAAATGCATCGGCATCTTCACCAACCAAGGCTCTGGCGCGCGCGGAAAGATGCTCAGCAACTCTATAAAGTCCAGCCATAGTCAGGCACATCCTGAGAATGAACACGACAGTTCTACCTGCCTCCATCCCTCGGGGCGATAGAGGCAGCTGTCGACCTGAGCCTCAGCTTCCCGCAGAAGGGTGTGGCGGTAGTGATCGAACAGATCGTCGCCGTCTTTCTTGATGAGGCTCGGCCAGCTGTACTTCTCCGGCACCGGGCTCTTCTGGTTGTACGGCGCCTTGGTGCGCTCGTCGGCCATCTTGAGGAACAGTAGATACGTTAACTGCTCGACGTAGTCGCCATACGACATGCCATCGTCGCGCAGGACATTGCAGTAGTTCCAGAGTTTTTGGACGATATCTGCGGGGCTCATACGTTGGATACTTCATTCATTGATTCATTTTTCTGAAATATCTGATTGATAATCTCTGCTACTATTTGAACCGTCCCAAGAACTTGGTTGTGTAACGACTTGCTGCCGTGGGCGTAGTGATTGCGCAAATAAGGAATTGTTTCCAGAAGAATCGTCAGATAGTCGTGATTACGATCCACGTCCTTGATTTCGACCTTACTCTCGTCAAGCTCCATCTGGTCCAAACCGAGCCGACTCATTTCTTCGATTTCTTCGTACATCGTTCGCATATTTGCGTTGACCTGTGTCCGGTGACGCCAGACTTCAAAGTTCTCGTTTTTCAAGAACCTTTTCTCTATCGCATAAGTCAAAAGCCGCTTTAATCCAGGACCATGCTCGCGCTTGGGCTCTCCAGCCGCTAGCATCGCCGCTTCAAAACGTTCGCGCAACGCCAATTCAAGACAGGTGTATGCGTGATGTTGAGCAACTGGGTAAAAGCGGTATACGAACCAGGAATAAAGATATAGATTCTTGGTCGTTTCGAATTGAATGCGAATTCCTTCGGGGACGCCATCGTGCAGAACGAGCCGAACAACCGAACGATGCTGGTCCTCAATAGTTATCGGACAAGGACCGTTCTCCGTCAAACGGACGAAACTTTCGTTTCGCGAATCCGGTTTGCAGGCATTTTCCGGGGAACGGAGGAAGTCGGGATGGTCGTTCATTGCTATATTATCACTTGACATCGCTAGTCATCCCTGATTATTCCGGATTGCCTCGGATTCCTTGCGTGTCTGTTCGATTGCTTCGCGCTCAAAGTTTTCGCACTTCAAACGGTTGAACGCTTCGGGGTTTCGTTCACAATGATAAAAATAATGCCCCATCTTTTGTTCCTTTTCGTCCTTTTCTTTGTCTCGCTTAGTAGGTTTCAACCAGCCCATTGCTTTCCCGATCTTGTAAAGGCCTGCGGAAATGCTGATACCAGCAAGAAGGTGACCCAACCAAGTCACGCCCAAACTAACGACTTCGATCAGCACCGGCACCACGACTGTGAGGAAAACGATTAATCGGATGACTCTTCCTGTGGTGCGCGCGTCGCGTTGAGCCTTGTATCGAACCTCTTCTTGCAGGCGAAATGGCACACTCTCATAGACACGTTTCAAGTACTCGGCATCCATCTGTTCAATTGGCAGTTCATTATTTTTAAAAAGTCCCCACCGCTGAACCAGCCCGCCAGTGTGAGGATCAATGTAACCCATGAGATGAGATTCGTATGGCCCCTCCGAAAAGTGGATAAGGCTATCCTTCGCATCAAAGGCGGATACCATCACAGGAACAGCAAACCGATTCAGCCAGTGTCTGAGTTCCTGTTCCATGGCCCGTCTGACTTCCGTTATTTCAACGCTGGTTTCGGGAAACACGATACTGACTAAGGCCAGCGACGTGCTAACGTCTGCAGGTTTGTAGATTACGAAATAACTTCCGCGATGCTCTTTTATGCCATCCCGAAAAACCTTCTGATTGCTCGCGTCTTTTGGTATTTCCATCTTGGATGGTTGCATCAGCGGTCTTCTTAATATTTCGCGCAATACTAAAATTTGTGCGCAGTGAACGCATAAAAACGCTCGGTATCAGCCGCTCCTTTTTCCCAAACCCGGATCTCCTTTAAATTATCAGAAACTATCATCAGGACCTCCTTTGAGTTGAGTGCACCAGCTAACAAGCCACTCGCTTTGGCTGGCTTTCCGATTTCCTCTATAGATATGGAACCTTTTACGGTATAGCCACTAACAATACCCACGTATCGAACCGAGTACTTTGTGACTTTAGGGGGCGTTGTTGTTCCGCCACCACCTAAGCCGAGCGCAAAAATATTTGCCAATGTTTCCCGCTCGTAGGTTCCTTCAGCTACCAAATTACCATCCTTGATTTCCAACTTGAGAGGACAGCGCTCACTATCCCATGTCCCCGCGATATTAGGGACATCATCCTTCGATGCGGCTAGGCCATACTCTCGATAGAACTCACTAAGCGGAGCACCTTTCGCGATGGTCTCTTTTTCTTTCTTTTCCTCCTCCTCTGGAACATCCTTAATTCGGGAGATCGCATTGCCTATGTTCTTATGATAATCCTCGGTCTTCACTGCGTTGTTGCAGATTCTTTCTGCTTCCTCAAGGAAACCGGCCTTTATAAATTTCTGCGCCAAATTGCTCATCGCGAGGGTTTCGCCAAGCTCTTCGGCCTTCCGATACGCCTTTACCGATTTGCTTTGAAACTCAAAGTGATCAAATTCCACTCCCAGGTTATTCCAAGTTGCCGCCCCGCGCTCTTGATGCGGGATTTTCAAGTAATGAAGTAACGACGCGTCGTGATAACCAACCTCCGAATATTTGTAGGCCAATGAAAAGCGAGAGCTGGTATCCTCAGGATGAAGGTGTATTAGTCTTTCCGTGAAGCCAAGTAAAAAGTCCTTATCATTCGCTTGCTCAGCGATATCGCACATGGTCTTAATGAGGACTGATTCTCCGTCGTCAACTTTTGGCACAAGACTTCTCATTTTTCCAAGTATGGTCCTGGTCTTCTGTTGTACACCTGCCCGAAAATAAGCAATTGCAGCTTCACCATACCTGGCCAGTTGTGATTTCGCGTCAGCAGCTTTTTCCGCGGCTACTTCAAAGTAATCTGCCGATTTCTCAAACTCTTGATATTCTTGATATCCCTTCGCAAGATATCTCTGCACACCGCTGTTATTGGGATACACTTTCGCTAATTTCTGCAATTTTGCAAGGTCACCACGTTTTCCAAACGTCAGTCTCATATATTCACCAAACGCCTCCCAGCTTTCCCGATTCTCCGGCACTTGACCGTCTGCTGTTGCCAAGTACGCATCACTAATCGATTTTTCGCCTTGTTCATTTTCATCAGCTACCACATGCATGAATGCAAACTCATAATTTCGTCGCTTCCACTCTGGCTTTGGTTGAAGCCATTCATCACCAGCCTTTTTAGCTTCTTGCGTCTCAGATGGTGGGGCGGCAGTGGTCTGTGTCTCTTCCACCGCAAGTACTCTTGCTTTCGGCCTGAGCGCCTGAATCATTTCGAGGAGTTTTACGAACGACTTTTCTGGCGCACTTCGGTCAAATGTTATGTATTCGATATTACCTTGTAATCCTCCAGGCTGACGCACGCCTTCTTCTACCAAGAGAATGAGTTCCATCTTACGACCAATAGCGAGTCCAATTTCCTGAATGATCCAATCGGATGTCTTCGCTGAGAATTGGGCCACGTCGCCCTTCAGGATATTTTTATTGAAGAGTCCCTTCCCAAGTTTGTTTGGCGCAACTGCCAGTTCCTTGTTAGTGCAGATGCCGATAAATAAATTCTTGTCCTCAATCAGATGCATCACTTTATCCGCTAACTCCTTAGGCTCGGCTGCCTCAGCATGATCCCAACTAAAACCGATATTCATAGCTTTAACTTGGTCAAGAAACTTTAGGAACGCTCGAACAACTGCATCTTCATCCGATGGGAAGCTATGACCAACAAACGCCTTAATCTGGCTCATGACCCTGCCTCCTCAAGTATCGCTATAGTCGTCCGGCCAATGTGTGGAACTGATGTCAGTTGGCCTGAAAAAGCGCTTCTTAGAATGGATTGACGAAGACGTTCGGCGCGCTTGTGGTTGGCATCTACCTGAGCCTCGGTTTCGCGCAGGAGGGAGAGACGGCGGTCGACTTCGGCGATGATGCGGTGCTGTTCGTCACTCGGCGGGAGCGGCACCGGCAGTCCGGATACCTTACCAACACTGAGTGTATATAGGCCTGAAGTGGAACTAGCTACGTCTCTAACATAAGATCGACCGTCTGGAGACATCAGCCAGCTGACCACCCATTCGGGGACACATTCTTTTGGTAAACGAACTTTTATCAAATGGTTCTGGTGAACGCAGGGGCTGATCGAACCATCCCAAATTGCCAAACGACCGATCTGGTCTGGGCTGCCGTTACCTTCAACGATCAGTAGATCTCCCTTCTGCACCAATAGCTTTTCCAGCTCGTCATCTTCAACGCCGATCTCTTCAATTTCATCCAGCCTTAGCTCGTTCGCGTAAACATTGGCAACGCGCAAGTACGGTAGCTTCCTTTTGAGCTTTGCTCGTTTCGGGTTCTTCGTCAGACCTCCGATTACATTTCCCAAGCTTCCAACAGACGCCCACACCCACCCCTCCGGCAATTCGGGTAGGTCGGTGGTGTCTGGCGCGGCGGGTTCTTTGTACTTCCCCTTGCCTTTCCACTGGCTGCGGCGGGTTTCGAGGATGCGTTGCAGGAGTTGGGCGCCGGTTTGGTAGCTGCGGCCTTCGCGGCGGGCGAGTTTGGCTTCGGTTTCGACGAGGCGGCCTTCGACGGCGGCTTTGAAGACGGCGGTCTTGTAGCGCTTGATGTTAGCCTTGACGCGCTTGAGATTGGCGACGGCTTCGTCGAGGCGGGAGAATTGTTTTTCGATTTCCGCGACGATGCGTTTTTGTTGCCCTTCGGGCGCCCGCGGGAAATGGAACTTGCGTAAGAACTGAAAATGCCGACTGTAACCACGGCTCGGTATTTGTAGCGAACGTAGCAGGTAGTAAAGGAACTTCGGATCGAACCCGCCAGAGGGTCTTAGTATTTTCACTCCCTCTGCGCCGACCGCGAATGGTCTATCCACGTACTTGATGGATCGCGTGTGGTCTCCGAAAAGGATGACTGGCAACTCGCCCTCAAATGCCATGTCCTCATCATCGGTGTAACCACCGATGAAACCCTGCCCTTGGTCAATTACCGGTAGCTTCCCACTAGGCAGGTAAGCACTCTGTTTCACTCGTTTGCTCTTGTCCGAAATCACATCAACCGCCTGCTCGAACGGCAAGACATCCCAGCCGTGTGGTACGACTGGAATAGCGGGCTCGAAGATGTCCTCGGTTTGTTTCTTCATGCCGCCAATGTCTCGTTTAATTCTTCAATAATCGCATTCAGCTTGTCGCCGAATAGTTGATGTACTTTGCCGAGGCCGCCTTGTTGCGAGAACGGCGCATACTCGAAATCGTCTGGCTCGATGCTGAGGTTCGCGGCGATGTGGTCGCGGATCATTTCGAGCCAGCGAATTTGTTCATCTGTAAAAGGTTCTGGATTCCGGCTTTCGCCGGAATGACGGCCTTGGGTTGCCAGCCACGCCTTGAAGTTGGCGTTGACACGTTCGGGGAATGGGATGAGTTCATTGTCCTGGTGGATGGCGAATCGCACGAGCGACACGATGTCGGTGAGGATGCGTTTGGCGCTTGCGCCTTTGACCTTGGATTTTTCCAGCGCGGCGTAGGCGTTCCAGAGCTGGGATTCGTTCCAGAGGTACGGCGGCTTTTCGATGGCGTCGGCGAGTTCTTTGACGGCCTCGAAGGTGAGGCGGTGTTTGTAGGGTTTACTGTACAGCACCTGCAACGCCGTGATTTCGTCTTTGTGGTCTTTAATGAACTGCTCGAAGGATTGGACCATGCCTTTGGCGCGGTCGAGGGCTTCGGGAGAGAAGCCGCTTTCGAGAACTTCGTCGGCGCTGACGTGATCGATGACCAATTCTTTCTTTTTGACCTCGATTAGCAATTCCCGGAGTTTCGGGTCGTGCAGTGGTTTTACCGCGCGCTGGATCACTCGCTGGTATTCCGGGCTGCCGGGCTGATTCTTGTCCGGGTCAAGCGCCTCGACAATCTGGTGGCTTAAATCTTTCAATGAAAGACCGCCACTCGCTTGACGAATCTTCTTGTCATCTTCCGGCTTGAGGCGGTGTTCCATCCTCGCGAGGCGACCAGCAACAGAGATCAGAACCTCTTCCTCGATATTGCCGAAGGACACTGCTTTTAGCAGATCGTCAAACGCGATGCTCGGCTTCTGTTCCATGGGGCGGGAGTCAGTTTTGTCCCGCTCGCAGACGCCGACGGCGTCGACGATGACGAAATGATCCTTGGCCTTGGCGTCGGGCGTGACGCTTTGCAGGTCGTCGGCCTTCATGACGCGCACGCCGCGGCCTTTCATCTGCTCGAAGTAGGCGCGGGATTTGACAGCGCGCATGAACATGACGACCTCCACCGCCTTGATGTCAGTGCCAGTGGCGATCATGTCCACGGTCACGGCGATGCGCGGCATGGGGCTGGTGCGGAATTCGTTGATGAGGTCTTTCGGT